>TARA_R100001143_G_scaffold63447_1_pt1 | contig 9654 bp, 8 predicted proteins | sample TARA_R100001143 | Tara Oceans TARA_R100001143 (sample SAMEA2621300) | marine metagenome | biome: marine biome (ENVO:00000447); feature: mesopelagic zone (ENVO:00000213); material: "saline water (ENVO:00002010), including plankton (ENVO:xxxxxxxx)" | depth 800 m | reverse complement strand
ACCGAATTGCCTTCGATGTGGTCCCGCCGCATGTGGAATATCGTCTGACGCCGCTTGGCCGCGAGGCGGCTGAAAAAGTCAGAGAGCTTGCGGATTGGATTGAAGACAGCCTCCCTCGGATTCTTCAGGCTCAAGACAGCCGAAGCCAAGAACGCGCTTCGGCGAAGTCTAGCCTGGTCTCCCGAGCCACGCCTGCGCACCGTAGCCTGTAATTTACTTATCTCAGTGCCAGTACGTACGTGAGGTGAATGTCGGGTCTTGGCCGAAATAGGCCATTTATCTCAGCACAGTTCCGGAAGCGCGGTAACTAAAATCACACACGCTTTCACGAGGGTCTAGTGATCAGCTCGTGACATGCGGTTTGGCCGTCATATCGACCCCAAGTGCTCGCATCACGGCCAGGGTGGTCTTCAACGTCGGATTGCCACGCTCACTGAACGATCGATAAAGCTGCTCACGGGAAAGGCCGGTTTTCTGGGCTATTTCCGTCATCCCCTTAGCGCGGGCAACTACGCCAAGGGCCTTGGCAATGTAGGCTACATCGCCTGTTTCAAAGGCATCGGCCATGAAGAATGCTATTTCTTCATCATCTACCAGGGCAGCGGCAGGGTCGTAGGTCGTTAGTTTCTCAGTCATCTTGGTCGCTCCATTCGGTGGCAAGTTTCTTTGCAGTAGCAATGTCGCGGGCCTGGGTGCTTTTATCCCCGCCGCATAGCAGGACAACCAGAAGGTTTCCCCGTCGCTGGAAGTAAACTCGATAGCCTGGGCCGTAGTGAATCCGCAGCTCGCTAATCCCTTCGCCTACCGGCTCAACATCGCCCGGCAAGCCTTCCGCCAAACGCATCAAGCGGGCTGCGATGATGGTTCTCGCACGCTTGTCACGGAGTCGGGCTTCCCACTTCTCATAGGTTGCTGTCTGCTTTAACTCTATCATCGACCAAGTGTAGTCTATAAACTACGTTTTTGCAATTTCTCCTTAAGGCAGAAAGGAAGCGATTGGTACTTAGGGTGGACGTGGATGAGCTAAGCGCCGAGTCTGCAAACTCCACTATGTATATCATTACTCACAGGGGATGCCATCACGCCAGAATTGAATATTGCGGAATGATAGATTGTTTACCAGATATGCCACTTCGTCCCGATAAGGCTTGATAGTCTGCGTAAACCTTTGTTTTGCATCTTCATCAAGTTCGGGAGCCGTGTTTACCAGTTCATCTATGATCTGTGGCGCTTGATTTAGTGGTGATTTATAAAGGCGAGCAAGGTAGTTCGAATAGTGGTTATCAAGGTTTTTTTGTCGTTGGACGATTGCAGCGTTTTCTTCCCCTTGGCTGGGTGTCAGTGGCGAAGTATTATGCATTTGGGCCTGTAGTTTTTGGCGAAATGGCTGGCTATATTCCTTGAACACCTCACCGGGCTTTAGCATCAGGTCAAAAACACATATTTTGAGCAACGGTTCCCAAGTCTGCCGTATCTGATCTTTTGTAGCCCCAGTTTCACCGAGGATTTTTTCGAAGCCCATTATTAGCTCATACCGTTCGTCGAAGGTTGGTGGTCTGCCCAGACGCCCCACCGAGCTAAACAGTCTTACCGTGGTTTTCGAGGTCAGTAGCGTTAGTTCTTTCAATCCGGTTAATGCTTGCTCTGCTTTGTCTATGGTGGCGTCCAATCGCCTGACCTTGGCCTCTATCCCGAATCCTTTCAGAAATTCAAACCTACTTACCGTAGCAGCAAATAGCAGGGCGATACCTGCGGCTATGCCTGTAGCCGCTAGCGCCGCAGAGTCCCGATATAACGCCAACAACCCGCCGACTAACGCAGTCAGCCCTGCGATTGTTAGGGCAGTATCAACGATAACTATCTGAACGCTGCGTCCGCTGTACCGTGTGGTCCGTTTCTTAGTCATGCCGACTCCGTTGTATTTCTAAATCCTCCCACCTACACCCTTAAATTTCTCTACAAACGCTGCAATTTTCTGGAAAACAGTTTGTTTTTTGGTCAGGTACTGCGGGTTTAACGGGCTCATCTTGGGCAAGATGGTGTTCAGCTCGGTACCATTTTCACTGGCGTATTCGCGCTTCAACGAGCTTGTGATGTAGCGCCGGGCTTCTTCCGAGTTCAGGTTTTCTGCGCTGATCAGTTCCTCGGCTTCTCGTTGCTGCTCGGCTTGGGCGAAGGTGAAGAACGCCTCAATCACGCTGGCCTTATCCCCCATCTGGTCCAAGTCGGTTTGGTTGATAAAGTCAACCACCAAGCTTTCTTTGGCGCGGTTGCCAAGGCTGGCGCGAATCACCCGACGTACCTCTTCTACCAGGTCTGCTTTGCTTTTGGTTTTCTTGTTGTGCTGGAAGATCAGTTCCAGAATGTAGTCCAGGTTGATTTCCTGGGATTTCAGCAGGTCCACTTCAAACACGACATCGTCCCAGTCGATGGTGGAGGCGTCTTTTTCGTTGGCCGCCTTCTCTCGGCGCAGCCAATCGCGAATATCGTTGTATGTGGAGCGATAATCCTGAATCTTGCGTTCAGCTGGAATTTTTATGGCTTGCAGTGCCGCCAGGCTTTCATCGCTCAAATAGTGCGCAGCCTTAAACGCTTCAACCGCCTCTGGGTCGCTAACGTCAATGTCTTGTAGGGCTTGCAGGCTGGCAAATTCATCGTAGTTCTGCAGTACGTTTTCTACGCGCAGGTATTCACCAAAAAGCTTGGCAAAGGCTTTCTTGTCGGCTTCTTTTTCAATGGCAGCGGGGTCTGGAAAACGTTGTTCAAGCTCGTTTACGACATCCATAAAGCCGCGTCTTGCTTCACCGGTGACCACATCGGTAAAGCCCTCCATGTATTCCTTGTAGCTCTTTTCCAGCACCACGTTTTTGGTGTTTTTATCCCCAAACAGGGTAATGGCGTCGACCGTTGCCTTTTCCAGGTCGCGGAAGGTGACAATATTGCCGAAGGTTTTAGTTGCATCGTAAATGCGATTGGTCCGCGAATACGCCTGCATCAAGCCGTGGTAACGCAGGTTTTTATCTACGAACAAGGTGTTCAGGGTGGGTGCATCAAAGCCAGTAAGGAACATGCCCACCACAATCAGCAGGTCGATTTCTTTAGACTTCACCCGCTTGGCCAAATCGCGGTAGTAGTTCTGAAAGCCGTTGCTGTCCACACTGAAATTGGTTTTGAAGTAGGCGTTGTAGTCAGCAATGGCCGCCGTTAAAAACTCTTTGGCGCTGCTGTTCATGGCCGTAACATCGAAGCTTTCGTCCGGAATATCGCCCACGGCGTCCTGCTCTTCGTTGGCCGCAAACGAAAAAATCGTGGCGACCTTCAGCGGCCTGTCGCCGCCTGCTTGAAGTTTGTTGAGCGATTCGTAATACAGCTTGGCGGCATCCACGCTGCTTACAGCAAACATGGCGTTAAAGCCCTTGGCGCCGGCGTGCAAACGATGGGTTTTCTGGCGGTAGCTCTTCAGAATGTACTGCGATATTTCCTGAATACGATCCGGGTGCAACAAGGCCTGCCTGTTTTCTGCTGCACTCAGCTTTTTCTCATCCTGTTCGGTTTCGATGGCTTTGAACCGTGGGCGTACATCGTTGTAGTCCACCTTGAACTTCAGTACTTTTTCATCCCGAATGGCATCCGTGATGACATAGGAATGCAGCTCACGGCCAAAGATGCTGGCCGTGGTTTCGGCACCCAAGGCGTTCTGGGGAAAGATGGGGGTGCCTGTAAAACCAAACTGATAGAACTTCTTGAACTTCTTTTTCAGGTTTTTCTGCGCCTCACCGAACTGGCTGCGGTGGCACTCGTCAAAAATAAATACCACCTGTTTGCCGTAAATGGGCAGATCGCCTTCGCTTTTCATCAGGTTATTGAGCTTCTGGATGGTGGTGACAATAATCTTGTTATCGTCCTTGTCGAGGTTGCGCTTAAGGCCGGCCGTACTTTCCGAGCCATTCACGCTATCGGGCGAAAAGCGCTGGTATTCCTTCATGGTCTGGTAGTCCAGATCCTTGCGGTCAACCACAAAAAACACCTTGTCGATAAAATCCAGTTCGGTGGCCAAACGGGCGGCTTTAAAACTGGTTAAGGTCTTCCCAGAGCCCGTGGTATGCCAGATGAAACCGCCGCTTTCTGGTTTGCTCCAGACTTTGCTTTGATACGAACTGTTGATCTTCCACAAGATGCGCTCGGTAGCCGCAATCTGGTAGGGTCGCATGACCAGCAGCGTGTCGCTTACATCGAATACCGAGTAATGCAGCAACACATTCAGCAGGGTGTTTTTCTGGAAGAAGGTTGCGGTAAAGTCCTTCAGGTCTTTAATCAGGCTGTTGTCCGCCTTCGCCCAGTTCATGGTGAAGTCGAAGCTATTCTTGTTGCGCTGGGTGGTGTTGGCAAAGTAACGGCTGTCGGTGCCGTTGGAGATCACGAAAAGCTGCAAATACTTGTACAGGGAGTTTTCGCTGTTGAAGCTCTCTTTGCTGTAACGGTGAACCTGATTGAAAGCCTCGCGAATGGCCACGCCGCGTTTTTTAAGCTCAATTTGCACTAAAGGCAAACCGTTCACCAAAATGGTTACGTCGTAGCGGTTGGCTTGGCTGCCGGTTTGTTCAAACTGCTTGATGACCTGCACTTTATTGCGGGCAATATTTTTCTTGTCCAGCAGGTAAATGTTCTGGATGCGCCCGTCATCGAAAACAAAGTCGTGAATGTAATCATCGTGAATTTTTCGGGTTTTATCAACGATGGTGTCACTGGGTTTGTCTAGATAGGTTGCAACAAAACGCCGCCATTCGCCCTGTGAAAACTCCACATTGTTCAAGGATTGCAATTGCACGCGTACGTTGGCCAGCATTGCATTAAGGTTATTCAAACCGGGCAGGTACTCATAACCTTGATTGGTCAAGTCTTGAATCAGCTCGCGTTCCAGATCACCTTCACTCTGGTAGCTTTCGGCGACCTTCCATTCCTTGGTGTACTTGTCCAGAACGATGAAGTTTTTGGATTCGGCGATGGTTTTGTAGTCATTCATTGGGCTGGTCTTTTTTGCTCAGCATCTTTTTCACCTCACGGTCAAAATCGGACTCGATCCGCTGCTGCTTGTTGAACTTTTCATACTCGGCAAACGCCTTTTGCTCGGCCTGATTCCGGGTGATAGAGCCGTAGCCCTCCAGAATCTGATATTCGTTAAAGGCCAGAAATTTATTCACGCTCTCGGCAAAACTAGCCATGGTGAATGGTTTCTTGCGTTCGAAAATGCCCTCGATATAATCAAAGAAAGCAGAGACGGTACGCTCCAGTTTCTTGATATCTGCTTCGCTTAAGTAATTTTTTGCCACGATCGAGTCCGACTTCAGCACCCGGCCCGCGGGCGCATTTTTGTATGTGCTCATACCCATTAACGGCTGGCTGGCATCTGCTTTCTGCGCAATGATTTCAGCCGCTGTGTGTCCGGTAATGGCAAAGTGAAACTTGTCTTGTATATGAGCGTAAAACAAGCGCGTGGTTTCCGACTTAGGGTCATAGTCTATGCTGCATTCGGCAAAAATATCGGTAATTTGCTGATAGATTCTCCGCTCGCTGGCGCGAATGGAGCGCACCCGCTCAAGCAATTCTCGGAAGTAGTCTTTGCCAAAGTAACGGCCGTTTTTCAGGCGCTCATCATCCATGGCAAAGCCTTTGATGATGTACTCTTTTATTAGTTGGGTCGCCCAGATACGAAACTGGGTGGCTTGGGCTGAGTTAACCCGATAGCCCACCGAGATCACGGCATCGAGGTTGTAATACTTCACTTGCTGGGTTTGGGTTAACCCTGCCACTGCACCGTGTTCAGTGGTAGTTTCCAAAATGGAAATAACCAGTTCCTCTTGCAACTCCCCGCTGTCAAAGATATTTTTCAGATGCTTCGAGATCGCCGGCACGCCTACGCCAAACAATTCCGCCATGCGCTTTTGGGTTAGCCACAGGGTCTCGTTGCCAAGCAGCACTTCGACTTTGATCTGGCCATTGGGAGCGGTGTAAAGCAAAAACTCGGTGGTCTGGTCTTGCAGGCTAAGGTTGGGCACAAGCTCCCTCCTATGCGTTTAAAACGGTTTTCTCAGCTTCCGGTTTAGGGAAACTTAGCAGCAGGTCTCGGTAGTACTCGTATTGCTTTTGGCGAAGGGCTATTTCGCGGGGTAAGCCTTCGGTGATGGAGGTGGTGATCGCGTCGAATTTGTCCAGGATGGCTACGATGCGCTTCTTATCTTCTAGAGATGGATTCGGGATGCGAATGCTTTCGAGGCTTTTCTTATTCAGCTTTGGCTGTGCTGCTCCCGAGATGTAGGGCGTCAGGTCGATACTGTTCAAGTAATATTCAACGTACTTGCGCTCAGCATATGTTTTGAATTTCAGTACGTGAGCATGATTATTCACCCAGCTCTTTCCACTAATACTAAATGCGATTGGGGTGTTTCGAGCCAACAAATTCGCCCCATCTTCGGAAACAAGGAGAAGATCGCATTCAAAGATGTAGTCTTTGACATAGTCAACGATCCCCGACGCTCCGTAATACGGAATATCACCTGGCTTTCTTAGCCCACTCGTGATTGGCTTTCGCATTGAATCGAGGTTCTCTGCAAGCACCCCAAGCGTCTTCCATTCCACTTCCCCTTCTTCAAAACTCAACAGCTTTTCGCGATAGTAGTTGTACTGTTTTTTGCGGGCGGCAAGCTCGGCGGCAAGCTCGGCGGCAAGCTCGGCGGCAAGCTCGGTGAATGCATCCAGAATACGAACGATTTCAGCTTGGATTTCAAGTGATTTTTTTGGGTTTTCGGGGCAGGGGATAGGGATTTTGGCTTGGCTTAGGCTGTTCGAGTTTATGGATGATATTTTCCCGGAGGAGATATTCCTTTTTATTTGTTCTTTAAAGTGTGAAGTTCTTAAGAAGTAGGACACATATCTTGGGTTTAGTTTGCTTTTAAAAGAAAAGCAAGCATCATGGATTACGATATTGTCTTTTCCTAGCCATGCTGTCCCATTGCCAATATCTTGGATGGTTTCGCCTGCTGCCACAATAATGACATCTCCATGACTGGCTGTTCGTAATCTTGACGCCAATTCTGCATTAAGAAATGATTTAGCCTTATTTGCCCAAATACCGTAGTGGGTGTACATCTCACCGTAATGAATACATGGGGTGCCTTCCGAGACCAAATCGGCTTTGACAAATCTCTTTCCTCTAGCAAAATCACCAATCGCTCCTAAGGCCTTCCACTCCACCTTAAGCCCGTCCAGCAGTCTATCCATAAAACTCAAGCTGCTCATGCCTCAAGCCTCTCGCTTTCAATCTCTGCCACAATTGCGTCAATTTCTGCCCGCAGCCTGTCGATCTTGGCAACAGTAGTTTTCAGCTCCGCATTAAGCTGAGCAATATCCACTACTTCGCGGTTGTCTTTGGCTTCCACATAGCTACTAACCGACAAGTTGTAGTCGTTGGCGGCGATGTCTTCAAACGAAACGGATCGGGCAAGATGGTCAACATTTGCCTTGCTGTCGAACACCCGCATAATTTCTTCGACGTGTGCATCGGTAAGCGTATTGTTGTTGGTTTCCTTTTTGAACAATCCGCTAGCGTCAATGAATTGGGTGGTGGTGTCGATTTTGTGTTTTGACAACACAAGAATAGTGACCGCAATGGTGGTACCGTAAAACAGGTTGGGCGCCAGCGAGATCACTGTTTCCACATAGTTGTTGTCGACCAGATACTTTCTGATTTTTTGCTCGGCACCGCCTCGGTAAAAAATACCGGGAAAGCAAACAATGGCGGCGCGGCCTTTGCTTGAAAGGTAGCTAAGAGCATGTAATACAAAAGCAAAATCGGCTTTCGATTTCGGTGCCAGCACGCCTGCCGGCGCAAAACGCTCATCGTTAATCAAAGTGGGGTCGTCTGTACCGACCCACTTCACCGAATAGGGAGGGTTAGACACAATGGCGTCAAAGGGCTTGTCGTCGCCAAAGTGCGGGTCGATCAGGGTGTTGCCTAGCCGGATGTTGAACTTGTCGTAGTTGATGTTGTGCAAGAACATGTTCATACGCGCCAGGTTGTAGGTGGTGTGGTTGATCTCCTGGCCGAAGAAGCCCTCTTCAATAATGTGGGCGTCGAAGTGCTTTTTCGCTTGCAACAGCAACGAACCCGAACCGCAGGCGGGGTCGTAAATTTTGTTGACGCTGGTTTGCCCATGCATGGCTAACTGAGCAATTAGCTTGGATACGTGTTGCGGTGTAAAAAACTCGCCACCCGACTTGCCCGCGTTGGCCGCATAGTTAGAGATCAGAAATTCGTAAGCGTCGCCAAACAGGTCGATCTGGCTGCCGTGAAAATCGCCAAGGTCCAGGCCGGCCACACCTTTAAGCACAGCGGCCAGGCGCGCATTTTTATCCTTTACCGTATTGCCCAGGCGGTTGCTGGTGGTGTCGAAATCGGCAAATAGGCCCTTGATATCGCCCTCTGATGGGTAGCCATTGGCCGAGCTTTCGATAGCAGCAAAAATAGCGGCCAAGTCGGTGTTCAGACTTTCGTTGCCAAGGGCGTTTTTGGTAACGTTTACAAACAGCTGGCTTGGATAAATGAAGTAGCCCTTGGTTTTGGTAGCGTCGTCTTTGATCTCAGGGGTAATGACGCTGTCGGGTAGCTCGGCGTAGTTGATGCTGTCGTCGCCAGCCTCGATATAGCTGGAAAAATTTTCACTGATAAAGCGGTAAAACAGCGTGCCCAGCACATACTGCTTGAAATCCCAACCATCTACAGCGCCACGAACATCGTTGGCAATGGCCCAGATTTGGCGCTGCAGGGCGGCACGTTGTTGGCTACTTGTCATTCTTTTGGTCCTGTTCTAATGCCTCTGTGCTTACGGGTTCTCTTGTTCTGTAATCCACGGGTAGCTTTCGAGCACTTTCACAATTTCTTGCGCTATATGATTTCGTATCTCGCGTGACTCTTGCGTCTCATCATGCCCCTTCAGTATGAGGTAAGACCAAACGAAGTCTGCCGCATCGAACGCGATAGCTGTAATATCCGAATGGTCGGAGCTAAGCTCTCCTTTGTTTGTGTTGCGTTCGTCGATTAGTCGTTGCGCTGCGGTGCCATGCCGTGCAATTTTTTCAAGTAAGTAGGTGGGCGTCATTTGAGTACCTCGTAATGGTTTCGATTTGCCCCCTCTCTCTCGGTCCTTCGGAGATGGCACAATCCAATGTGGTTGGTCTTATGGTTACATTTAGTCGTCGCGTACTGAATTTTTAGAAATATGAACTTGGGCAGTCTCATGCGATCGCCGTGCGGCTGGCTTTTGAGGAAAGGTTTTCCCAGATAGAAGACTGAATGTCAAGAGCAGTCACTCACTGGGTTGCAGAGTGCCGGCAAGTTCTTCATTTGTTAATACTGTATCGAATTCTTGATTAAGCGAGAACCCAACAATATCGGGGTGAAGCCATTCGTTCGTCTTCGCTCCCTTTTTCGTGGACTTGCCATGGCAGATTGTCTTGCAGGTGACATCAAAGCGGGAAAATTCACTAGCAGCGAACCATACGAGATAGGGATGGAGATGTTTTTCCAGAAACTTGGGCGTCTCCGTCGTTTCCTCTTGCTCAATACTTTGGAAACTCTCTAACTCCAACCCGGTAAGG
>TARA_R100001143_G_scaffold63002_1_pt1 | contig 9780 bp, 8 predicted proteins | sample TARA_R100001143 | Tara Oceans TARA_R100001143 (sample SAMEA2621300) | marine metagenome | biome: marine biome (ENVO:00000447); feature: mesopelagic zone (ENVO:00000213); material: "saline water (ENVO:00002010), including plankton (ENVO:xxxxxxxx)" | depth 800 m | reverse complement strand
GGAAATTTCAGCAATGAGAGGCGGATCGTCCAGGTTCAGCGAACCGTCGCCGTTGCGGGTAAAAATGGAGGCCAGGTCAAACCGGAAGCCATCCACCTGCATTTCCTTTACCCAGAAGCGCAGGCTGTCGAGAATCATTTTACGGACGGCCGGGTCGGCGCAATTCAGCACGTTCCCCGTCCCGGTATCGTTGCGGTAGCGGCGGCGGTCCTCTTCCAGCAAATAATAGGTTTCATTGTCGATGCCCCGGTAGCTGTAGGCAGGGCCGTTTTCATCGCCTTCGGCCGTGTGGTTATACACCACATCCATGATAACCTCGATATCCGCCTGGTGCATGGCCTTTACCATAGCGCGAAACTCGTTCATCAGGGCATCGGGCTTACGGCTGCTGCCGTAACTGCGGTTGGGGGAGAAAAAATTGAGCGGCATATAACCCCAATAATCCTCCTCCTGCGGATCGTTCTGGTGTACCGGCATCAGCTCTACCACGGTTATACCCAGTTCTTTCAGGTAAGGTATTTTTTCAATCAGCCCGCGAAAGGTCCCCTGTTTGTCCGGTGAGAGGCCTGAACTGGCGTGCCGGGTAAAACCGTGTACGTGCAGTTCATAAATGATGGTATCGTGAGTATGTTCAGGCTTTACCGTTTCTTCCCAGTCGAAGGCCGGGGCGTGGGTGTGAATGACTCCCAGGGGTGCTTTGCCTGCATTTGGTCCCGGTTTGCACGCTGCTTCACGATCAAAATCCGGTGGAAAATAGACCGCTTCGGCATAGGGATCGAGCAATATTTTACCGGGATCAAACCGCTTGCCGGAGGCAGGATCGTCAGGGCCCTCTACCCGGTAGGCGTAATAAGCTGCTTTGTGCATAATGGAGTGTGGAACCCGGCAGTGCCAGATATGAGCGGTTTTGTTGATGGCCGGGTCAAACGCATACCGGTAGCAGGGCGTATGAGTGTCACCTTTGGCATACAGCAGCAGCGTTACACCCGTGGCAGCCTCGGAATACAGGGCAAAATTGCAGGCATGATCTTGGCCGATACTGGTAACGCCAAGCGGATAAGGCGTGCCTTCACGCTGCGCCCATTTATTAACCTGTTTTTCTTTGGTCGCTTTTTTGTTCATATCAAGCCTGGCTATGTTTAAATAAGCGGCTCAAAAAATTCGCTTATCAATTTTGAAAGTATTACTCTGATCAAAGGTTAAATTCATTCTCATCAAAACTTGCAAGCTGACGGCTGCGTTTTGTCATGTGCGTTTTACAGCTTCTACCGCTATTCGATTTGATGGATTTTCTGCCCCAGCATCTCCGGTTCCACGAGCACAATGCCTCCCGGGCTCACGTTAAACCGCTGCCGGTCTTCCTCCGGGTTTTCTCCAATTACCGTGCCTTCCGGTATCACGCACTCTTTGTCGATAATGGCATTGACGATGCGGCACCGCGGGCCAATCTGTACATTGGGAAGGATCACGGAATCTTTTACAAAACTCTTTTCTTCTACCCGCACGTTGGTGGACAGCAGAGAATGCTGCACCTCAGCCCCGGAAACAATACACCCCTCCGAAACGATGGAATCTACAGCAAAGCCACGGCAGCCATCGTCATTAAAGACAAACTTGGCCGAGGGGTAGTGGTGGGGTGAAGTCCGTATGGGCCAATCCAGGTCATACAGATTCAGCTCCGGGGAAACCCCGATCAGCTCCATGCTGGCTTGCCAGTAGGAGTCGACGGTACCCACATCCCGCCAGTAAAAGGTGCGGTTGTTATCGAAATCGATAAAGGGATAGGCGTAAATGCGATTGCTGTCGATAACGGGTGGAATAATATCCTTGCCGAAATCGTGAGAGGAATCTTTGTTTTTTGCATCGATCAGGAGTTGTTCCAGCAGAAATGCGGTATTGAAGATATAGATGCCCATCGAGGCCAGTGCCCTGTTTTCCCTCTCGGGCATGGATACGGGATGTTCCGGTTTTTCCTGAAAGCCGGTAATGCGGTGCTGCTCGTTCACGCTCATAATACCGAATCGCCGGGCCTCCTTCAGCGGCACGTCAATACACCCCACAGTCAGGTCAGCCTTTGAGCTTTTATGGAAAGCCAGCATGTGGCGGTAATCCATTTTATAGATATGATCGCCGGCCAGAATCAGTACATACTTGGGGTTGTAAAACCGGATGAGATCGATGTTCTGATAAATCGCATCGGCGGTTCCGGTGTACCAGTCCTCACCAAGGCGTTTTTGAGCGGGAACGCATTCGATAAACTCATCAAGTTCCGAACGCAGCAGCTCCCACCCCCGCATTACATGACGAATCAACGATTGTGATTTATATTGGGTCAGGATACCGATCTTGCGGATATCGGAGTTTACCAGGTTCGACAGTGCGAAATCAATAATCCGGAATTTCCCACCGAAGGGTACCGCCGGCTTAACCCGCCACTGGGTCAGTTCTTTTAGCCGGGTACCGCGGCCTCCGGCCAAGATCAATGCCAGGGTATTTTTTATGTCATTTCCGATATCACAGTAATGTTCAAATGGCTCAAATGATTTCATAGCTGCTTAATTAAAAGTGAATGCATGTTATATTTCGAGCAGTTTTATGGATTATGCCTTCATGACATGATAGGTTAAAATCCTTGCCATACTGAAATTACATGACTACACCTTAAATAGACCTTAAAAAGAATCGAATTTTCTGTGGGAATGTATTTTTCGACATTCACTCTGCATCTAAAAGATGCCCGAGTTTCCATTTAGTTATCACCAGAAATATTGTCTTAAAGGGTTAACATTCATCCGATAAAAACAATGAAGTTATATTGGTTATTTTTTTAATGCTAAATTGAATTTTTTTGCATGTGGGACACATATCTTTTACCCAAACAGGAAGAATGGTGCCCTGAATGCAACAAGAGTTCATAGATTCACGGTTTCCAATACATAAGAAGCCCCTGCTAATTAAAAAATCTACTGAGTGTTATCCTTTAGACTGGTAGCGGGGCGGAACAAAACCGCCCGGGATGCCCTGTTTGGAAAAGACGATCTGCCAGAGCTGGTTCTTGCGTGCCCGGAAACTGCCCGCACTACTGAGCAGGTAATATTTCCACATCCGGTAGAAACGTTCGGAATAGGTTGATTTCAGTTCATCCCACCCCGCATCAAAATTTTGGTACCAGGCCATCAGGGTTTTGTCGTAATGCACGCCAAAATTTTGCCAGTCTTCCATCACGAAGAGACCCTCGGCGGCCCGGGACAGTTGACGTATGGAGGGCAGCTGTGAATTAGGAAAAATGTATTTTTCGATCCACGGATCGGTGGTACGCACCGACTGGTTGCTACCGATCGTATGCAGCAGAAATACCCCCTCATCGTCTAAGCACCGGTGTACGGTTTCCATATAGGTACGATAATTTTTGGTACCGACATGTTCGATCATACCCAGCGAGACAATATGGTCGAACGGTTCGTTGACCTCCCGGTAATCTTGCAGCCGAATTTCTACCGGCAGGCCTTTGCACCGTTCTCTGCCCAGTTCCACCTGTTCTTTGGAAACGGTGATTCCCACCACCTCGGCGCCATATTCTTCGGCGGCATATTGGGCAAAACTTCCCCACCCACAGCCGATATCGAGAACTCGCTGGCCGGATTGCAGGCCTATTTTCCGGCACACCAGCTCCAGCTTGGCCTGTTGGGCTTCATCCAGCATTTCAGCCTTCTGCCAGTATCCGCAGGTATAAACCATGCGTTTATCCAGCATGATTTTATACAGATCGTTGCCAATATCGTAGTGGCGGTCTCCGATTTCAAAGGCTTTCTCTCTGTTTTGGGGATTTGTTATAACCGACTTTATATATTCGAAGATATAGGCCGGTTTTAACGTAAACTGTTCCTCCAGCTTGGCCTCAAGTACCCGGGTGAAAAACTTGTCGAGCGCTTCGGCCTCCCACCAGCCGTCCATATACGCTTCGCCCAGCCCCAGCGAGCCTTTTCGCACAACTTGTTCAAAAAGGCGATCATCTTTGACCTGTACATCCCAGGGCCGGGTACCGTTAATTTGAATCCCGGCCGATTCCAGTTCAGCTTTTATCTTTTTGATAATGCGATTCATGATCGTCACCTTTTCCTTAACTTATTGCACCTTGTTTGCCTTGCATTTCACCACTAATAAAAACGGGTTATTAATAGTATCATTTATAGAAAGTCCTCATTCGGGTTTTAAGAGGAATTTTTAAAACTTCTTCTATTGCTCTGAAAATAGAATACAAACGTAAGGCTTAAAAGAAGCTTAAATCGTGCAGATGCCAGCGAGGTGAGTAAATGATTATTGGCTGACTTCCTGCCTCAGGTACCTTTTAATAATATATACCGGAACGATTAATACAATAATGGAAAATAAAAAATACGGCAGGTGAATATTTATTGAATATAGTCCGGCTCCCAGGAACGAACCGGCGGCAAGCCCCAGGCTGCTGATGGATGCCAGCAGTCCCATCCGCTCACCGACCCGGCTGTCACTTATTTTACTCGTCAACGAAGCCAGACCCGGCGTAACCAGCGCCATGCCCAACGCCAGAATGCTGACCACCATAATAATGAGGGCAAAAGCATTGACAAACATCAAAAGGAAAAGGGCCAGCCCTACCAGCAGATATCCAACGGGCAACAGCCGCTCCTCTCCCCAGCGGTCGATCAGAGAGCCGGTTAGTCCGATCTGGCTGATACTCATCCCGAGTGCACAGGCCATAAAGATAAATCCCATTTCCAAAACGCTATACCCCAGGATCTGCTGTGCGTGCAGGGCGTAGGTGCTTTCGAACATGGAGAGCGCTGCCTGTGCAATCAGGGCATAGATCAGTATCGGGAGCATCTCTCCCTTTATAATGCTTAAAAAACTGAGATTACCCTGTTGGTAGCCGCTTTTTTTACTGTGAGATGATGCATCGGATAGCCAGAATAAAACGGCCATCAGGGCCAACAGAGAAAACCCGCCGGCGATCAAAAAGGGAACCGTGTAGGCGTTTGCCGCCAGCAGCTTCCAGGACCACCCGTTAAACCAATCAACATCCATAAAGAAAGAACTCAGGACCGGACCGAAGATAACCCCAAGGCTGGCCCCTCCGCCCGTCCACGCCAACACTTTGCCCCTGTTTTTAACCGGGCTGAGGTCTGTAACCCAGGAGTTGACCGTAGGCAATACGGCTGCCGAAAAAAGTCCACCTGCTATCCGAAGTACATACAACAGCATCAGGTCGTCCGTCCAGCCAAACAGGATCAGGGAAAGGGCATAACCGCCCATGCCTGTGGCCAACACGGGCGACCGGCCGATGCGGTCAGACCAACGTCCCCAAAACGGAGCTGCAAAAAACTGCATTAAGGGAAAAATGCCGGTCATCAACCCTACATGCATAGCCGGGGAAAGAGTGAACAGTTCATTCGAACGCGCTGATTGTTCTACCAAAAACGGAAGAATGGGTAGTGTCAACCCGTAGCCGATCATTACCAGAAACAGACAGAAAAGCAGGATAACGATCTCTTTTTTGTTCATCGATTCATATTCTATTTACCGATCTTTTTTATAATGCGTATTCTCTCTTCATGACCTTTATTTCAGGTTGTCTTAACAGGCAATGGAACACATCCATATCCCTGTTCAAGGGCTCTTTTTGAAAACCGGTATGCTTCCTCTATGATCAATTCTGTTTTGCTGAAATCCAACATACTTGTAAGATGTGTATTAATACAAAGATCCAGCAGGTAGAGATTGGTATTCTGAGCAATTTTCTGTACATCCGTTCTCAATTTTTGGTACTGTTTGACCTGTGCCGTACGGATGATCATATTAAAAAGCCCGCTCACAGTGTGGCTTAACCTGTGCCGGCAGTCGGTTAAAATACAGTAAATGGAGTCGGCACCTTGTTCGTAAGCGTTATCTACAGGGATGTTATTGGTGATCCCGCCGTCTACCAGTTGGTGTTCATTTATGCGTTTAGGAGGGAAATAGACCGGGAGAGCAGTGCTGGCCATCAGAGCTGGCAGTAACAGCCCTTTTTCAAGGTACACAGATTCGGCTGTTTGTAAGTCAGTTGCTACCACCGTCAACGGAATCTCAAGCTCTTCAAACGTGTCGACCGGCAGCCGTTTCTTGAGGAACCGTTTCAGACCGGTGGGTTTAAACAGGCTGGAGGCATCACCCCATTTCCAGAGAAGTTCCGGGTTGAAACTGTAGAGTTTGCGATTAGAAATCTCCATCCATATTTCTTTCATCCGGGAGATGTCCATGCCGCAAGCAATAAAAGCCCCGTTCAGGGCTCCAACCGAAGTTCCGACTATAAAATCAGGGCTGATGCCCAGTTCCACCATCGCCTGGTAGAATCCGATTTCGGCCGCGCCCTGGGCGCCGCCTCCGCAAAGAACAAGTGCTGCTTTTCCAGACTCCATTTTTATCCGTATTAACCAATTTATACTTTAGCAGGTGAATGGCTGAGATTGAATGCTTTATTTATTTTGGAAAATACCGGCCTTTCATAATATTGATCGTTGATATAAATAACGGGCAATATCAAGGGATTCCCTAATTTAGAGACCAGCCCCTTCGCTTTCCGAGTATCAAATCGCAAGTCAATAAAAGTAAACGCATAGTCTTTTTCCTGGAGCAGATGGACCAGCTTTCGCAGGTAGTCGCACCACTCCTTGCAATATATAATTATTGCTGGTTCATTTTTTTCATCAGGGCTACTATCTGTTTGGTTACTCATGGATTAGATATGTTTTGTATTAAAAAATTTCGTTTTGAATAAAATCCAGGATAAAGCCGGTCAAGCGCTATCCCGTTGGAGGGATGGGGATCATATTGAAGGTTATAATCTGTTAAGAACCACATCCTATTCGCTTTACATCTTTCAGTCAAAACTATGTTATTTGTCTGTATTTTGAATTCATTCCCTCGAATTGAATCGATTAGTCTGGGTTGTCTGAAGAACCGCTGGACGACCGTTGCAGAAACTGTTTCCATTTGCCTTTCACCGGAAGGAAGGCCGGGACGTTCCGCTTGTATTCGAGATATTCTTCGCCAAACTCCTCGATCACTTTCTTCTCTTCTCTTTTGGCAAGCAGAACATAAGCTATAACGATAACCGGGAACAAACCTACGGAGAATATGGTGGGCCAATGAATGACACCCTCTCCAAAAAGCCCGATAAACAACCCGGTGTATTGGGGATGCCTGACCAGGCTGTATAATCCGTCGGTGGCCAGCCTGTTTTCCTGTTTGGCGCGATACAGTTGGCGCCAGCCCTGGATAAAAATGCCAAATCCACCAAAAAGAAGGATATAACCCACGATCATCGAGATCATCATACCCGTTTCACCAACGCCCACTAAAGTAGACCAAAGGTTGGCGTTTAGATCACCACTACCACTATCCAACCCCAGGAACCGAACCATCAGATAAATGGTAAGCGGGAAGCCGTACATCTCCGCATATAATGCGATGATGAAGCCCTGAATCAATCCTGCTCCTATCCACTCCCTCCAAGTTTTTGGGGCCAGATATTTGTATAAAAGCCAAGACGCAATAACGATAACAAAAAGTGCTATAATCCAGGCACCTGAATGTTCAAATCCTCTTTCCATGTATCAATTCCGTGTAGTTTGAAATTTTTGTTAAATGAGGGCTTTGCAAAACCATTAACCTACGGTTCCAAGGAAATGCACTCCCGTTTAATGGGTCCATAACATCGAAAGTACAACCAACTTGAAACAAGAGGCAGCAGATTTTGCTACGCCCTCTTACTAATGAAAACGAACCTTTCTAAATGAACCGTTGCGTAATGCCCAGCGAACGGTTTGTCTTATCAACCGATTTTTTGGGGTCCGATTCGCTGCCGGTCAGCGCACGGATGGCATCAATAGTTTCGGGAATCACGATCGCCTGGTTATCGACCAGGTAGGCGTAATATAGCTCCTCGCCTTCCACTTTGAGCATATCTTCCCAGATGGCCACTTCATACATATCCCCATGGGGACGACCCAGATCCAGCATCAGCTCCTTGACGGCATTATTGGCCGAAAGATCATCGCTCATATTGATAAATGCGGTTCGCGTTGAGGTACTAAAAGCCTCCAGCACGTCCTCCTTAGATACTTCTTTGGTCAATTGCACGGTCCAGTAATGCATATGGGAAAGTGTTTGGGGTACTTTTACCGCGGCAGTTACCACATCCAGTTCGGGATCTACGCTCTGGGCATCCGGGCCCTGGTGACTGGGAATTTCCGGTTCAGGAACCATTGTATTCATGATACCGTTTTTGTGGCTTTCCCACGGATCGGTGGCTCGGCGCAACAGCGTACCACGTGCTTTATTCAGTAATCCCGCTCGTTTTAATGCGCTGAGGGTCCGTACGATAGAGGTGGTGTTGCAGGAGACCACGCGGGTACTTTCCCGATTTAAAGCAGAGGCATAATTATTTTCCGCGCTGAAGGAATGCCCGGTCGTCTCATGCTTTTCCCCGCCCTGCACGATAAACTTCACACCTGCCGTTTTATACCGTTCGGCATTTTGCGCGCCGAATTTTTTCGGAGCACAATCCACCACCACATCAGCGGCCTCCAGCAAATCATCCAGGCCTCCGGCCACCGAGATATTCTGATTGTCCATCGCTTTGCGGCCTTCGTCCGTATTGGCAAATATCGGATACCCTTTGGCGGCTGCGGCTTTAATTCTCCAGTCGGCAGCTACATCACCGATGCCCACCAGTTCCATATCTTCTTGCAAGGTTACTGCTTCCGCCACCCGTTTTCCGATGACGCCATATCCGTTTACGGCTATTTTGATCTTTTCCATAGTTGTATTTTTTAATTTTACTTGTTTAGTTTTAAAACTTTCTTACGCTCCTCAAACTCTTCGCGTTCTATTTCTCCACGGGCAAACCTCTTAGTCAATATATCCATTGCGTCTTCCCGTACATCACTATCGCGCCAATATGGAATCAAATCCAAAAAAACCAAAAGGAGTCCTATAGAGATCACAATCCACCAGATCCAGTGCATACCAAATAAATGATGATTGTAAAACATGGTCAAAGGTTTTTTACTATTGAACGTATGCTGTGCCATCATTCGCAGGCCACAGCAAGTTGCTGTCCGTAAGATAAACCATGAGCCTTAAAACAAGCTTAAATTGAAGTAGAAATTTTATAGTTTGGAGCCGTGTCAGCCACATTCTGTTTCAACAGGCATGATTTTAGTGTTTTTTTATCTCGTAATGCAGTGCCTTGGAAAGAACTCAGGTTCAAATAAGATGAGCATCATTCGGCACCTTGCGGTTGAGAGCTATTATCAGGGCTGCGGTATTTTACATTTCATGCCAGCCCCCGTTGGTTTTTTCAGGGGCCGCTTTATCGAATTTTCAAATGTTGCAGAGGGTTGTTTCATGGCCAATTATTTTAGATAGAACAACGTCAAAAGCTCTTGCAATTCAGCATCCACCTGGTGTTGTTTCACCACTTTTTCAAAAGGCGTCAGGGTCAGGGAATTATTTACAATTCCAGCCATTACGTTTTTGTGTCCCTCCAGAAGCGCCTTTACCGAAGCTACTCCCAGCCTGATGCCCAGCATTCGGTCGAAGGCTGAGGGATGGCCTCCCCGCTGCACGTGCCCCAGGATGCTTATGCGCAAGTCCACTGAAGGATATACTTCCCTGATTTTTGAAGCGACCGGGTCCACCCCCAGCTCATCTCCTTCGGACACAATCACAATCAATTCTTCCTGGCTGTGATAGTGGCGG
>TARA_R100001143_G_C3360213_1_pt1 | contig 9816 bp, 13 predicted proteins | sample TARA_R100001143 | Tara Oceans TARA_R100001143 (sample SAMEA2621300) | marine metagenome | biome: marine biome (ENVO:00000447); feature: mesopelagic zone (ENVO:00000213); material: "saline water (ENVO:00002010), including plankton (ENVO:xxxxxxxx)" | depth 800 m | reverse complement strand
TCGTTTGGCGCAAGAAACCGGAACGCCCCGCTATTGCTACCAGCGTTCGCGCTGGATTCTGCCAGTGTTCGCAAGCCGTCATCGGCGAACTTGCGAACCGCGGCGAACACCGTAACCGCGTCACTGGCCGACATGTCGATCGCAGCTGTTGCAAGGCTGTCGTTTACCCCGTCGAATTCAAGCCACTGCATCCCGTTTTCGCGTCGCAGCCTGGGACGGGAACTGGCCGTTGCCTGCCTGGCGTCGTTACCATTGCCCGAAGAATCGCCAAGCAATCCTATGGGGCTGTCGCTCCCCGGGTTTCCGGCACCTGCGCTCGTTTGCGCCATGCTATCCGTTGCCGTAACATCGAACACGACACCCTCTTCACCGCTGGCAAACAGGCTGGAGGGCGAGAACCCGCCTTCAAGAACCATCGGTGTGCCGCCATAGGCAACCAGCGTGATCGGCAAGCCGCCAGCATCAACCACCGATGCTGGGGCAGCGCCCGATGCAACCTGAGTAACCGGATAACCGCCCGATTCGACAACAGTGACAGGAAACCCGCTCATTGGTCGCCTCCAGGGAATGGCGGCTGTTCAGGCGGTTGCAAAATCATAAACCGCATATTCGCCATGGCATACAGAACAATCACGCCACCGATCACATAGAAACAGGCTTCGAGAATGCCCATCACTCTTCCCCCTCTTGCGGCTGCTGCATATCGGCGCGCGCTTCACCGCGTTCGCGGAAGCTGTCTTCTATGACATCGCGTTGCTGGGTGCGGGCACGATCGGCAACCGCATTGACCTCGCTTTGCGCCTGCTGGCGCTCTTTTAGGTCGATTTCCCGCAGCGACACGAATTCATCAAGCGCCGCGTTATCGACCGCAATGCCCGCTTCAGCCAGTTTCTTCATCGTATCAGCGCGTAAGTTATCGACCTTTGCCAGTGCCTCTTGCGTCTTCACGTTCAGCGCTTGCGCATCCTGCTCGACCTTCGCCATCTTCGCCTGGAATTCGCGCTCCTGCTGCGCACCCTTCTGCTGCAGCTCGAACATCTTGCGCTCATTTTCAACTTGCTTGGCGGCCGCGTCACTTTCGACCTTGGCCATCTGGGCGCGGGCCTTTTCCATTTCAGCTTCCGCCAGTTCGGCCACGCCCTCTTGCCCGCTTTCGCCTTGCATCTGCGCGGCCATTTGCGGCGCCTGCTTCACGAATTCGTCAATGGCCGCGGTCATCTGGCGACCGGCACGATAAGGCGCTAAGCTGAATTTCAGCATTTCACCGGCCAGCTTAGCCCCTGCTTCACCTGCGGCCGCTAGCGCCATCAGCCCTTGCGTTGCGCCGTTGAAGGCGGTGACGAATTCAGACCGCGATTGCTTTTCCGCCATTTCGTCGGTGAGAATGGTGGAATCGGTTTCGATCTCGAAGGCAAACGAGCGCGCACGATCATCGCGCAACAGGTCGACCACGTCATCGATCGGCACGAGGCTTTCAGCCTCTTCCAGCATCGCGCCGTATTTCTGCATGATTTCCTGCTGCGCCTGCTGGAACATCTGCTGCGCCTGCTGGGGATCCTCGACTTGCGCCTGCGCTTGTTCGGCTTGGTCCGACAACGCCTGGAATTCAGCTTCCGCGCCCTCTTCGATTTCCTTGATCCGCGCCTTGATGTCAGCCGTGGTCGGCAGGTCCATCTGCGACATCGCCAGCAGCGTCTTGCCGTCGAATTTCTCGGCAATGATTTCCGACGCGATCTTCACCGCATCGGCCGCGATGCGCTGCATTTCATCGATCTTCTGGCGCACACGCACCGAACCGAACTGCGATTTCAGGCGTTGCGCGCCCAGCGTTTCTTCCGCTTCGGTGGCACCGCGCATGATGTCCGATATGCCCGACAGCTGGTAAAAGTCTTCGATCAGCTGCCGGCGCGCTTCGATCAGGCCCGTGATAGCCGCAGCAATCTGGTCAAGCGGCAGCCACACTACCGCCGAACCGCCTTCCATCAGCGCCGCCCCCGGCACGGCGATCAGCAGGCTATCGTCTTCGGCGCGCATCAGCTGCTGGATAGCATCGGCAACATCGCCGCCCGAAGGCACAAGGCCCTTCATCTTCACCTGGTCAAGCAGCAGGTAAATGCGGCCCGTCAGGCGGTTAATCTGCGCGAACATCCCCGCATAGCGTTCGAAGTCAGGCACGGGGATAAGCGACCGGCGCCGCAAAGTCGCATAGGCTGGACGCGGGCAGGGAAAGAACCCGTCAAGCTCGAGGTGCGGCGCAGCGTCTTCAAGGTAAACGTCGAGGCCTTCCACGACCCAATAAACGCGGTTGTTGGCGCGATGCCACACTTCCCAGACCTTCGCCTTGGCCGACATGGCCTTTTCGCGCTGGTCGGTTTCATCGCGCCGTTCAAGGTATTGGATCCCGTCAAGCTGGTCATCGGTCAGCGTTTTGAAGCGCGCCTTGATTTCATCGCGCGACATCCACGACGCGCCAGCAACCCAGCCCACATCGCACCACTTGCGCGCTACATCGTGCAGGAAGTCATCGCGGTCCTTGTGTTCGAGGCAAACCCGCTTGCCTTTGCCTTCACCGGTTTCATACCGCATCCACATGACACCGCGTCCCGAGAAGATCAGGTCATCGCGCACGCCGGTCATCACGTCATCGATGCCGGTCGCCTTGAAAGTCGAAACCGCACTGCGTTCCAATACTTCGGCAGTGGTGGCCTTCAGCGCGCCGGTATCGTTGAAGATCGGCGCGATGGCGGGCACAGGCGGCTTGGCATAGACGGCAGGCTTAAGCACTTCGGACGAGGACCAGAACAGGTCCATTTCCGCATCCTGCCAATTGCCTGCGCCATATGTGGCCATCAGATTTTCATAGGATGAACCATGGCGCGAATAGGTGTCATCGATCAGGTGGCACGAGGCGTCCCATTCCTTGAAGGCATCCGCCGAACGCTTCAGCGCTGACAGGATAGGCTTGGAGGCCTTTTCGCGCGCTTCGTCTTCAGTGCCTTCGAATGGTGTGATTTCGGTCATCACAGGCCGCCCCAAATGCAAATCATCACCGCTTCCTCAGTGGTGGAGCAATGACGCCATCGGCAACAACACGCGGCGGCGCTCCCGGTTTCGGTTTCGCTTCATCGGGTGTCTTACCCAAATCCATCTTTGCAATCAACTGCCCTGCAAGGCCGAGCGCATCAACCTGGTCATCGTGGCTCCCGACAGGGAAGCTCATCATCTCCGAAACGAGATCCGGCAGCCATTCCGAACCGCGCACAACATGCAGCCCCTGCATGGCCATGCGCCCACGGATCGATTGCGCCCGCACAGCCTTGTCGCCGCGGGTTGGGAATTGCTCGCGGAAGACGAACGAATTGGTTTCGAGCATTCGCTTGGTCAGGAACGGCCCCACACCCGACTTGATTTGCCCGGTTTCTTCAGCCCAGCCGATCGGCTTCCACCGGCGCACCAGTGAACACAGACTATCAACCCAGACATCGGACGATGATTGCGAACGCCACAGGTCGAGCAGCCACAGGCGGCCGGTGTAATCGATGCCCATGACGACGTGCACCGTGTAATCGCCGCCATCGGCGGTAACGGCATAATCGGACGCACCGAACACCTGCATGTTTTCGACCGCCGGCATTTCGCTAGCGTCGACTTCGATTATCCATTCCCGCTTGAAATAGTCGCCGGTGTCAGGCGCGGGCCGCTGCTGGTAGAGAGCGGACCAATCCCGAGGCGGCAGCGCGCGCCGGATCCGTTCAAGCGCTTCGACGGGGTATTGATCGGGCCACAGCGCCTGCCCGTCATCATCGATCGCCGGCAGGTCGAGGCACACCCAGCCTTCATGGCCATGCTCGCGTTGCAGCCAGCCGGAAAGATCGTCTTCGTGCCAGCGCGTCTGAATGATCACCACGCGGCCGCCAGGCATCAGGCGGGTGTAAGCGGTCGAGGTGTACCAATCGCGCGTCTTGCGGCGCATGACTTCGGAATCGGCCTCTTCGCGGTTCTTCACTGGGTCATCGATCAGCAGCAGGTGGGCACCGCGACCGGTTAGCGGGCCACCAACGCCGACAGCGTAGAACGCGCCGCGCTGGGTTGTCTGGTGTTCGAAGCCGCCCGTGCGCCCCTCGATATGGAAACGCTTGGCGCTCTTGCTGTCATCCGCCAGCCCGACGCCGGGGAAGATGGCCTGATAGGCTTCGTCTTCGATCTGGTTCTTGACCTTGCGCCCGAAATCGTCGGCAAGTTCCTGCGCATAGGTTGCGGTGACCACGTAATGATCGGGATTGCGGCCCATGTACCAGGCAGGGAAGAATTCCGAAGCCAGCATCGACTTGCCGTGTCGAGGCGGCATGGTGATCATCAGGCGGGTTATCTCGCCACGTTCAACGGCCTCAAGGTGGCGTGCGATTAGACGATGGTGGGGCGCGTCCTTGTAATTCGGCCACTGATAGGCGGCGTAGGAAATCAGGCGCGAAAAGGCGAAGTCTTCAGCAGTGGGCGCTGGGGCCGGAGCAGTGGCCATTAGCCAGCGTTGAAGCTGGCGCAGACAACCGTGCCAGCGTCAAGATCGGTTTCGCCAATGTGTTTGGCGGTAACTTGGTCGGGTGAAGTCGCCCAGCAGCCGTAAACCGCTGACCAGCTGCCCTCAGGATACACGTGGCCATAGGGGTGAATAGCGCGCGCGTCACTCTCCGTCTCGGCCGCCACCACGGCGCTATCGAAGGTGTCATATCCGTCATTGTCGGTTTGTGAGATACACCAGAGCTTCATCACGCATTCCCCACCGGGCGCTGCAACACCGAATCGGCATCATCGGCCGCCGCGCGTAAAAACGCAGCCACCGAGGCATCACGGCTTTCCTTGAGCGTGGATGCGGTCTTTTCGCCCAGTTCGATTTCTTTCGGCAGGATCGACGCGATAACCTTCATGTAGGCATCGGGCTTGGTTTCGCGCACCGCCACAATCGCTTCAGCGCCATGCTTCGTGAAGTCTTCATGCAGCGCCTTGAGGAACGCCTCGCCCAGCTTGTTGCGGGATCCCTTGGGTCGGCCAGGTGACTTGGGCGGCACGATAAACTTGCCGCCCTCGCCGCGCACGGCCTTTCGCTTATCATCGCTTGCAATAGCGTTCGCCATAGTCCCCATCTATGCTATTTTTGCGCGGATGGGAAGCCCTGCTGTGAAAACAACTCCATGAGCAGTGAGACGGGTCCGCTGACGGTTCTAGATCCGTCCTCATAGCGGCGAATGGTGCGGCTGTCCGATAGGCGAAGAACGCGGGCAAGCTGACCTTGTGTGAGGCCAACCCGCTCGCGGATTGCTTTGAATTCGGTGGGGGTCACGTTGGGTTCCTGAGTGGAGTTCATCGTTCATTTGCTTTTCTTTTACTGCTTTGCTAACTTCATCAAGCAGCGGCCCGCCATGGAGTTGGTGGGGGAAAGAATGGTTTAGGATACCGCCAGAACCGCCTGCGCCTTTCAAATCTTGACTGCAACAACTTTAGCGAAGGGGATGCTTGCGGCAACCTTTTCAGCGAAAGCGCGGTTTTCTTCGCCGCCGTATGCGCCATGTGAAAGCGTCGGGACGTAGAGGCTCTTGCCGTTCATATCTTCGATGAAGTAGCGGATCATTTCGCTTTCCCTTTCGTGGTGGGCCAGTGGCCCTTTGCTTCGATAACCCCTTCTACCTAGCACAACTTAGCACGTCAAGAACTTTGTGCTAAAAAGTTTCACCCATCCCGAACCACCTGCCAAGCCATCGCCTCCGCAGTGCCGCCATTCGGCTTTTTGACGATCACCTGTTCGCCGGCAATGTGGACGATCTCGCCCCTAGGCTTGTCGCCCGAAATTGTCGCCACCCTGAAGCGGACCCGATCGCCAAGCCTAAGCTTCCTTGCGCTTGCCATGACGCGGAACCTTCCTGCCTTTTGTCTTGTGTCGATCACACCGCCTGTTTTGCGGCAAGCGATGGGCCGACGCCTCGAAAGTGAATTCCTCACCGCAGTCGGCGCAATATCCGACCCACTCGGCAAGGCACACCGTTCGGCCCTGCGCATTCTCGTATCTGCGGAGCCCGATCATTTCATATTCGAAAGCTGGTGAACGTCCTTCGGTGATAACGATCCCCACCGGCAGCGGCTCAGAAAATTTCACATACGCCATTGGTCTATCCTATCGGAAACTGCGCATTAAGATTTTGCTACGGAGGGCCAGGGGTTACCTGCAATTTTTCAATGCGCGCTAAAAGTTGGCTACGGCCCTGCGCCAGCAGGCTAGGCCGTAGCACTTTTTGCGCAAAATTGCAACCCCCGGCTCCTACGCAATCCCCAATGCGCACTAAGATTTGAAACTGCGCACTAAGCGCGCACAAAGAAATCATGCCTTTTTCACCAAGGATTCGAGTTTTTCAGGCAGGGCAAACACGCCCTTCGCGTCTTTGCGCTTCATCTCGTCGTGATAGGTGTCGATATAGACCAAACCACCATCTTTCATGGCCTGCAAAACAGCGCGCGCCCGGTCTTCATCCACACCCAGATGATGCATGATCAACGTCCCCACCCATCGCTTGCCGCCTCCGCGTGCTGTTGGCGTAAAGGGTTCATCCGTGCAAACCCCATCTTCATCCACGTACCCATCACGGATGGCGTAGAGGATCGGCAAAAGCTCGGCGGGGTCCAACCCCCCAATCCCCTGCGGCTCCCACGGCACCAGCGCGCCCACCTTGTCGCCTTCATACCCATCGGCGGGATTGCCGATCGTGACTTCCTCTTTCGTGAACCATTGCCGCCCACCGATCAGCGAACGGTTGGATTTAACCTCGTCGTATTTCACATAGCGGAACCGGTCTTCAGGCTTCACGCCCATCGCGTTCGCCTCTTCCTCGTCCATATTGAACATGGTTGCCGCCATGCGCGCGCTATTGACCAAGGCGCCCGCCCCGCGGATGGCGTCGGCGGAACCTGCTTTGTCGCCGCTGTTCTTCGTCGTATGGTGGACCAGGTACACGGCGGCGCCGGTTGAACGCGCAATATCATCGCGCCACACCTTCATTGCCCACTTGGCATCATTATTACTGTTTTCGTCGCCCTCAAAGGTTTCCGCGAAGGGATCCACGATCACGGCGTCGATCGCGTAATGCTTTATCACGTCGACGAGTTCGGACACCAACGGCGTGGCCACAGGCATACGGGTCTTGTCGTCCGCCTTGCTGGTGAGGATCGATGCAGGGTTGTCGGCCAGCAACAACCGGCCTTCAGCGTTGTCGCAATCCATGACCTGCCGCGCAGCAGCAAGGCGCCGACGCTGTTCGTCGATGTCGTCTTCCGCGTTGATGATCAGCACGTTGCAGGCGCGTTTCGGCTTCCAATTGCCCCAGCTGCGGCCCGTGGCAAGCATGATGGCGAATTGCAGCGTGAACAGCGACTTCCCCGTGCCGCCAGGGGCAGCAAGGATATGCGTCGCGGCGGCCATGACGGCCCCGGGGACCAGCCACGGCCGCAAGGGGATGGCAGATTCGTCGAAGTCAAACGCCTCGACAAAGCGAATGGAACAGGCAGGGGGTTCCGGTGCAGGTTCTGGCCGGTTGTGAAAATCCACCATCGCCGCAGCGAAGGTTTCCCGCACGCTGTCGACGCCCTTTTCGATCGCCTGGTCGTTGAAGTCGGAACCGCAGGCAGGAATGGCGACGGGGCAAGATAGTTCAGCCCCCAGAGCGCGCATTTCTTCCTCGGCGTTGCTATCGGCCGCAAGGATGATTTCGCGGCCCTGCTCGACGAGCTCACGCGCGACGTTGTGCATGTTGCCCTTCGAAAAGGTAATGCAGACGTGATAGGGCGAAGCTTCAAAGATGCTGGCACCGGTGGCGAAACCCTCGCAGACGATGGTAGGGCCGAAGGGCACGCCGATGTAGAATCGCCCGCCCTTTGTGGGCGCGTTCTTTTGGAACAGCTTGGCCCCGTCATCCGCAATCGATTGCACGGACATGATTTCGCCGTCGCTGCCGTAGATAGGCAGCAACAGCTTGCCGTCCTCGAGCCGCGCGCCGTGCGGAGGCACCTGCTTGCGATCAAGATAAGCGTTGGCCGTGTCGCTGATGGGCATGGCGCGATCCCACCGCTCCTGCGCGCGTTGAATGGCACCCCGGCGTTCCTTGGCGCGCTCGGCATCCTTTTGCGCCCGCCATTCTTCATGGCGCTTGCGGTCTTCATCGGTCAGCTTCGGCGCGTCCCCGCCACTGAGGCGCTTGATGGCGTCTTCGGGCGAGACGTTTTCAAGATCCGCTACGAAATCGACCACATCGCCCGACACGCCGCACCCGAAACAGTGATAACGGCGATCATTGTCGAAGATGGTGAAGCTAGGAGTTTTTTCGCCATGAAAAGGGCAGCAGCCTACCCACTCATTGCCCTTGCGCTTGAGGTCGGGAATGGCCGATGCCGCCACCTGCGGCAATGGATGCGCCGCCCTGATCGCCTCCCAGTCATAGCCGGTCATGCGGTTTCGCCGGTGAGATGGTCCGACAGTTTCTTGACCGTTTCATAGCTGGGCCGCGTGGTTCCGTTTGCCACACGATAGACGATGTTATAGTGTAGATCGCTTGCACGGGCGACCTCGCGCAAATTGCGCTCCGCCAGCAAGTGCCTGACCTGTTCGATGGTTAGCATTTTTCACCTCATTGCGTTTAACACCTTGACGGGTAGCAAAAGCCTAGGCTATTGCAACCCCCGCCGGTGTTGAGAAGCGGTCCCGGCCCGCGTCATTCCTCAATGTAGGAGAATGAAATGAGTTTACTTTCCACCGTATCCACACCCAAACCGCGCGCCCCGATCATTACGATCGTCGGCGAAGCAGGCACGGGCAAGTCGTCGCTTGCGGCCGCCTTCCCGAAGCCGGTCTTCATTCGCGCCGAAGATGGTGTGGGCCGTATCACCAAGAAGGTGAAAACCCCGCAGGCTTTCCCGCCGGTCAAGACTGGCGACCAGCTTTTCGACCAGCTGATGGCGCTGGCGAAGGAAGAACACGACTTCCTTACCGCAGTGGTCGACAGCGTTTCGCGGCTGGATGAAATCTTCACCCGCGACATTCTCGAGAAGGACGGTCGCGCCAAGACGCTGGCAACCGCGCTTGGCGGTTATGGCGCGGGCTATCAGGCGCTGACCGCCATGCACAACCGCGTGTTGAAAGCGGCGCATGTCCTGAATGACAAAGGTATGGCCGTTATCTTCATCGCCCACGCCGACCTCGAAACCATGCGGTTGCCCGACCAGGATGACTTCCAACGCTACAGCTTGCGGCTGGGGCAAAAGTCGATTCCGCCTTACATCGAAGACGTTGACCTTGTCGGTTACACCCGCCTTGTCAGCGTGACACGCGGCGAGGATGGCGAGCGCAAGCGCGTTATCTCCGATGGCAGCCGTGAATTCGTGTGTCATAAGTCGGCATCGAGCGTCAGCAAGAACGGGCTCGGCATCACCGAGCCCATCCCGTTCGAAGAAGGCACCAATCCGCTAGCCGAGGCGCTGGGCATTCCGGCGCGGCAGGAGTCCGCGAAGGCGGAAGAAAAGGGGGTTGGTGATGAATAAGAAAGGACTTCTAGTGGTCGATGATAAGTGGTCGATCACATACGAACCCGACCGCAACGACCGACCTACCGGATGGCTGCGCTATGGTGAACCATACGGCGAATGGGACGAAAATAACTCAACCACAGCACTTTTCTACGCGCTGCTCGAAACAACGGAAAGGAATACCAAATGAGCTTCTGGACAACTTCAACCGGCGAAGACCTCGCCCAGACCGAAGCCCCCAAGGAATTCGATGCA
>TARA_R100001143_G_scaffold63568_1_pt1 | contig 9871 bp, 5 predicted proteins | sample TARA_R100001143 | Tara Oceans TARA_R100001143 (sample SAMEA2621300) | marine metagenome | biome: marine biome (ENVO:00000447); feature: mesopelagic zone (ENVO:00000213); material: "saline water (ENVO:00002010), including plankton (ENVO:xxxxxxxx)" | depth 800 m | reverse complement strand
TTCCGGATCCGTGCGATAATCCGTAATCGCTTCGATCAGATTTCGATTGTATTCTTCAAAAACCTCCGGCGAGAGAGGTGGAGTTTTGAGCGTATCACCTAACAGGGAGTACGCCTGCACACCCGGAGGAACCGGGCCCAGTTGTGTTGTATCATCGCAGGATACAGCGGCCAGCAATGTAAAAACCAATAAAAAACCTGTGATTTGGGCTTTAAAAATTTTATCCATAGTCATCCATCGTTAAGTTAAAACGTAATTTCAATATTCATTTCGGTGCCATTTCTCATAATTTTAACCACTACCTGATCTCCTTTTTCATACTCACTCAGTCCTTCCATGTAGCTGTATATATCAGCCACAGTAAAATCACCCAATTGAATAATGATATCCCCGTCTTCCAATCCTCCCAAATCACCGGGCTGACCCTCTCTTACCGCGTCAATACGAAAACCATCTCCAGAATAACTGTAATCAGGCATTACTCCTAACGTAGCACCATCACGATTCATCGTCTGAGTTTGACCGGAGGTAGATTCCTGAAAATCAATTTCTGATAGATCCATTTGATCCAGCTCTTCCACGACACGTTTCACATGGCCTAAAATCATCTCCATGCCCGGATAGTTGATTTTATCAGCTGTATCTGTTGGAGAGTGATAGTCCGGATGGGTGCCTGAAAAGTAGTGCAGTACCGGAATTCCCTGATCATAGAAGGATGTGTGATCACTGCTGCCCGACCCGCCCGCAATTTGATTCACTGTTAAGGAGTCTGACTCTGCTGATTTCAGAATATCCTCCCAAACATTCGCAGTACCCGTTCCAAATACGGTGAAATTATCATCTGTTAATCTCCCGATCATATCCAAATTGATCATCGCCATCACAGAGCTCTCATATGTGTCCATCGTATTGGTATAAAATCTAGACCCCAAAAGCCCCAGCTCTTCACCCGAAAATGCAATGAAACGAATCGTATTTTCAGGTGGATTCTGTGAAAAATAACGCGCCAGATAGAGGAGTCCGGCCGTACCGGAAGCATTATCATCTGCGGATGGATGGATCGCAGGTTCCCCATCATGATCCATTGATATGATCCCGCCTCTTCCCTGCCCGTCATAGTGTGCGCCGATCACGATCACCCGATTCGGATGTTGTGTACCGACAACATCACCGATTACGTTTCTTGAGATCACATTTTCACTGTCCATCGACTGCGCCATTGGGCCTGAAAGCGTAAACTGCTGCAGATAAGTAAAATCATCCCCCATGGGTTCAAGCCCGAATACCAAAAATTGATCTGCAATGTAATTTGCGGCATCCGCTTCTTGGATGGATCCTGCAAAACGTCCCTCCCGATCGACAGAAGATAGCCACTCAACATGTTCACTGAGAAACTCACTCGAGTTCTTCACTTCTTCTTTTTGTTCACATGCCGATGCAAAACAGAGGGTGCAAATCGCCAGAAGGGTACCGGTTAACCTGATTTTATTGAAGATCATTTAATCAAATAATTTTCTTGAAGCATACGGCTTTCCTGCCTATTTTTAAAGATCAAAACCAATCCAAAGGTTGGGGGTGTCCCGATAAAACAGTCGGGACTGAGATCATACCCTGTGAACCTGAACCGGGTCATACCGGCGTAGGGAAACCGATCTGATGTAGTGTCAGATATTCTGATTTCAAGTTTCACCCCCTCCCTCAATAATTATTGAAGGAGGCTAACATGCTTAGTAAAACACTATCACTACTGCTGCTTGCAGTATTTTTTAACCTATCCAATACTGTTCTGGCTCAAACGATCACAGGACAGGTAATTGATGCATCTACTCAAGAACCGCTCGAAGGAGCAACGATTATTGAATCGGAAACGTCGAATGGTACTGCAACCGATCCGGACGGAACCTTTTCTCTGCAACTGATATCCGATCGAAATGAGATCACCATTAGTTTCGTCGGCTACAAAACGGAGCGTATCCGTTTCATGGACACCACACAACCGCTTCTGATTGCACTGGAAGCTCAGCCTATTTTGAGCGGTGAGGTATTTGTGAATGCACTGCGCGTGGATGAATCCACTCCGATTGCCTATAGCAATATCACCCGTGTGGATATTGAATCCCGAAATTTTGGGCAGGATATTCCCTTTTTAGTACAAACGACCCCATCGGTTGTTTCCACATCGGATGCCGGCACCGGAGTCGGCTATACCGGAATACGTGTCCGTGGTGTGGATCCCGGACGCATCAATGTAACGATTAACGGGATTCCACTGAATGATTCGGAGTCACACGGCGTCTTCTGGGTAAATCTGCCGGATCTGGCCTCTTCTACACAAAATATTCAGATTCAGCGGGGTGTGGGTACATCCACTCAGGGCGCCGGTGCGTTTGGGGCCACCATGAACCTGCAAACAGCCATTATGGACCCTGAACCATACAGTGAAATAAACACCGGGATCGGTGCCTATGGTACACGAAAGGCAAACATCAAGTTGGGATCCGGTATCATGAATAATGGGTGGCAGTTTGAAGGCCGGCTCTCGAAGATCGACTCGGATGGTTATATCGATCGTGCGTCTTCCGATCTGAGATCATTTTACCTGTCAGGTGCCCGCCACGGAGAGCGCAGCCTTCTGAAAGCAGATCTCTTTTCCGGCAGTGAAGTTACCTATCAAGCCTGGAATGGAGTTCCGGAACCCATTTTAACCGGGAACGCATCCCAGCTGGAATCCTATATCAACAATCTCTTTCTGGGGCCTGAAGATGCTGCCCACTGGAGATCGAACTTGGGAAATCGAAGATTTAATGAGTTCACTTATGATGATCAGGTGGATAACTATAAACAAGATCACTATCAGCTCCACTACTCCTATCGGCTTACGGATAACTGGGTTGCCAACGCTTCCCTTCATTACACCTATGGCAGCGGATATTTTGAACAGTTCAGAAGCAATGATCGATTGAGTTCATACAATATTTCACCGGTTCAAATAGGGGGCGATACAGTTTCCCGAAGTGATCTGGTTCGCAGGCGATGGCTCGACAATCACTTCTATGGCACCGTTTTTTCAACCCGTTTTGACCGTACCGATCAGTGGAATCTGACGTTCGGCGGGGGCTATAATGAGTATGACGGAGATCACTTTGGAGAGGTCATCTGGGCACGTTTTGCCGGAGATAGTGATCTGGGCGACCGATATTACGACAACAACGGTTTTAAAACAGATTTCAATATCTATGGTAAGCTGAACTACTACCTCACTTCCTCCTTAAATACATACCTTGACCTGCAATATCGAACCGTTTCGTATCAATTTGTAGGGCTCAGAATTGATGGCCAGACCGGGGACGTGACGGATGTTTCCCAAAAAGACCGGATCCGGTTTTTTAATCCAAAAGCAGGATTTGTCTACCGTTTTGCAGATGTACACCGGGCTTTTGCATCTTTTTCTGTGGAGGGTAAAGAACCAACCCGCCGTGATTATGTGGAATCGACAGAGCAGAGCCGTCCCGATCCGGAACGATTATATGATTTTGAGTTTGGATATAGCGGATTGATAGGGACCGTTGATATGGGTGTGAATCTCTATTACATGCTCTACAAAGATCAGTTAATCAACACCGGTGAAATCAATGATGTGGGTAATATCGTAAGAGAAAATGTACCGGACAGCTACAGAGCCGGGATTGAACTGCAAATCGGTGCTCAAATTCTGCAGAATTTAGCATGGAACGGTAGTGTAACATTCAGCAGAAATAAAATCGAAGAGTATGTGCGTTTTGTTGATGATTTCGATGTAGGTGGTCAGCAGGAGGAGTTTTTTACCGACGTAGATATCTCCTTTTCTCCTTCCGTCATAGGGAATTCGATTTTTTCCTTTCAAAAGAATGGATTCTCAACGGAGTTGATTTCGCAATATGTCTCCCGTCAGTATCTGGATAACACAGCCAACAGAGATCGCTCTTTGGATCCCTATTTGGTCAACAATTTGCAGTTAAGTTATCTTCTGGATGAAATCAATTGGGTAAACAATATCACCTTTTCCATTCAGATTAATAATCTTTTTGATATTGAATACGAATCCAACGGATACTCATTTGGGTGGATTGCCGGAGGCGAAGAGCAGTTTTTTAATTATTACTATCCCCAGGCAGGCCGACATATCATGACCAATCTAAAAGTGCAGTTTTAGGAAATAAAAAAAGAGGGCATCGGTTGATGCCCTCATTTTAAATATATCCACATTTGTCAGTTCGGGTTTGACAACTTCAACCCCCACCGTCAGTTCGAGCCTGTCGAGAACTGTCTTACCAAGGCGTAGACATCTCGATACGCATCGTCGCATGCGCTCCTCAGCTACTCGATGTGACGTAGTGGGTTGTTCATCGCAAACGCTCCTCAGCTACTCGTTGTGACGTAGTGGAGTGTATCTCTTACTCCACAGGAATAATCCGGTTCAACGTCCCGTCAGATTCATTAGTGAAATAGATATATCCGTCCGGGCCTTGTTCCACTTCCCGTATTCGGCCAATTCCTTCCAATAGTCGTTCTTCACGAACAAACTCATCCCCATCCAGCACAACCCTGGATATCAATTGAAAAGCGAGGGCTCCATTCAACACATTACCGTTCCAGGCAGCATACAAGTCACTGCTTACAAATGCTAAACCGGAAGGAGCGATAGATGGGTCCCAATATGTAACAGGCTGTTCCATCCCTTCTCTTTCCGTTTCGTCGGTAAAAGTAGTGCCATCGTAGTTGATGCCATATGAAATTTCCGGCCATCCGTAATTTGCACCGGGTTTGTCCTGAACATTCAGTTCATCACCGCCTCTGGGGCCATGTTCATTCGTCCATACAATACCGGTTACAGGATGAACATCCATTCCCTGAATATTTCTGTGTCCATATGAATAGATCTCGTCCATTCCTTCACTGCCAACAAATGGGTTATCAGAAGGAATTGAACCGTCATCATTGAAACGGTAGAGATTACCATGTGAATTTGTAATATCCTGAGCAGTATTCATCCGGCCTCTGTCACCAATTGCAGTGTATAGATACCCGTCATGATCAAAGACCAGCCGTCCGCCAAAATGGGCACCGCCTTCAGTCGTGGGCGTTCCGGCAAACAGCTCTTCCAGATCTGTTAAAGAGTGTGTTTCTTCATCATATCTGGCTCGGATTAACGCCGTATTCTGACCAACTTCACCCGGTTTTGAATAGGTGATATAAATCCATCCATTTTCCCCATAATTTGGATGCAGTTCCACGTCCAGAAGCCCGCCTTGTCCGGTAGGTGAAGATTCAGGAACACCGGCTATCGGGTCCTCGACAAGCACCCCGTCTCTTACCAATCTCAAAGTACCGTTATCACGTTCAGTGATCAACACGTTGCCATTCGGTAAAAACGCGACGCCCCAGGGAATTTCCAATCCTTCAACGACAGTTTGTACGCTGAAATTTAATTCTTCACTGTTATGAACCTCTAACGATTCATTAGGCAATGAAAAGTATGTTTCATTGCCTGAAGTAGCATCTTCATTTGCTGAATTCTCTTCATTACTATTTGCAGAACAACCGATTATCAATAGTGATAATAAGAAAACTGACAGCTTGGTAGATTTAATATATAGTGCTTTCATATTTATTTTCTTATTTGTTACTGTTCGTTAGAAACTCTTTTTTGCTGTTTAATACGTTAAGAGTACAACTTTTCTGACTAAAAATCAGATTAAATACATCAAGTCTCCAACTATTAAGATTTTTTACAGATGTACCGATTGCTTTGAAAGATTTGAATCGTCAGGATATCGCTTTTGTAACGTTCCTTTAATCTATCCCTTTTGAAACATTCATTTCACGAACCAGGCGAAACCCGACATCATATCCATTTCCGGGCCCTCCTCCATGGAAAAAGGGTGTTGCATGAGTTACATCAGAGATAAAACTCCCCCCTTTTAAGACGTGTACATTGCCTGATGCAGGGGGTATTGGGTCAGCAAAAATCTTTTCATTATAATAATCTTCTACCCACTCCCATACGTTGCCTAACATATCGTGTAATCCCCATACATTTGGTTTTTTCAAGCCCACCGGATGTGTCGTACCTTTATCCGTATCCTGAATCCAGGCATACTCCCGAATTTCTCTCCAAGAGTGAACCTCATTCGCACCTGCACGGGCCGCATATTCCCATTCAAATTCGGTTGGCAGTCGATACGTGGCATTCGGATCCATTTCATTCAATGTTTCAATAAACCGTTGTGTATCCTCCCATGTGACACTATCCACCGGGTGATTATCAGAAACCCCTTCTACTTTGTCGCCCTGAAAAAAGGAAGGATTTTCTCCCATCACCTGCTTCCATTGAGACTGTGTCACAGTAAACTTGCCAATATAGTAGGGTTTTTCAATGGTTACCCAAAAACCGGGTCGTGAGTCTCTTGCTGCAAGTTCCTCACATCTTTCAAAATCCTCCTCACTCCATCTGACTCTCTCTTCAACATCTCGCGTGTCGGGCGGTTGTGGACATTCAATTTCTATTCTTCCCACAAGCATGCTGCCCGGTTCGATCTGTACAAATTCCATTCCTAGATCATTGGTTATGGCAATCGGAGTCCTATCGGTTCCTGTGGACTGATCAAAGGAGTGGCTGAAAGATGCAGATAAAATAATGGCACAACTTAGTGAAATCATTCCGGCATCCCTTTTCTTTAAATATTTTTTTATAGTCATGAGATCACCTCAGAGCTCTTTAATTGCAATATTCCTGAAATAGTGTGCACCGTCGGGCCGCCATGAATATGCGCAACAACTTCCACCCGGCACAGGTGTAGGCGTCTGGCTCCAGTGCAGCTGGAGTGCGATCATCCCTTCACGTGCATCTGCAATCAGATCATTTCTTTCCATTTTTACATTCCACATCAATACCCCATTCACCCATAAAATGGCATGAGGTACATCGCCGGTAACACGTAACCGGAATGAATTCCAGTCTCCCGGCACCCATACTTCCTGCAAACCTTCTGCACTTGCCCTGGTTGTTGTACGAAGCATTTCGGAGATTAAATTTGCAGTATTCGGCTGGCCATCGCCCTCAATTTCAATCTGATAGGCAGAACCGGTTTCATTTGACCGAAAAAATAAACCGCCATTCGTTCCCGGATCGGCTTTAACCTCCAGATAGAGTTCAAAATCTGCATAACGCTTATCGGTCAGTATGATTCCACCCTGTCCATAGGGATATTGCTTCATAACTATCATACCATCTTCCACATAAAAATTTCCTACAGTTCCATGGTGGTTTGTACGGCTGATATGCCAGCCTGTTAAATCCTCTCCGTTAAATATCGATTCAAAACCATCCGGAATTCCCTCCGGCTGTGCAATGGATAGAGTTGATCCGATTGAAAGCATAAACATTAGCAGGAACAATAGATTGATCAAATAGCTGCTCATAAATATTTTTAATCTCATCATATACATTTTGATCGATTCACCAGTTTTGAAAAGCCGGCATCCGCTTTGAGCTTTTAAATGGAACCTTGAATCTTCATTTACTCTTTTTATTTAATAAACTCTATCCCTGTAATTGTGAGCAGTGGATCTTCATTTTCAGCATCCGGATTTTTGAAAAGTATAAAAATATCATAGCTGCCTTCAATATCAGATATATCTATTTCTATGGGGTCGTCCCAATTATGTGCAAAAAATGGGCCATCTTCCGGTGAAATGTGATCCGGCCTGAATTGGGGATGGGGTTCTCCGACCAATGGTCCATCCGGAGAACCCAGCCTAAGTTCAACATTTGCTCCTATAAAATGAGACCAGTGCCAGAATCGAGTTAATGCACCTATTTTTATTTGGCTAATTTCACTTAAATCAATTTGCTCAAAACCGATGTAAGGTGCTTTGCCCGATACAATGAATCCGGGATCACTTGTTGAAGGTGTGTAAGAAATTCCTGTTTCCGAGAAAAAATCTGACTCTTCAGGTGCCAGTAACGGATATCTCAATAGAATAAAATCCTCACCGGTTAATTCCAGCCCATCAATCCTTTCATTTCCACGATCGGTATAGCTGGCATGAAATAAATAGGTACCCCGCTGATACGGGATGCTATAAAATCGTCCTAATCTGCCGGAACCGCCGGTTCTTTCATGAACAGTGGTAACATAATTTCCCGATAGTGGTAAGTTCGTTGTTTGTGAGTCTGTATCCGTCAATTCAAGAATAAATTCAGCTATCTGCTGAGCTTCTGATTGAGATACCATTGGATTTGGTGGCATTGGAATTTCCCCCCAATTCCCTGAACTACCCTCTATGATGGTATTCGCTAAACGGTCGACGATATCTAAACCTTCGTTTTTTTCAGCAATTTCTGTAAACGAAGGGCCTACAATACCCCTCTCAACCCTATGGCAAGTGGTACAATTATACTGTTCAATAAGAGCTCTTGATTGCACAAATCTTACCGGTTCACCCGAAACTATATCTCCATTCAGTATCATGTCTGACAACGCAGAAGCAGTTAAGCCGGCCGGTATATATTCAGCTGATAAGTTAACCTGTTCAGGTTCAATATCACCATCACTCAGGTTCCCATCTTCATGATCACTTACAGAGAGTTCATACTGAATCTCTTCATTCGGGAAGTAGAATGAATGATTGCCCCGGTTCAGTGATAAGGTAACATCAGGCCTTACATTCCCTGCAACCACTTCAAATGTATCCGAGGCCTCTTCGCCGAGAGGATCTCTTACAATCAATTCAACCTGATATCTGCCTGCTTCCTTAATGATAAAATTCGGATTCGGGCCGGTTAAGGTGATTGTTTGTTGTCCGGATTGAGAGACTGGTGAAATTTCCCATTCATAGACTAAATCGTCACCATCATAATCAAAAGTGCCCTCTGAAATTAACGTCAAGTCAAATGGTATAGAACCGGAACGTACTGCTGCATCGGCCGAGGCAATCGGTGCTCTATTTCCATCATTATATTCATATCTTGAAATACGGCCCTGTCCTGATGAACCATATTCTATTATATAGAGATGTCCGGATGGACTAAAATCCATATCCAATGGCTGACTGTGTCCTAGCCGGTTTGATGGTAAAAAGTGTTCAACATCAAGAACATCCTTTCGGTCATCACTCAGGGTCATGACTAAAATCCAGTTTCTGACATAATCGGTTACAAACCATTTGCCTTCATAATATTCTGGAAATACATTTTGTGAATCACTGATGAAATCCCCTTTTCTGTAAACAGGCCCACCCACTGCGGATCGGCCGGCACTTCCAAAAATTGGCCACTCGTCGTAAACCCCATATGGATAGGCAATGATCGAATGTTCAACGGGTGGTAATTTTTGCAAACCGGTATTGTTAGGGGAACTGTTCACAGGCCCGTCTGGGTTATGGGGTTCTCCATATTCCCCTGTTTCATAATTATATTGAGGATATGGCCTGTTCCCATAAACAAAAGGCCAACCAAAGTTACCGGCATTTTGGGCAATATTTAATTCATCTACACCGGCCGGCCCATAGACATCGGAGTCGGCACCGGAATCCGGGCCGACTTCTCCCCAATGAAGATAACCTGTTTTTGAATCGATGTATAATCTCCAGGGATTCCGGTTGCCCATCGTGTAAATTTCCGGCCGGGTATTGGGGGTTCCCTCAGGAAAAAGATTTCCTTCCGGAATGGTATAACTGCCATCGGGTTGTGGAGTAATCCTTAGAATGGATCCTCTGAGGTCGTTTGTGTTGCCGGCAGTTGCAGCAGCGTCCTGGATAGATCCGTCATTTCGCAGATGAATTGGCTCGAATTGGCTGGGGCTCGTCGAATCACCCACTGACAAAAGAA
>TARA_R100001143_G_scaffold63573_2_pt1 | contig 9880 bp, 8 predicted proteins | sample TARA_R100001143 | Tara Oceans TARA_R100001143 (sample SAMEA2621300) | marine metagenome | biome: marine biome (ENVO:00000447); feature: mesopelagic zone (ENVO:00000213); material: "saline water (ENVO:00002010), including plankton (ENVO:xxxxxxxx)" | depth 800 m | reverse complement strand
GGAAGTTTGTGTATGTGAACAATGTTAGTAATGTCATATAACATTGTTGGACAACACGACGATAGGTTTGTCTTTAAGGCTTGGGTCAAAGATTCGCTCACAGGAGGCATAAAAGTTGTTACAATCGACGAGGGCAAAAAGTCCGGAACTCATCATTCATGATCACGGATGGAGTTTTTGACGACGCCCCATATTTCTGAGTCATGGGGAAGATCGATCGGTGGAAAATCCGGGTTCTCTGCCTCCAGTTTCCAACGACCATTCAGACCGCGTTTTAAGCGTTTCACTGTGAATTCGCCAAAAACAGCCGCGATAACGATATGCCCGGGTCGCGGGGTGATACTGCGGTCGACGATCAGCAAATCACCATCGAATATCCCTGCACCGCTCATAGAGTGTCCACTGGCTCGCAGAAAATATGTTGCTGCAGGCCTCTCGATAAGCGCATTGAGATCCAGGCTTCCTTCAATGAAGTCATCGGCAGGGGAGGGAAATCCTGCAGCGACGCGACATGCCAGGAGAGGGATATCGATTCTGTTGGTAAGGGATGGAATTTTTAACCGCTGCATCATGGGAACACATTTAGAACAAATGAACAATCCCAGTCAAGAGGGCTCGTTCTGGCGGCCAACAATAAACCTCACACACCGTTGATCGTATGTTACTGAGATTTGCCCTGGGTGCGGGCCGCTGGGATGGATGCGGTCACGGTCAACATACTTTCCACAACACTGCACAGCTCCCGAACAGCATGGCGCCCGACATTGGGTGTGTGGAGAAGGATGGCAGAAGGCGTCATCTGTCGGGCAGGATCTTTGGTTGAGGATGGGATCAGGTCTTCAGGTGCCACAATCAGACAATTGCTCAGAATGGTAGAAAGCCTGGTCGACATGTCAAAATAAGCAAATGGAATGCCGCGTTGCTCGGGGGACAGCTGCGCCATAAGTCCGTCCAGTCGGTCATGATCGGGAAGTGTGATGTTCCTGGATGATGCATCGAACATGGCGATCAACTCTTTCAGGCGACGCGGCCCTAAACCGGGAATACCTGCCAAGGATCCTTCATAGGCGCAGAGCTGCTCTACAGTTTCTATTCCAGCCTTGCCCAGAACGGTGAGGATCGAGGCTGGCAAGGGCGTGGCACGGAGCGATTGGGCTCTCTGGTCTTCTGATAAATGGGCAAGCACGGCACTCAAACTGTCAGCCAATCCTCGCAGACCAGGAGAGGGGGATTTAGCAGGGACTGGCGAAGAGGGTGGGGCCGAGAGAGAGGGCGAGCACAGTGAAAGGGCGCGAATCAATATCTGCAGCATCAGCGTATCCTTTTTCCGTTCCCAAGTTCCCCTTCGCAGGAAACAGTTTCAGCCATCACTCTTTGCGACGCAATGCGATAACAGCGACGACAATGGTAGCTAACCCGGTATTACATGCATTGGGCGCTACCTAATACCGGAAGTCAGCAGGCCCTGCAGAGCAGGACCTGCTTTTGTGTTTGGCGATAATTGTTCGGATAACCGCCCAAGGCTTCTCACCATGAAAAACCAAACCAATAGAGTTTTGCTGAATAATTAAAATCAATCTCCTATCCTACCCCAATTTCTTGCTACTGGGGGGCGCTTTTCTGCGGACCATAAGCATCGTCGGCCGGTTTTGGGCGACCAAGCACGTTGGCAATGCCTGCAGACGGCACGCCACTGCCGTTTCTGGCCACACCGGCCGGCAGAGCTGACATGCAGCGCGCGGTTGCGCTGATATCGCGTGATGCACTGTACTGCTCGTTCAAGAGCGCGGCCATGTTCTCACAGGCCTCCTGGTCGGGTGCTATAATGTGCTGAAGGTCAGGCGTTGGCTGACCGTAAAGCGAGGAGACGGTAATCAGGATGACAAACATATTCATTCAACGATATCCCGCTCTGTTACGACCCTGAGAGGCCTTGTCATAACGCTTTGATCGCGGTCAGTGCCTTGCTTAAAATGTGCCGCTGCGGCCTCCGCCAGACGATGAATCGGCGCCATAACCTCAAGGAAGGGAAGCACAGCACTAACCCGTCGGCAGCCCAATATCCGCTCGATCGCGGCAGCATAGGATCGCTGCTTTGGTGAGGCATCAAAGGGCGTTGTGGCATCTGTGCTGGCGAAAACATGATGCCAGCAGATCTCATTAAGCCCGATCTCTCCGATAAAGCGACTGGGCAGCGCGGATCCGCCCGTTGTATCAAATCGGGACAGTGTCACGGTGACTGTTTTCCGGGCCCGGGTGAGAGCGACATGAGCCAAACGGCGTTCCGCTTCGATTTCCACAGCGCCAAGAGCGATACTTTCTTCCTCCAGAGCAACAGCCTGATAGGCGGGAAAGCTGTTCTCAATCCAGCCCAGGCAGAAAACGTGATCGGCTTCGAGCCCCTTGGAACTGTGCATTGTCATGAGCATGACGCGCGGCGGCGGGTCTGCAGTCTCAAAGGACTGCCCAACCGTTTCCACTTCAATCAAAGAGGCAAGCGTGCCGCTGCGCGCCACCTCATCGAGCAGAAGCTCCAGAATATCCAGACTGCTTTCATCTGCTTCGGACCAGTAGGCAATCACACCAATACGGGTGAGAAACTGGCGGAACAGATCGCTGACAGCGTGATTGGATAGAGAACTGGCGCCTGGGCCGGTGATCTCCTGCATATAGGCTTCAAATGCGGATCGGATATCTAATAGAGTTTCTTTACCAACCGCCGTCATCGGTGCGTTCATGACATCATTACACTTTAAAGCATTTTCTACACTTCCCAGTGCAAGTCTTTCTGCAGCGGACCGGCACCGTTCCAGGGTTACACTGCCTATACCGCGAGCCGGACGGTCGCCAAGGACCGACCAGAACGCTTCGAGATCGTCCATGTCCAGAGCGCGCGCCCAGTTGGCTATGTCTTTGACGACAGATCGGGCCCATAGAGCGGACTGGTTCTTCAGCCGGTACGGGATGCGGGCGCGCACGAGCGCTAGCTCCATCTCGCTGGTCTGACGCGTGTAGCGTGTCAGAATGAATGCCGTATCCGTGCTGACAGATGCCTGATCAAACTGCTGCTCTACAAGTTTATCGGCGATGCTTTGGAATTCGGCCTTCGGCGAGGGGACGCTGATGACAGCTATTGGACAGCCGTCTGCTTCCTCGGTATCGGGCGATCGTAAGTTCTTTTGGCTGCGCACCAGGTTGCGATGCACCACATTTGTGGCCGCTCGCAGAATGCGCGGACTGCATCTGTAATTCTTTTCGAGCCGCACAATGGTTGTGGTCGGGTGCCGATCCTGGAAGCCCAGGATCAACTGAACGTCGGCGCCTGCCCAGGCGTGAATCAACTGATCATCGTCCCCCACAACAGCGAGGTTGCCGGTGCGCCGCGCCAGGGCTTCCAGAAATGCGTTCTGCGCGGCTGAGGTATCCTGATATTCGTCGGCCATGATGAAAGACCATTCACGGGCAAATTCCAGGAACTCCTTGCCCCCGCGAGCTGCCAATCCCGCATAATGAATCAGGTCATCAAAGGTGAGCGCATTCTGGGATATGAGGAGCTTTGAATAGAGATGATCTATAAGGGTCTGGACCGACAGGCCTGCATCAACCGTTGCGTCGGGACCGCCTTCGCTTTTTAACCAAGGGCGGAGTTTAGCCTCTTCCAACGGGAGAAGCGCCTGCTTCCGGGCCGATATTCGAGCCCCTATTGCAACGATCCGGGCAAAATCCTTTCGCGGATCCTCTTCCGGGTTTGCAGACCAGATTTCCTCCAGACAGGGGAACGAGCTGACACTGTCCTCAACGACAGCGGTCAAAGCCGTGAGCGCATCGTTCTCATCCAGGACGTCTACGTCTGGCGCTCGATGGGCCAGGTGAGGATGTTTTCGCAAAAAGGAGAGTGCGAGTGCATGAAAGGTTTTTACTGTGATCTGTTTCGCGTCTGACCCGATATAGGCCAGAAGACGGATCCGCATTTCCTCGGCAGCCTGGGTCGTGAAAGTGACAATCACAATTTCTTTGGCCAGACACGCTCCTGTCGCAATCAGGTGTGCTGCACGCGATGCAAGCGTACGGGTTTTACCCGTCCCGGCACCGGCGAGAATAAGAAGAGGTCCTTCGATGGTTGTGGCAGCTTCTCGTTGTGCCGCATTCAGCCCATTAAGGTGCGGATTTTCTATCAGGATCCCGCTATCGTGATTCCCATCACTTGGACTGTATGAGCTGTTATCTCGTTCGGCGATTGCGTTGGTCCCATGACTTGGCATTCAACAGCGCCTTCTAAACCTAAGGTTCCCGCGGAAGCGCGGGGTTCGGGTGCGAAACATTTGGGGCATAGTAGTGCAAATTATGCAATAAATAAATTGTTTGAAGGCAGTTATAGCGATAAAAATCAGTACAATCAGGAGGATGTGAGTTGATCAATAGGCGAGTTTCACCAGAATGGTCATCCCGACGGGCGTTTTTGACGTGCCTCGGCGCCATCTCGGTTTATGGCGCAGCCCCGTTTTCTCTGTCTCATTCTGGATTGTTTACTCGAACTGCCCTGGCGTCGCGGCCGGCTGTGTCCACGATGCCAAGGTTGAGCCCGGAGGAATCCAATCCAACCAGGCTGTTTGAGATGATAACATGGGTTGAAGCCTATTACGGGATCCCAAAAAACCTGCTTACCGCTATGGCTTTTGTGGAAAGTGGGCGTACCACACCATCACAGCCGCGAAGCCCGTGGCCCTGGACCTTGAATATTGGCGGCAAAGGCCGGTTCTATGAAACAAAGGCCTCTGCTCAGGCCAGCCTGCTCGACAATGCGCAGGATGTTTCACTGATCGATGTCGGCCTGTTGCAGATCAATACGAAATGGCATGCCCAGCACTTCAGAAGCCTGAGCGACATGCTCGATCCCTCCAGCAACATTCTATATGCCGGCCATTACCTCGCCACTCTGGCCTATCAGAAGGGGTCCTGGACCAAAGGGGTAGCGAGCTATCATGCGTCGCGGCCGGAAGCGCGGCAGCGGTATCTATGCGTTGTTCTGAAGGAATGGTTGCGGCGATCTGGCGGGCGTCCTGACCTGCTCAGATACTGCCAGGCTTGATGTATTCCTATTGAGCTCATGCTGGACGCATGATGGCAGGTTGTTTGAGCTCATGCTGAACGCATGATGGCAGGTTGTTTGAGCTCATGCTGAACGCATGATGCTCTGTGGGCCCTAACTCACCAGACTTTCGGCGATCGCAACTACCCGCTCCTGGCGCACAGGATCCGGAATGCGCAAAACCTGATTAGACATCCTGTTGGCGCGCCTGTGCAGTTGAGCAACATGATCCGGAAGAGGTGTGCGTGCAATGTCTCGAAGGGCTGACTCGCCCGCCAGGTAAGCAGGGTTCACGCCCAGGACCCTGGCCAACTGAACAACTTTCGTCCTTGGTGCCCGGGCTTCATCCCTCAAATAGCGCGAAATCTGGCTGGGCGAGACGTTTATCTCTCTGGCCAGATGTGCGGACGTAAACCGACGCTCCTCTTTGAGCTGGCTCAATCTCAGTCCGATCAAGGACCAGATTTCCGCGCTCCGCCGAGGGCGGTATGGTGCTTTGGAGGCTTCGTTCTTTTTTGACTTTTGCACGGTTACTTCCTCCTTGATGCGGATGCTCGTGTGTCAGGCCAACCAGTAATACCGACACCAATTCGCTAATGGTGTGTGACAATACCGACTCCGTTGGATCCGTCAAACAAGATCGGTCTTTGATGCCGCCCGCCATGCAGCGACCATCCAGCCACGAGATTTGCGGTCTTCCAGATCCGCACCCTCCGAAGGTGGCCGAGAGAACATCGAATATAGCATGTCCTGCCTCAGCTTTGAACAGGATTCAATCCAAGTGACGGCTTGCTGCTCTTCTATGACCGGGTCTGGCCCGACCGGCGAAGTATCAGGCCCAGTGCCAGGCCCAGTGCCATCAGATAAGGTATCGTCAGGTACGGGTGCAGCCGCGGGGCGCTTTGCAAGGCCACCAGAGGCTCTCAGTTTCCGCAACTTGTGCAAAGTTGGCCAAATGTGAACCTGGTCTACAGGGCGCTTTAACGTACCTGCAAGAAAAGCCTTCCGGTCAACCCGCAGCTCCGAGGCTGGTTTAATCGCAGCGATGATAACAAGCGCCGACACACGATTGAACCCGTGCGATTGCAGAGCTTGATGATGCGCGCTGTCTGACAGGCCAATCTGTCCGCGAAGAATATCGATAAGCGCCTGGAACTGCGCCATCGTCATCTGATCTGCCGTTTCTGGCGCAATTCCAAGGTAAGTCTGACCTATATCAGCCAGGGCTGGGTAAAGGAAAAGTGCTAAACCCGGGGTAAAAATTGCTTCCCTTGTTTTCTGATCAGGATGCGGCTCCTCCGATGGGGGTGCAGGGTCGTCTTTTGAAGGCTGAACTACGCTTTTCTCCAAAGCCATTTTACCCGTCGAGCCGGCTGATTTGTTTGAGGATGGCAGGGAGGGGCCGTGCTCGTCGGGTTCCGTATACCTTTTACTGTTATTTGAGGGTTGGGTTGTAGTGTTCTGGGTGCCGCTCTCGGCACCCTCGGGTGACTCCTGCTCGTCGGGTCCAAAAAAAGAAGATCCTGCACCTACCGCCTCCGGAGAGGGCGCAGCAGTGCTGGAATCTGCAATCCAGGCCATTATTTCCTCAGCCCGTGCATAGGCGGTCGACCGGCATTGAAGGGCATAGTCCAGGGAGGGCTGGAGATCGTCAGGTCTGCGGGACCGTGTGATATTGCTGGCGATCTCCATGACATCCTGTTCCAGCAGTCTGAGTTGCTGCAGGGCGCTCGTCACAGAGTGACTGGCATCCTTTCTGGCATCCTTTCTGGCATCCTCAAAGTCCAGAAGCGCATCGATACAGGCTGATATTTCTTGATAGCACTCCGTTATGCGTCCCCGCATTGAAGATGCCAGTCGCGCAGCCTCACACATTCTCTGCGTTTCCCGATGCACCTGCACGGCCATTTCTGCGAGAGGTGTCAGATAAATGCCATAATTTGCATCATGACTGAGGCGGGGACTCTGGACGTTGCGCGTGTTTAACGGCCGGCGTCTACCGCCTGGCCCGAGTTTCACATATATGGCGCCCGCTTCTTCCAGCATTGAGAGATGCGTCTTGACTGTTCGCAACGCCAGCCCAGTAGAAACTGACAGGGTTTCATTGGTGGGCCAGACGAAGGGGCCGTATTCATGATCCCACGCGACTGTGTGGGCAAATGTGGCCAGGGCATTGAGTGTTCTAAGCGCTGCGGAGGGGAAGGGGAGGCAGTCGCCAGCCGTTGCGAAAATCTTCAGAATCTCATTGGGATGCGGAAGATCATCAGGCAATCCCTGATAGGCCTCGGTGATTGCCTTTGCCCTTATCCTGCCGGGGCATATTTTCCGCCAGCTCGTCTGGCCGCCTGTAGCGTCCCCGACGTCGTTGTCACCGCCATCGGTATGTGAATGCTCGGTGTCGTGGTTTGATTGCTGTAACAGGTGCGATGAAGTTGTTGAGGTTAAAGGCGTATTTTTTGGGCGTTGGCCCGCACTAACAATGCTATCTGTCATGATGTATCTGCGACATGCCGATATCAGTAAAAGGCAAAAAAAATCCATGGCGCGAAAGCGCAATTGGCTTGCCTTTTTCGGAAAAACCCCCTACCTTCCCCAGACAAGTTTCGGACGTGTCTGCAAATCTTGTTAGGATTTGCGGGAAGGCACAAGGAGAGGATAGGTCTTGCAAGGGCCTGTCCTTTTTCCTTTTTAGATCTCCGGCTTTGTCCCCCTTCCTGGTTTCAGGCACCCTCGTGAAGAGGCGCTGCCTAAGTTGTATTGCAGACCCAAATGGTCTGCATTCCCTGTTACACTGTCATCAACATCCCTTTCGAGCGGCGTCGACAGCACAACCGCTTCAATCATTACACTATCTTTTTGTGGATTTCTAGGGCTGTTAAGGAGGTTTTTTCGCAATTGAGATAAAATTGTGGATAACTATTGTCCAAATTTTCTTGGATTTAGGACCCTGTGTGGCGGAAACTCAGTAAAAATGCAGTGGTAACATTCTTATTTTCCGTCACGTTACACTCCAATGCTTTTTCCAAACTCAAACGTTGTCGATGCACCCATGGTTTGAATCACCCGTTTGCGAAGAAAGTGGTTAAGGTGATGCTGAGTGATTCGTCGGGAATTGTGCGGTTTGACTCGGGCACCTGGGCCAACCATTCCTGCCAATCGACCAGGTTCACATCATCGTCCAGGAGGGGAGGGGGATCCGGCAGGGTCAGAAAACCCAGATCGATGGATTGAAGTGTATTGGTGGGCCGGGTGCTGTTGGCTGGTCCGACAAGGAATATTCGGGCCCTCAAGCCGTTGTCAGGATCATCCTGGTCGAGCCAGCCCTCGGTTGTTAAGCCATCATAGAAGCGAGCTGCTGCGCCTCTGGTTTTAGCAGCTGCGGCTTCAACGACTTGAGGGCTGCCTCCTTCGGGCATAAAGCAGAAAGCGAACGCGGACTGGCCGTCGGCGGCGATGGCGCCAATCTTGCCTGGATCCCGAGGGTTTGCAGGTATCTCCATGTAACCGGCCGCCCTGATGAAGGCCTGGCAGTAATCATGAAGGGTTGGTGCTGCTGGTTCTGGTAAGGCTGGTTCTGGTAAGGCTGGACCTGAAACTGCTGGGGCGTTTGTGTGCGCCGGCGGATCCGCGGTAGCACTGGGATCCTCGGCAGCAGGTGGGGCACCACTCTCGTCACTAACCGCCTGGTCACTTCCCCCCTGTTCATCTTTTGGGGCGGCTGCTGCCTTGGCCTCGGCTTCCAGGCGTTCCATATACAAGCGTTCCCGGCGATCCGATTCTGACTCTTCTTCGTCTTCTCCCATCGCATCTTCCGGCAATACAGTTTCTGGCGCGAGGTGAGCTTCACCATCCGGTGCCGGCGCTGGTGGATCTTCCGGACCTGGTCCAGGTCCGGATGGAGGTGCGGTCGCATTGCCCTCTTCAGGAGCATTGACCTGTGATGTGCTGTGATCACCGGCCGCCGATGGGCGGCCTGTCTGTTGTTCCGCTGCCTGTTGTTTCGCTGTCTGTTGTTCTGGTTGGGGGCTGGGGGTGTTACAGGTAACAGATCTGCCTGGCAGGCCGCTCTGTTTCCTGAAATTCTTTCGGTTTCGTGACCGAAAAAGGTCACGGGAAAGTCCAATGGAGGAGGCAATCAAGGCCCAGATGCGAGCCCAGATGCGACCAATGAGAAAACAGGCGATTGCGCCAACAATGACACCGGCGAAGCCGGACAGCAGGAAAGGTTGGCTGATTGTGCCGGCGTTCCAATGATCTACAAGGACCTGTCGGTGCTGTGGGTGCCACCAGGCGAAGTGCCAGTAGTACCAGTGGATTGCCACACCCCCGAGCAATCCAGTTGCCGCGGCAAACATCATGTGGGCGCATCCTGTACCAATGCGGATCAGACGAGACATGGGCCTATTGCGCTTTCGAGGTCTTTCCCTGAAATCGTTTTCGCAGGGATCGGTTTGAGCGACGATCGCGCCACTGGCCAGCTCCGTGTAACGGACAGTAATACATGATAATGAAGTTTAACTGCCGGTGGCCCCACGCGATGGATTTTTTGGCCGCCGGGGTCAGGCCTTTTCCCCCACCATTGTCTTTGACAGGACAGCGGCAGCCATGCTGGCGCGCCTGGGCGCCTCCAGGAGACCAGACATGTAGCGATTTACTAGACATCACTCTTTCCAGTGCGGTTCATAAGGGCCTCTCGCGCTGCGCTCAGGCCTTTTCCGAGCCCTCGACCCGTGGCACCCGTAACGCCACCGCGCTCCTGAAATTCTTTCGATGATTTCTGCAGCGCGGGAA
>TARA_R100001143_G_scaffold62325_3_pt1 | contig 10033 bp, 8 predicted proteins | sample TARA_R100001143 | Tara Oceans TARA_R100001143 (sample SAMEA2621300) | marine metagenome | biome: marine biome (ENVO:00000447); feature: mesopelagic zone (ENVO:00000213); material: "saline water (ENVO:00002010), including plankton (ENVO:xxxxxxxx)" | depth 800 m | reverse complement strand
TGTCGGCTAGAAGAGAGCGTGCAGGCGATGTGGTTCATCGTCAAGGGCTCTCGACGCCGTCCGACGGGCCGATAAAGGGATCCTGGTGAGTCCAAATAACCGCGCACCACACTAAAGGAGCGGCGATGTCTGTCCAACCCTTAAACCTAATGATCATGCCGTTTCACCGCGTGTCAGTTCCTGCAAACCTTTCAGGTCCCCTGAGTCCAAAGGAAGCTCAAATGCGCAACTGACAAGATCACCACGATGGAGACTGCGCCCCGTCAGGAGAATAGCGCCCTTTGGGTCCAGATAGGTCATTGCCCGTTCTAGCACCGGAGCCCCCTGTTGAATGCTGAGATTCAGTGCCAGGTCTTTATCGGCCAACAGGGCGCTCATTTGCCATTTTGCACGGGCCAGCGGTACCGCGCGCCGCAACCGGGCAATGATGGATTGTGCGGCATTATCGGCGGTAAAACCCGCCTGGTCGGCAATGACGGCGGGCATGATACGCTCGTCCAGGGCCAGTGGCAGGCCATTAGCGGATCGCAACCGGCGGATATGAACCACCGTCTCGCCCAATTGCGGCCCGAAAAGTTTCCGCTCACGCTCCGTCATCGCGCGGCGGTCAAAGCTTAAAACCCGCGTTGTCTGGCTGTGCCCGGCGGCGGCATATTGCTGATCAATATCCAAGACAGGGTCTAATTGTTCAACAAAGGCGCGATCTGTCACAAAGGTACCGCGCCCGCGATGCCGTTCCAGCAGGCCTGCTTCGACCAGATCATCAATCGCCTGGCGTACCGTCATCTTGCTGACTTTGAAACGCTGGGCCAGGGCCATATCGGTAGGAAACTGTGCCGCCGTATCCGGCCAGCTACGGATATCCGCCAGTAATGCCTGTCGAATCTGCAGGAACAAGGGAACTGGTGAATTCCTGTCGATCTGGCTTACGCCATTAAATCCTGACACGCACATTTTCTCCTGAAATGTATGACCTTAAAGAATCCCTCTAGACGAATTAGTCTATAAGACTATACTAATTGATCAAAGGGCAATCCAGCCCTTTTCATGATCACTGTTTTGACACCGGGAGCCGTGCGATGGAAGCCTCAATGCTGGAAGAAACTGTTCAGAACCCCAATCCCTATCCGGTCGTTGGCAAATTGCACTATGATGATATCTGGCAGTTATGCCTGCAGGCGCGCGATATGGCGTGGGACCCGGCCCAGGATATTGATTGGGCGGCATTGGCAAAAGAAACTGCATCCCTGCCGGCTGAGGTAAGGGAAGCAGGCGCGGAATGGTGGTCGCTGCGGGCCTGGATGGAACATGGCGCGACACCCTATGGTGCGGAGCGGCTGCGCCAGGCGATTTATGAGCACCTGCCCTTTGAGGTGAAGCAGCATGTGGCGAACTTCATCATGGAAGAATTGCGCCATCATGAAGCATCCTTCCGCATCGCCGATGCCCTGGGTGGATACCAGCCAACACCCCGCAGTGATTATTTCCAACTGATCATTCCAAAATTCCATACGGAGTCGGAAGAAAAGCAGATGTCCTTCTATGCGGGCATGGCGGTCAACACACTGTTCGAACAATTGTCCGGCGAATTGTTAACTGCTCGGTACAAAAACGCGACCTTCCCCGAAATCCGCAAGGCCTGTCAGTTGATCCTGCGCGACGAAGCCCGGCATATTCAATTCGGCCGCATCCTGATGCGTCGGTTCTTTGAGCAGTTAAGCCAGGACGAAAAAGTCCTGCTGGGGGAAAAGTTTGCGAAAAAACTGCGGGGCAGCCTGTTGAACGGCGTCTATTCCGTCGTGAACCTGCCGAAAGAGGAGCGTCAACGCTCCGCCCGCGCCCGCGCCCTGGCAACAGAATACGGACTGGGCGCCACCCATCCCGATGAAGAGGTCGATATCATCGTAGCGGCCTTACGCAAAATTCGCGAAGACGTCGCCCCCTATAACGTACCAATCCCCCTGATCCCAGAAATCGAAGGCGACGGTAAGCGCGAAAGCACATTGGCGGCCGAGTAATAGGCCACCAATGGCGCGCGCCAGGTTGGAATTGGTATTGACGGTCAAAACCGGATCCAGCGCCAACCGCACAACTGCTGCCCACCGCCTTGAACCCCAGATCACGGTCCGGGGTGACAGTTTAAAGCTGGCAGCCCCCCCTGGATGTGGATGGTCTGATGTTCCCTCGTCTCTTTACTCTGCTGCCTGGCTTTCCCGGGCGACTTTGGTGCGCCAGTCTACTTCTTTGGGCATAACTTCCTGATAGGATTGAACGCCGTGCAGGGTGGCACCGACGCCAAAAGCTTCGCCGGTTTCTGCCATGGCTTGGGCGGCATCGACCATCAGGCGGCGGAATTCAACAATTGCCATGTCGGATGCGCCAAGAATGTCCTTGCTGCGATCCGCTATGGGACCCATGCCGACCCACATGGCGATATCCTGATTGGGAATGCCGGGAATGCCGGTGAAGCTGTCCTCTCCACGCATTGCATCGCGATCCTGTAGGAAATTGTTTTCCAATGTGCGGATCGGGGACCAGTCAGGGTTCAAATCCACCCCTGGAACCGCATGGCAGAAGCGTCGCCATTCGTCGGTCGGGGTGCAGGTCTCCGGGTTGCCCCAGGCGATGAAGTAAAACATCGTCGTTGTGTCATCGACCGGGACATTGATGCTGGCGACATTATAAATATTGTTTGGCGGGATCAGGGAGACAAAGGGTGCCAGATACTCTGTCACGCGGATATAGTTATGGGTCGCGGCATTCTTGATGGGCCGGCGAATGGCCGCATAGTGAAAGCCATAGGGCGTCCGTTCAATCTGCAGTTTCGGCGATTTGTCGGTCGAGGGACGATACCAGCTTTTATCATCCGCTTCCGCGCCACCAACCCGCGCTGGTTTCATATCTGAGTAATGCAGGGAAGAGGAATGGGCGGAATCGATCTGCCCTTCTTGAATCTGCGCCCAATTGCAGGGGATTTTGATTTTCAGAATGCTGACCTGTGCCGAGGGATCCGCGGCAAAGGGGGGCGGTTCAAAGGCTGGCATGGCGTCGCGAGGCCCCAGATAGGCCCAGACGAAGCCGCCAGCCTCCTGCACTGGAAAGGCTTTGTGCTTCACCTTTGTTTTCAGGGCACTTTCGGGCGGCTCTGACGCCATTTCCTGGACGGTGCCTTCGACATCGATTTTCCAGCCGTGATACAGGCACCGCAGACCACAGTCTTCATTGCGGCCCAGCGCCAGCAGCGCGCCACGATGCGGACAATGGCCGTCCAGAACCCCCAACCGACCTTCGCTGTCCCGAAAGGCGACATATTCCCCACCCAGGATGCGCAGCCGCACGGGCGCGCCATCTGGTTGGGCAACTTCTTCCGACATGCAGACCGGGATCCAATGGCGGCGCATCAAGTGTCCCATCGGGGCGTCATTTTCGACCCGACACAGCAGATCATTTTCTTCTGATGTTAGCATCTCGTGTCCTCCAACATTTTTATTATTAGATATCTAAGAAAAACTAGCGCAATCGGGTCTTTCCGTCTAGAGTGTTTCTAAGAGCTGAGGAAACGCATCACCCGGAATGAGGTGATACGCTATAAAAACAAATAGTTACGGATGGGCGTTCTGGCATGATGGATTTGGTGATCCGCGGCAAACGGGAAATTGCCGAGGGCATTTGGGAGTTCGAACTGACCGCTGCGGACGGGTCAGACCTGCCGCCTTTTACGGCGGGCGGGCATCTGTCGCTGGAAACGCCCAGCAAGGCGATGCGACACTATTCGCTGAGCAATATTTGCACGGAACGTCATCGCTATGTCATCGCCGTTAAGCATGAGCCAGACAGTCGCGGCGGGTCCCGGTCGATGGTCGAAGAAACCGAGATTGGTTCCACGCTAAAGGTGGATCAGCCTGGCAATGACTTTCCCCTGGTGGACGCACCAAACTATGTGTTGATCGCGGGTGGTATCGGCATCACCCCAATCCTGTCCATGGCGCGTCAGTTGAGTGCCGAGGGAAAACCGTTCCAGGTGATTTACTGCACACGCTCTGCAAAACAGGCGGCGTATTTGGATGTGCTGCACTCTGATGAGATTACCGGTGATGTAATCATTCATCATGATGGGGGCGATCTGGATCAGGTCTATGACTTCTGGGATCATTTTGAGCGCCCGTCAAATGCACATATCTATTGCTGTGGTCCAAAGCCCCTGATGGAGGAAGTGCGCGGCATGACCGGACATTGGCCGGAATCCGCGGTTCACTTTGAAGATTTCAAACCGGTAGAAGTCGTGCGCGCCGATGATGTGGCCTTTGAGGTTCATCTGTCCAAATCTGGCAAGACCCTGACCGTACCGGCAGATCGCACGATCCTTGAGACAGTGCGAGAGGCCGGCGTGTCTGCCGTCAGTTCCTGTGAAAGCGGCACCTGTGGCACGTGCAAGACACGCTACAGCGCCGGAGTGGTTGATCATCGCGACATGGTTTTGATGCCAGAGGAAAAATCATCCTGCATCATGATTTGCGTATCCAGGGCCAAAGAAGGGGATCTGACCCTTGACCTGTGATCCCCCGATCCGGCTGGGCGTGGCGGGTCTGGGCCGCGCCTTCATGCTGATGCTGCCCAGCTTCGACAAGGATCCCAGGGTAGAATTGGCCGCCTGTGCGGCGCCTCGGGAATCATCGCGAGACGCCTTCGTGCAGCGCTTTGGCGGTGTCGCCTATGACAGTGTTGAGGCCTTGTGCGAAGACCCGACACTGGATGCGATTTATATTGCAACGCCACATCAGATGCACCGCGCCCATGCCACCTGTGCTGTGATGGCGGGCAAGCATGTGCTGCTGGACAAGCCACTATGCGTCACTGTGGAAGATGGGGAGGCGATTGCCCAGGCAGCAGAGCGCGCCGGGAAAATTGTCATTGTCGGGCCCAGCCACAGCTTCGACGCGCCGGTCCTGAAAGCCCGCGCCTTGATCGAGGATGGCAGCCTGGGCCAGGTGCGCATGGTGCATGCGCTGAATTACACGGACTTTCTGTATCGTCCCCGTCGACCGGAAGAATTGGTGACATCGGAAGGGGGCGGCGTGATTTTCAGCCAGGGCGTGCACCAGATCGATATTGTGCGCTTGCTGGCGGGGGGCATGGTCTCCACGGTTCGCGCATCGACCGGGCAATGGGATGACACACGCCCCACGGAATGCGCCTATTCCGCCCACCTGACCTTTGCCCAAGGGGCGTTTGCCAGCCTGACCTATTCTGGATTTGCCCATTTCAACAGTGACGAATTCTGTGACTGGATCGGGGAATTGGGCCATGACACCGACCCCACAGCCTATGGCAAGGCCCGCAAGGCGCTGCAATCGGTCCAAACGCCCCAGGATGAAATCCGGTTGAAAACAGAGCGCACTTTTGGGGCCTCTCCAGATCCCGCTATTCCCACCCATAATGAGCATTTTGGAACGATCCTGGTCAGTTGTGACGGGGCGGACTTGCGCCTGACGCCGGACGGGGTCTGGGTCTATGGACATACACAGCGGGACTTTGTGCCAACCCCGTTGGGGGGGGTACCGCGTCAGGGTGTCTTGGACGCTTTGGTTGACGCCGTAGGCCAGGATCAGGCCCCGGTTCAGGATGCCCGATGGGGGCTGGCCAGTCTGGAAGTCTGTCATGCGATCATTCAATCATCAGAATCCAGACAAGAAATCAGCCTGAAACATCAGGTACCGGTACGCAGTAAAGATGAGAGGAAAAGTCAGATATGAGTAAATTACAGCTGTCCATCGCGATGGGCGATTATGACCGAACCCGTGCCATTTATGACGGGCGCGTGCAGATCGATGGCGTTGATCCTGTCTGCATGTTGCAAGTTCCAGAAGAGATGTTCTTCCGTGCCTTCCGCCATCAGGCCTATGACGCGTCGGAAATCTCCTTTTCCTCCTATGTCGTCAGCCTGACGCGGCCCGACCCCCACTACATTGCCATTCCGGTATTCTTGTCGCGGGCCTTCCGTCATACATCGATTTACATCAACACGACCAAGGGCATTAAAACGCCGAAGGATTTGATTGGTAAGCGCATCGGTATCGCGGAATATCAATTGACCGCCAATGTCTGGGTGCGCGCGATCCTTGAGGATGAATACGGTGTGAAGCCGTCGGATGTCCAATGGGTGCGGGGCGGCATGGATACGGCTGGTCGCCCGGAGAAGCTGAAAATTGATCTGCCCGCAGAGGTAAAGCTGGAACAGGCCCCGGAGGGCGCGACCCTGAACCAGATGCTGGCAGAAGGGGAGATCGATGCCTTTGTCGGTCCCCGCTGGCCGCGCAGCTTTAACGAAGGCGATCCCCGCGTCGGGCGCTTGTTCGAAGATACTGTTGGGGTCGCGGAAGAATACTATAAACGAACACAGCTATTCCCGATCATGCATTTATTGGGATTGCGCCGGTCCTTGGTTGAAGACCATCCCTGGCTGCCTGGCGCATTCCAGAAGGCCTTTACCCAGGCAAAAGCGCTGTCGCAATCAGCCTTGGACGACACATCCGCGACAAAGGTTACGATGCCGTTTGTCGAAGATACGCTGCAACGGGCCAGGGCGCTGATAGGTCCGGATTTCTGGTCCTATGGTGCGGCACCCAATTACAAGGTTCTGGATTATTTTCTGGAACAGCATCACCGCCAGGGCCTGTCGCCACGGCGTGTAACGGTCGAAGAATTGTTTCATCCCTCCACTTACGAGGCCTACAGTTTATAGAGGGATGCGTTTGGTAAATTGACAGGCTTAAAAAAGCCGGTCTAAGGTAATGATTAGACATCTAAGAATATGTCCGTCGGGACAACCGATGGCGCTAGAGCCGGCCGGATATTCCGGCGGTAAACAAATGGCCCGGATTAAGGGCTCAATTGGGAGGATAGAATGAGAAAAACCATCAAAACGAGTCTGCTTGCATTGTCGGTCGTTGCTGGGGCGGCACTGACATCTGCACCGGCCAGCGCGGCTTATAACTTAACCTTATGTGGTGCCAGCCCGGGGGGCCTTTGGTCTCTGCTGGGTGCGGGTGTCGATAATGCGGTCAAGGCTGCATTCCCTGGCTCGACGGTTACCTATCAGACCTCTGGTGGCGGTTTTGCCAATGTCGTGCAGTTGGACCAAAAGAAATGCGACATCGCCATTATTCATGATGCTGAAGTGAAATCAGCGCTGGCAGGGGCAGAGCCATTCAAGGGTCCGGTCAATTCCATGCAGACCCTGGCGGTTATGTATACCTGGGCACCGATGCAATTGTTGGTGAACAAGGATTATGCGGCCGAGCATAACATCAACACGATGGAAGACATCGCGACCCAGAAACTGCCGATCCAGATCCTGTTGAATCGGAAAGGCAATGTGGTCAGTGATATTGGGGCGACGATGCTGACAACGGTTGGCGCGTCTCCTGAAAACATTGAATCCTGGGGCGGTGGCGTGACCTATGCCGCGTCCAAGGAACAGGGCGAATTGATGCGTGATCGTCGCGCGGATGCGATCCTGAACTCTTTGTTCGTGGGCCATGGGTCGATCCGGGAGCTGGCTTCCGCAATTGATCTGAAACTGGTGCCGGTCCAACAAGAAACGGCCAATGCCGTTGCCAAGGAATGGAATATCAGTGAATTCGTGATCAAGGGCGGGTCTTATGACTGGGCACCGGACGATACGCTGACGGTGACGGTTTCCGCGCAGCTTTTCGTGCGGGAAGATGCTGATCCGAAAATGGTAGAGGATCTGGCGACAGCATTGGCCGATCATGCCGATCAGGTCAGCAGCGTCCATAAGGCCATGGGATCTTTGGATGCCAAGCTGATGGCGTCGGGAACGGCTGCGCCGTATCACCCGGCGGCGGCTGCGGTCTATAAGGCCAAGGGTCTGCAATAATCTGAATTGGGACTTCTGCCCCCGCTGAACCAATTTGGGTCGGCGGGGGCGTGGTTTCCGAAATAGAACCTCACATCCGCATCTCAGGTTTGGAAAACAGCTGTGTCTTTTCTCTCTATTGCTTTTGATACCGGTTTGCGCAGACGCCCTGTTGGGACGCTGGCGTTGGTTACCAAGTTATATGCGGCCATTGTGGCCGGTTGGACAATTTATGCGGCGGGGTTTTCCCGAACCGATATTTTACCCCTGACCATTACATTTTTATCTTTGATGCTGGTTTTAACCTTCATCCTGATCACGCCGACAACTAAGTCCAATCCGGATAAGTTTCCCTTTTACGAATGGATTCTGGCGGCGGCCGCTTTTGCCTGTGGGGCCTATTTCGTAACGGAAAGTGATACCATTTCACAGCGGATCACATTGCTGGATCCGTTGTCTGACCTGGATATTCTGGCATCCCTGACATTGATCATTTTGTCGATTGAGGCGATGCGGCGCACGGTTGGCCTGGGACTGACATTCATTGTTCTTGCCTTCATTGCCTATAACCTGTTCGGCGATAAAATTTCCGGTCCTTTGGGGCATGGCGAGATCAGCCTGGAGCATTTCCTGGATATTATGGTGTTTACCACCGATGGACTGTTTGGTGTGCCAATCCGGGTGGCGGCGACCTATGCCTTCTTGTTTGTTTTGTTTGGAACAACCCTGTCCAAGACCGGCGGGGCGGATTTCTTCTTCAACTTCGCTGCCTCACTGACGGGTGGGTCAAAGGGTGGCCCAGCAAAAATTGCCGTTATCTCCTCTGGTCTGTATGGGACGATATCCGGCAGTCCAACATCTGATGTTGTGACCACGGGGTCGGTCACCATCCCGATGATGAAACGGTTGGGCTATAATTCTGCCTTTGCCGGGGGTGTTGAAGTCGCGGCCTCAACCGGGGGCAGCCTGGTGCCGCCTGTCATGGGCGCTGCTGCGTTTATCATGTCTGAACAGATTGGGATTCCCTATATCGATATCGCCATCGCGGCCCTGATACCGGCCATTCTGTACTATCTGCCAATCTATATGCAGGTTCATCTGCGGGCCAGTAAGGAAAACCTGCAGGGGATGGATATGTCAAAAATCCCAGCCCTGATGCAAACCATGAAGGAAGGGGGATTGTTCCTGGTGCCCCTGGTTGTCATCACCTGGGCCCTGGTGAATGGCTATACGCCCACCTATGCCGCAATTTATGGGACATTGACTGTTCTTGCGGTGTCCATGGTCCGGCGCAGCACCCGTTTAACCCCGGCCAAGGTGTTCGATATCCTGTCTGATACCTGCATTAAGATGGTCGCGGTCACAGGGGCCTGTGCGGCGGCGGGACTGGTCATTGGTGGCATTACCATGACCGGGCTGGCCTCTAAATTCGGGACATTGGTTTTCCTGATTTCCAATCAGGATGTCCTGATCTCTTTGATTGTCGCAGCAGGGCTGACCATCCTGCTTGGCTTGGGCATGCCAACGCCCAGCGCCTATATTCTGGCGGCGGTTCTGATTTCGCCGGTCATGCAGGATCTGGGAATTGATCTGATGGCCGGGCATTTATTCCTGTTGTATTTTGCGGTGATGTCCGCCCTGACCCCGCCTGTTGCGGTGGCGGCCTATGCCGCCAGTGCGATCGCGGATGAAGCCCCAATGAAAATTGCAGGGGCGGCTGTGCGTATCGCCATCGGTGCCTTCCTGATCCCCTTTGCCTTCGTCTTTGATCAGGCATTGCTTTTACAGGGCAGTGTGATCGGGATCATCACGGCCACAGTATGCACCGCGATAGGCCTGATCCTGTTTGTCGTCGCGCAGGAAGGCTATTGGAAGCAGCGCCTAAACGCCCCTGTTCGGGTACTTCTGGGGGCTGCGGGTTTGCTGATAATCTTCATTCGTCCCCTGTCGGATTATGCTTTGTCCTGAATGCAGGTTAAAGAAACGGTGGCAATTATCGGATAGATAGATCAAAATGGTCCAGTAATGGTTCATTAGTGTGGTGCGTGGTTATTTGGGATCGACCAGGACGCTGTTTGCGGTGTTCCGGTTAGGAGCTTTTCGCGAAGCGATGCGGGGCATCGCGAGCGGAAGGCGACGCGGCCCGGAGCGCCA
>TARA_R100001143_G_scaffold63495_1_pt1 | contig 10034 bp, 11 predicted proteins | sample TARA_R100001143 | Tara Oceans TARA_R100001143 (sample SAMEA2621300) | marine metagenome | biome: marine biome (ENVO:00000447); feature: mesopelagic zone (ENVO:00000213); material: "saline water (ENVO:00002010), including plankton (ENVO:xxxxxxxx)" | depth 800 m | reverse complement strand
CCGGCTTGGCCCAGCCGAATAGCAGCCCCGCCCCACCCATTAGTTTGGTGCTAAACAACAAAACCAACGGCACAACAATGGTACCTATAGGATCGATGTGACGCACCGGGTTCAAACTGATGCGCCCCATTTGATAGGCTGTTGGATCGCCGAACATGCGCGCCACATAGCCGTGCGCCGCCTCGTGCAACGTAATACCGAATAGCACCGGCAAGGCGTAAACCGTAATGGTTTGAATAATGGATTCCATACTTGACCTACTTCTAAGAAAACGATTCCGTGGGGTTCAATCCAGACCCAGCGCGGCCAGATCCCCCTGCCCGCGACGGACAATTTCGGGTTCGCTTCCAGTCAGGTCAATTACTGTGGTGGGTTCAAAGGGACAAGCGCCGCCATCGATGACGGCTGCCAGTTGATGCCCATAGCGTTGGGCAATTTCGTCGGCGTCATTAAGAGGATGTTCTTCTCCCTCGGGGATCAGGGTTGTGGAAATCAATGGCGAGCCCATGGTTTCCAGAAGGTCGAGCGCAACCTGATTATTGGGAATACGGATACCAATGGTTTTGCGTGAAGGGTGGGAAACCCGACGCGGCACCTCACGCGTTGCCTCGAGAATGAAGGTCCATGGGCCCGGCGTGGCCATTTTCAGAAAACGATACTGGCGGTTATCAACACGCGCAAAATGCCCGATCTCAGCCAGGTCGCGACATAAAACGGTTAAATGATGACGGGCATCAAGACCACGAATACGGCGCAGTGAATCGGCAGCGGCTTTGTCATCCAGATGCGCAACAACGGCATAACTGGAGTCTGTTGGAATTGCCACCAACCCACCCTGGTCAATAAGTTGACACGCCTGCTTTAACAGACGCGGCTGCGGATTCTGTGGATGAACGGTAAATAATTGGGTCATTCAATCTACTTTTGTTAACGATTACCTGACGGTTACTTGTTATTTAAAGGTTAGAGCAGCCAATCGAGCGGAAGTTTCGACATCAGCCAAACCGCCGACCGGGAAAATACATTTGTTTCCGGCTCTGATTCGTATGCTGTCGGTGGGTCGTTGCTGTGATCGAGCCAAATCAAGTTGCCGGCGGGATCAAGCGCCACCTGATAACTGGACTGCGCCAACGCATTTTGTACATTGTCCCACACCTGACTCACCATTTCCGGACTCTCGATAACCAAGCCCATTTCGGTGTTCAGACGAGCCGAACGGGGGTCAAAGTTAAAAGACCCCACAAAAAGGTGGGAATAGTCGACTGCAAATGTTTTGGCGTGCAGGCTGGAGGCCGAAGAACTGCCGGAAAACGCCGGCCGGCCCACTTGTCCCACCGAATAAGCGGGTTTCATTTCGAAAAGGGTCACCCCCGCTTTTAACAATGCTTTGCGCCATTTTGCGTAACCCGAGTGAACAACGGCAACATCGGTTGCGGCCAGGGAGTTGGTAAGAATGCGAACCTCTACCCCCCGATCAGCCAACTGCGTAAAAAACTGAGTACCGTTCGAAGTGGGCACTAAATACGGTGACACCACCATCAGACGCTCGTTTGGCGTACCTAACAACTGCGGCAAGGCATCGATTACCAGTTTCCCTGGCTGCGCCAAACCCAACGCTTTTTTGGGATCATCGCTAACCAAATGAACCCGCGCCCAGTGAAACACTAAAGAACCGCTCTGAATCGCATCAATTAACGATTGCTCAGAAACCGAGTCATGATAGGCGCGTCCCACTTCCAGGCGGCGTACTTCATTGGCACGCTCGGTAATCGAAACCTTTTCCGCAGGCGCCGACATAACCTGCCACACTGGATAAGAAGATTCGCTGGACCAGTATTTATCGAAATCGTGGGTAACTTCCTTTGCCACGGGCCCCACGGCCAGAACATCGAGATCAACAAATAACGTTTCCTGCCCCAGCTCAAAATACGCATCACCAATATTACGTCCGCCCAAAATAGACGCCGCGTTATCAACGGTTAAAGACTTATTATGCATACGCCGGTTCAAGCGCTTGAAGTCAGTTAGATACGACCAGAAACGAAAACGTCGATGTACGAACGGGTTAAATAAACGAACCTGAATATTTTCATGCTGGTCGACTTCCCATAACAGCGCGTCCATACCTTCTGTATTGTTGTCGTCCAGTAGCAAGCGTACCGCCACGCCTCTATCCGCCGCCCTTTTCAGGGCATCGAACATCAGCAAACCCGCAACATCGTCATTCCAAATGTAGTACTGAACATCGATTGAGCGCTGCGCCGCATTGATAAGCCCCAACCGCGCCGCCAACGCCTCACGCCCGCCCGGCAACAAAGCAACACCCGACTGCCCCGCATTGGCTTGCTGCAACGGCGCCAAAGCACGGGCAAGCGCACTGACGCTACTCACGTTGGGTTCAACCTTCTCGGTGGATTCATGCACCGGCGCAGGCAAACGACTGCATGCCGCCAGGCCCATACACATGAAAACCAGTAACAGATATCTAAGAAATGGTGCCACGGCGCTCAGGTTGCAAAAAAGAATGCAAACAGAATACCGCAAGCCGTAGCAATGAAAAACCGTTTAGCCCAGGTTGCCACGTAAAAAGTAAATATTCATACTCTTAGGAACGCCGATATTGCGTTTTCTACGAAGTATTCAAAACGGCAGATTAATCCCGCCAACCGCCGATCTCGATTACCGGATCGATAATGATGCGAACCCCTCCAGAGTAATATCTATCGTCGTAACGATGGCGGGTATACCGATCCGGCTCTTTACACTTACGCTTCTCTTTGTATTCTCCGTTCTTATATTCGCGCTTAACCTTGCAATATCCCTCCCAATACTCATGCTTGTACTCCTGCTTATACCGATGGCGATGACCACTTTCATCTTTCCATGAGTCTGCCACCGCAGAAAACGGCACCACCAGCATCGCACCAATCATAAACAGCTGCCGAAGTTTCATGACCTCATCCTCGAAAATCAATGTTTTGAGTTTACAAACACTGGAGGCATAGAAAATAAGCAACTGTGACTAACTATTGCTGTACACGGCTTATCTGCCTTACGTGTAACAACGCGCAATAAAAAGCTTTTTAAGACGATGAGATACTTTATTTGGCGATATCCCTTAGCCAGACCCTGCCATTAGAGCTTACCGTTATTTATTGGAATCCTGACTACGCATCTAACGCTATTGACTTACCTGCTGTAGCGCCTCGTGTTCCATCAGACGTCGCACACGAACCAGACCCACATCATGCTGGTAGAGGTTTTCCTTTGCCCTGGCGTTTTTCGACATGGTTTCTAACACGATACGATCTTGCTCAAGAACATCCCAGTGCAAACTCTCAAGGCGATTGCGATATAAAAATCGCCAAATATGCCGATCCACCCCCGATACATGCTTAATTCGCCAGAAATAAACCTGGCAGTGGTTTTCATCGACAGGTGTAACAAAACCAACAATAAAAAACTCGCCGCCACCATATCTTTTTTTGTAAGGCACCGACAAACGTAACCACATCGTCGCTGACTTGCCAAACTCGACCCAATCGAAGTTAACACCCCGCTGCCCGATCTTCTCAAACATTAATCCACTGTCCGTTGCTCTAACGGCCATTTCAGCCCGTTTATCTCCATCGGCCATTGAGTGAGAAGATGCGTGCAAGTATCGGCCATGCATTAAATCCATTACATTATCTATGGCATATCGATGGTTGCAGGCCCAGTTTTGCATACATAGAAAGCCGGAGTAATCCTCACTCGTCATTTCCTCAGGAAGACTAAATGGCTTAACAGGTGTACCAATTTCGTCACCGAACCACAGGAAAACCGCGCCATTGGCCTCTACAGCCGGATAAGATTTGACGCATTTTTTACCAGTTAAAGCACATGACTCCACGGCCGGCACATCTGCAACGACACCTTGACCATCTATTTCCACTCCATGGTACCAACACGCAATCCGGTCCCCCAGATTCCAGCCCAATGACAATCGAGCACCCCGATGAGGACATCGATCTTCAATAGCACGGATACTTCCATCCTTATCACGCCATAAAACAATTTCCTCGCAAAGACGTGTAATGCCAACAGGTGCTGCTCCAACCATATAGCTGGGCGTTACTGGATACCAAAAATTACGTAATCCTTTTTCCAGAATTTCGGCAACGTTAACGTCCGTATTACTTTCCATGATTATTTAACTCCCTATAAAAGTGCACTGTCACTGCGACGGACTATTCCGGTATAAACGCGTTGGTATACAGATCTTCAAGCGGCGTCTTTTTGTTTACGATCCCTTCCTTCACATAGAAGTCTTGCAAGTCGCTCAAACGTTCGGCATCGATCTTGCCTAACGGACTTTGCCCGGCGTATACAAGTTTGTTGTAAAGCGCAAAGACGCGGCTAATGTATTCCTCTCGCCCCTGATACCCGGGCACGGCATTTATATAATCAACCGTCGCTGACTCGGGATCGTCAACAATATCTTTAAGTCCTTTTAAGGTAGCGCGCACAAACGCCTGAACCAACTGGGGCTCCTCTTCAATGACCTTGTCGGATACGAGTATTGCTTGCGCCATGCTCTTAAAATACTTATCGGCCGGAATAATCTCTACGTCGACCCCGGCCAGCTCAGCACTCACGCTCCATTCAGGGATAGAAGCCAACGCGGGAATTTTTTTATCGGCAAACAGCTTCCAGACAGCCGGACCCGACGCCTGAATATCTACCTGCGCCTTACTCAATCCGTTAGCTTGCAGCATCCCCAGCAATGCAAAATAGGTCGTATCCGCGTACGACATTGCGCCAACCGTTTTACCTTTCAGATCCAAGATACTCTGTAAGCCCGCGCCCTTATCCATAGCCAAGTGCATGAACGAAGCACCACCCAGCACAGCGACCGCCTTAATCGGTATCCCATGTGCTCTGACAATGATCGGCGTATCGCCGACACCCCCTCCCATTGGGGCATTTCCAGCACCAACTTGCTTGGCAACGTCGGCTCCCCCTTTCGCGGTCACAAAATCAACATCAAGCCCTTCTTGCGCATAATACCCACGCTGCTTGGCCAATATCCAAGGCGCAAAGGCAGGCAAAGTGGGAGGCGCCGGCAGCAAGTAAGTAATGCTTCTTGCTTCTGTCGCTTGAGAAACGGTAGCGGCCAGCGATAATGCAAAACTGGCCATGACCATGGATATAGATTTTATTTTTTTCATGTGTGCCCCTTTCTATCCTTTGGATAATTATCAATGGCCAAGATCGGCCATCTCTTGATGGAAACTAGCCAGGCTCCAAACCTGGCCTTTTCTCGTTTTGTGTCCCCTGGCATTCAGCCCCTCAACGATCTCGTTGGCCGAACAGGCTCCCGACTCGTAGATCTGCTCGATGGCATCGGCCAGCCCATTTTCATACGCTGTTGGCTCAACTGAACGGGACTGCCACCGAAAGTTCTCTGCTTTACCAGGAATTTCTATGTACCCATTACCGCCGGCAACTTGAGCTGTAGAAGACGTACTTGGTTGTAGATGACGGTTGAATGCATCAGACATAACAAACTCCATGAAGAGACATAAAAACTTGAATTCAAACTGCTTACCCACATTTATTCCCACAAATGGGAATAAATGAATTCTAAGGAGCGTTGCCGATAAATGTCAAGAGAAGAATCAGCCAAAAAAACTAACCATTTAAGTTGCTGACGCAGTACCGGCAGCATTTGCTTTATGATCCATTCTGGAATCATTCAAGTTCCAAGATAACGCCACGTCCGTTAAGCGCTAGCTATTACCATGTCTCAGAGCAAACACACCAAAACCAAAACACTACGTCGGAATGCAGGTCGCCCCATCGAGGGGCAGTCAGTTGGGCGAGAGGCTGTTATTAATTCCGCAATATCCCTGTTGCGTGAAAAAAGCACAGAACAACTCACTTTAAGTGAAGTAGCCACCGTTGCGAAAGTTGACCGCGCTTTAATACGATATTATTTTTCTAACAAAACAGGGTTGCTCAAAGCGGTCGCCATTAAGCTGCTCAGCGAGCTTCAATCCAGAAGCCTCGAATTATTTACCGAAAAAGGGTCTCTGGAAGAAAAAATCAGGGCTCGCCTAGAGCTCTTGATTAACATCATGCACGAAATGCCTCAGTTCGCGCAGCTCGTATTCAAGGAAATTTATTATGCCGAACAAGCGCAAAAAATAGGGGCCGAATCCAACACCCAAATTGCACAAGGCGCAGCTGATCGCGGACTAGCCTTAACGAAAGCAATAATTGACTCCCCTGAGGTTGACACTATAGGGCGTGCTCTGGACCCCCGTTTCCTGCACCTGATGATGCTCGGGACTTCCGTATTTTTTGCAACCTCACAGCCACTCATACAACTCATGTTTGGAAGCGAAGCGAAGAAGCAAGACATCACATCTTGCTATATTGATTTCGCCACAAAAATCATCCTGCGTGGCCTTGGAGCTCCATTACCAGCGCATAAAGAAAAACACCATCAAAAATCCAGAAACCCAAGCTAATCCGCAAACGAAAAGCGGAATCACAATCTCGCGTCATATAAATATAGAAGAGGACTGACGCGCAACAAAATGAATGACTGTCAATAACTCAACAATTGCGGTCTGGTTAAGTACACGACTCAGCTAACAGCCGTCACGGTTTACACTGAGGCCGTATTACTGTGTGAATAAGCATTTCGGCATGAGTCCACCATTAAGTTCGTACATGACAGTGCAAATTTCGTTGTGTCTTTGACGCACTAGGCGTAGCGTATTCCTAAAACCTGCGGCTTGCTCTGCACTTTCGTCATGGCTTTCGAATCCTTAAGACCAATTCGGTGAGAATGTCTGGTTGTTTTGTTTCGCACTCCCAAATAGTGAGCACTCGCCATCCAAGCTCGTTTAATCGCTCACGCACTTCAACATCGCGTGCAATATTCCTGTCAAGCTTTTGATTCCAAAATTCCATGTTCGTTTGCGGTCGTTTGGACTTGGTGCAGTTGGGATGCTGATGCCAAAAGCATCCATGCACAAACACGCATATCCGGTATTTTGGGAATACTAAGTCTGGGCAACCCGGCAAATCTTTTCGATGAAGACGAAAACGCAATCCAAGCTGATGACACAACGCACGAACTTGCTTTTCCGGGGCTGAATCTTTCTGTTTAACAGCCCGCATGGTCTTGGAGCGCTGTGATGGATTGAGGTTATCCGTCATGCCAGTAGTTTATGTAACTCGCCGGCCGTAATGTCACCCCGATGTACGCTGTCGTGACACACATTGCACAAAGTGATGAGGTTCTCCGGGGCGTTCGAACCGCCGTGCTCATGATGTTCAATATGGTGCAGCTCAAGCAAAAGACGGGGGTCACCTTTCCTTTTCCGTTCGTAAGACCATTCGCACTGTTTGCATTGATGATGATCCCGCTCCAAGACTGACACTCGTATTGGATCAGGGATCACCCGATCATGAGGAGGACTCTGTCGGTCTTCCTCCAGCACGTAAAAACCCACGGGAAGCTCCGGGTGACCGGAGGTACGTGTCGCAATTGGCCAACCTTCTTCCGTTCTAAGCTCCCGTACGCGACGAGCCCATTCAGAAGCATCTTTAGCCAAATAGCGTAGCTCCTCACCTGAAATAGCGTTCCCAACATTCGCTCGAAAAAAGGAAATTAATTTGTCTTTAATAGAAAGGGTGCTCTTGCGAATCTTATTAGCGGCGTTCCATCGATGGGCCGCTTCTCTGTCAGCATTCCCCTGAAGAAGAATATATGTGTCGCTTTTCAAGTCTGACATGTCAACATTTGCGAATCCGTCTATAGGCCCCTCTCCCTCGGCCAGCATTTGCTTGAATGTTAGGCCGGAGACAATGGGCCACCCTTCCTGAACTCTAAGCTCGCGAATGCGTCTGGCGTACTCGCTAATACCAGCGACCACCATTAGCTCATTTCCATGAATAACAGTGCGTGGGAACTTCCGGAGGTACGCGAGGATACGCGCTCGTGCCGACTCGGTATTATCATCTTGAAGAAGGGAGCATCCTAGATCAGAAAGCGCGTGATGAGCGGGAATTAAACCTACTACTTGCTCCCTAAGATCCTCTTGTTTTAGTTTTTCTTCAAAGCCCTCAATCAGTCCGAGCAAATGCTTACGCAACTGCTCGGGATTCGTTCTGCTCGGCCGTCTCGTCATGTTGTTTCCGTTGATCTAGTAATCCGCACACAAATTTCGCAATCACAGCAGCGAAGATCGGAGGCACAGCGTTACCAATCTGACGGGCGATCTCCACCTTTGAGCCCATAAAGACAAAATTGTCCGGGAACGTCATCAGCCTCGCCGCCTCTCGATGAGTGATGGGGCGGTCCTGGTCAGGGTGGAGGTAGCGGCCCTTCTCAGGTTTAAAAAATTCGGTTCTGATTGTAACGGAAGGCCGATTCCACCATAGCCGTCCAAATAGATCTGTCCCCCCGGATTTCTTGTTGAGCCAACACTCTGGAGTGATGTCGGGTCGATTTTTTTGCAAGTCCACTCTATTTCCTCCTGGAGGTACAGCCGCATATCGTTGCAAACTAATTTCCGTGGGGTTGCGTCCAAAATGCAGGTCATACGGCGGAGCCTCATTGCGTATTTCCGTACCCACAGGCGGCTTAAGGTCACCAATAAACTCCCTCACGGTACGCCACAAAGGCAAACATCCCGTCGTGCCTGGCGCCTGATGTGTAGGTTGCGGAGGAAACTCGTGTGGGTGGAGTTCAAACACTGACTCTTTTAATCCAACGATAATTGTCCTTCTGCGAGTTTGAGGTACTCCGTAGTCGGCCATATTAAGCACGGCCGGCGTGAGAAGCCGAAAGCCTAGATCAGCAGCTCTTCGCTGAATATCGAAAAATTCGTCACTTTTTAAAAGACCTGGAACATTTTCCATCACAAATGCCGTCGCACCTGACAGCCTAACAATGTCCATGTACGGCTCCCATAAAGCCCGCCGTGCATCGCCCTCTCTCTTTTTATTCAGCAGACTGAAACCCTGACAAGGAGGGCCCCCGATGACCACGTCCGCTTCGGGCACGTCATGCGATTGAAGCCAGTCTTCGATGTTCACAGCCAAACAATGATCGCCGAAATTGGCGTTATAGGTGGCCACTGCGGCTTTGTCATTGTCTATCGCAAGTACGCTATCAAAACGGCCGCAGAACTGGTCTTTGACGAAACCGGAAGATAGTCCTCCAGCACCACAAAACAGATCGATCAGTTTATATTTCATCATTTTGGCCACCGTGGAAGTAAAAAGGCGCGTCGGAAATTATGTATCAGGTGATAGCTAATTTTACTGTATATATATACAGTAAACAATAGCCTTGACCATGAGATGTCACACGACCATTCCGCGTATGGACTAGCTGCAGAGTTTACCAAACTAAGGACCCCAGTCGATCAGAAATATCTAGATTCTCAGAGTTGATCTCTGACTGACGTGCGAAACACACAAGGCCTAGCAGTTACCCACCCATGGTTAAGAATGGGTTTATTTTTCCTATCAGTCTAGCGCCGTGACGAACCCACAGGTAAGGATGGTTGGAGTTCACGTTTACGTCGTAGATACCCTCCGGCACAGCCATATCACCGTAGTAATTGGAAAGTCGATATCGAGTTGAGTAAGTTACTTACGGATGCTCCCGTTGCGGGTCTAGGTAAGCTTTCAATTAATGCGGACGCCGACAAGGATAGATAAGCCACCCTTATTGAGAAGCAGAATCGCAATATTTAGAACACCGTAGTCGCCAAGGACAACCTTACACAGAGCAAGGTTTCAAGACAATGTGGGCGAAAATAGTAAATAAGTGGCTCAACCAATACAAAAGCCTGAAAGATTCACGTTTCACGACTTGCGAGCTTATTCGTAACACACATGGTTGAGGCAGAGAAGAACCCAGAAACCCATGCCAATCCAGCCACGACAAAACGGGTTTCGGAAAAATTCCCGAAACCCGCATAAATTCTGGGGTGACCGATGGGGCTCGAACCCACGACAACCGGAAT
>TARA_R100001143_G_scaffold34075_1_pt1 | contig 10034 bp, 8 predicted proteins | sample TARA_R100001143 | Tara Oceans TARA_R100001143 (sample SAMEA2621300) | marine metagenome | biome: marine biome (ENVO:00000447); feature: mesopelagic zone (ENVO:00000213); material: "saline water (ENVO:00002010), including plankton (ENVO:xxxxxxxx)" | depth 800 m | reverse complement strand
AAAGTACCCCCCTTTTAGGAGGCTCGACGCCGTGCGGTGAGCCTTCAGATGTGTCGCGTCGAGCATCAGCATATTGGGTGGCCCATCCGCTGAAGCCAAGTTACTGAAAATCCGATCAAACACTCCCAAAACTGTCCACCGTCGAAAGCGGTTATACAGCGTCTTGTGTGGGCCATAGCCCGGTGGGGCATCTTTCCATTGTAGACCATGCTTCAGAACATAGATGATCCCGGAGATAACCCGGCGATCATCCACACGCGCAACACCGTGCGACTTCGGAAAAAGGGCTCAATCTTCGACATTTGATCGGCAGAGAGAAGAAACATATCCGTCATGGCAAACTCCTTTGCCACGGTGAATCACTATTCGCTCATCAATGCAAATTAATAGGTCCTGAGCCTAGGCAGACCGTTGGAACGTGTTGGGCATTTTTGGGAGCAATTACTCCCAAATTACTCCCAAACGCAAAAATGCCCCGCTCCGAAGAGCGAGACTTTTTGATTTAGTCAGTGATTTCAGTGTCTTATTTGGTTGCGGGGGTAGGGTTTGAACCTACGACCTTCAGGTTATGAGCCAAACAGGCTATTGGTTAACGTATCATACGCTATCATATTAAATTGTTATTTTATATAGCTTTATGCGTCATTTTCGTTTAACGATGATCTCTCAAGATTCGGTAAAATGACGCAAATAGGTAGCCCCATGGTAGCCCCAAACGACACAGTGAACTTCACGAAGGCCCTTTTGATGGGTGTCCCCCTCCCCGCCAAAGGAGATCGCTTCTCCTTTAAGGACAGCCGTGTGAAGGGGCTTATTTTGCGAGTGACGGCGAATGGTCAGAAGACCTTTCAGCTCTATCAGAAACACCAGGGGCGACCCGTGCGAGTGACCTTGGGCACCTTCCCCGATATGACTATTGAGAATGCGCGTCGGGAGGCCACAAAAGCCAAAGGGGCATTAGCAGGGGGAGAGAACCCCAATGTCGCTAAGAACCGCATGCGCCAAGAGATCACGCTGAAAGAGCTCTTTGCGTCCTATATGGAGCGTTACAGCAAACTTGAGAAAAAGTCGTGGCGTTATGATGAACGGGAGATCAATAAGTTCCTGTCCCATTGGTTTAATCGCAAAATCTCGGATATCAGCAAATACGAGATTAAATCCCTGCATATCAGCATGAGAGAGAAGAACGGGCTCTATCAGGCGAACCGAATGCTTGAGCGCATCCGGGCGATGTTCAACAAGGCAATTGAATGGGGGTGGGAGGGCGTCAATCCGACCCAAGGGATCAAGAAGTTCAAAGAACAGTCGCGGGACCGCTATATCCTCCCCAATGAAATGCCCCTGCTTCTGGAAGCCGTGGACGAAGAGCATAACGAAGTGGCGCGGGATTATATCCTGATATCGCTGTTTACCGGCGCACGTAAAACCAACGTCCTTGAAATGCGATGGGAACAGATTGATTGGCACAACAAGACGTGGCGCATTCCCGATACCAAGAATGGGGAGCCGGTGCTGGTAACTTTGGCCCCAGAAGCAGAAGCAATCCTGGAGCGTCGCCTAAAGGCGTCCCCTGGCAGTCCTTGGGTCTTCACCAGTGAGGCCAGCAAGACCGGGCACCTAAACGATCCTAAGAAGGCCTGGATACGGGTTAAGCAACGCGCAACGCTTAAAGCATGGTCAGACGACCCAAGACTAGCGGCGGTGATCCAGAGGGCCTCAGAGACTCTCCCAGACGATCATGACGTGGGGACACTCTATGCAAAGGTTGAAGCCGACTGTGACAAGCTGGGATTAGAGCTCCCGACCAGCTTAATGGATATCCGCCTCCACGATATCCGGCGCACCTTTGGCAGCTATCAGGCGATTGCCGGGGCAAGTCTTCAGGTGATCGGAAAATCCCTTGGGCATAAGTCACAGCAATCGACTCAGGTATATGCTCGTCTGCACAATGATCCGATACGGGCGTCGGTTAATTCGGCGACTGCCACGATGCTAAGCTTAGGGAAAATGCACAAATGAATTTACGGGATACGCGCAAACCATACGAACTGTCAGAGGGCGAACTTCAGACCCTCATAGCGAAGTTTGAGAAGATTACTGATACTAAGTTTGATAAGGCTTTCGCGGATCAGGTGAATAACTTCATTGGTATCTTCCGCGAGAAAATCTTGATCGAAAGAGATGCGATAAAGAACAAAAAAATAAAACGCCAACTCACTCAGTTTGAAAACGCACTGGAAAAAGTCTCCACCTTGCAAAGTGACAAAATAAGCGACAATGCCCGCATGGCAATAATCGCCAAACTTCCAGACATGTTCGAGACTTACATTGATGCAAACGACTCTATCGAAACACTACGACAAGCCTGCACCGACGCAATTGACAGTTTAGGTCAGTCTGAGAAATCGACACAATATTCACTCACAAACCTGAAACCCATCCTGGCAACCGAGCTTGCTCGGGAACTCAGTAAATGCGGGGTCGAAATCACGGCCTACCGGGAAGGAACGTTCGGGAAATGTCTTGAGGCGTTTCTCAAAGCCATCAAAGGGGAGGCTGGCGGTGAGAAATTCAACATCTCAATACGTGAAGACTTATTCCCCATCATCAAACAGGCCAAAGACGACTACGCCACAACTGAGCGTTTTGTCCTTCTTAAAATTAGGTGAGATTTTTGGGCAAAAAGTTGTCCCCAATTTGGAACCTATTTGATTAACGCCAATCACTAGAGGTTGCCCTGAAGCCATTGAGCGCTGTGTTCGTGGCAGTAAATCTAACTGGGGTAATTTCAAATGACACAACGACTCTTAACCAAAGAAGACGTATCTAAGATTCTGGGCGTCACTGTCGGGACGCTTGCCGTATGGCGTGCGACGAAACGCTATAACCTTCCCTATGTGAAATCGGGCCGGTTGGTCAGGTATCGGGAAGCGGATGTGCAAGCCTTCATCAACTCTCGCATTTATGGGGAGGGTTGATCATGACGAACCCAGCCGAAACTCTAAAGCGGTCCCTCTCCCCGGAACGCTATTACACGAAAACGCTGAAAGGCTGTTTCGGAAAGCCGACCAGACAGGGCTGGCATATGTGGGAGGGGCTTTGCCCCTTCCACGCCGACACCCGCCCTGGCTCCTTTGTCGTGAACAAGGCGACAGGGGCGTTCAAGTGCTTCTCTTGCGGCGAACAAGGGGGCGATATCATCACCTTCCATATGAAAGCCAATCATGTTGGCTTCCTTGGGGCTCTTAAAGAGCTGAAGGGAGGCCTGTGATGCGCCCGGTCAAGCGATGGGACTATAAAACACGGGATGGGGAAGCCATTGGCTATGTCGTACGTATGGAGGGGGAAATTTCCCCTACGTATGGAAAAGCTGAAAAGCAGATCATCCCCTACTTCCGTACGGACGGGAAACCGGGTATCCCAGACGACCACTCTACCCATCTCCGTATATACGGGCTGGATTATATCACCGATTTCGCAGAACCGATCTACATTGTAGAGGGAGAGAAATGTGCCGCTGCCCTGCACGGGCTAGACCTTCAAGCTGTGACAAGTCTCGGGGGAAGCTGTCAGGCAGTTAAGGCCGATTGGTCAACTCTAAGGGATGCAAGCCATATCTACATACTGCCAGACAATGACGAGCCTGGAATGCGCTATGCCAAGGCAGTCTATGACCAGGTGAGACACTTCCCATTTTTGCATGAGATCAAGTTGGTGCAATTCCCTATGTATGAGAAAGGGGACGTCTGCGATTTTCTGGCATCCCGTGACGGGATGGAGAGTTGGGATGGGCTATCCCCTATAGAGGGCGTTTCCTTAGGGGATATTTCCTTAGGCTCCGTTTCCTTAGGAATTGATCCCTTAAGAAACGACCCTTTAGACGACCCTTCCTTAGAGACGGCATTTCTAAGGCACGCAGATGCCTTAGAGAATGATTCCTTAGGGTCGACCCTAAGTATGGAGTTTGAACGATACAGGGATATAAACGCCGCTCCCATCCCTAACGATTGGCTCTTCCAGACAACAAAGACCCAGTATCACTTGATCACTGTGAACGACTTCACCCGTATGGAGCTGCCAAAGCGGGAGATGCTTCGTGCGCCTTGGATGCCTGAAGGGTCGATCAGTATGGTTTTTGCAGATCGGGGAATCGGCAAAACGTTCTTCTGTCTGTCCTGTGTTACTGCCCTACACGGACTAGGCCTTCATGCCTGGACAAGGCTTTGAAGAAGCAGTTATGCAGATAAAGTCAATTGGTACGTCCTGTAGTATGTCGAACATCAAGAACAACATAAATTAGTGCGCAATACATAATTTCAGCCAAACCATTTTTGTCATTATTTAACTTGACCTTCCAGTAACCGGAGGCCTCAACGTCTTCAAGGTACACGAACTAGGAGGCAATTATGAAAAGTAATATGATTGAAAATATTGAACATGATCCGGTCTGCGGTATGAAGGTCGACTTAAGCAATGACAATCCAACCGCCGAACATAAGGGGCATAATTACTATTTCTGCTCAAACCGATGCAGGGAGAAATTTATAGGTGCACCTGATGAGTACCTAGGAAACAAAGTCAGAGAAGAAACTATGCCAGAGGGAACCGTCTATACCTGCCCAATGCACCCGGAAATAGAGCAAATTGGCCCCGGCACCTGCCCAAAATGTGGCATGGCACTTGAGCCCAAGGGGCTTCCCTCAAAAGACGAAGGCCCAAACCCAGAGTTAGTTGATTTCAAAAGGCGTTTTGCCGTTGGTGCAGTGCTCACGGTGCCTCTTCTCATCCTAACAATGGGGCCAATGGTAGGTTTACCCGTGCGGGACTGGATTGGAGAACGCATTGTTTTGTGGATCGAGTTGTTACTAGGAACACCCGTCATCCTTTGGTCTGGCTGGCCGTTTCTTGTACGAGGCTGGCAGTCATTCCGAACTATGAACCTAAATATGTTCTCGCTGATCGGCATGGGGGTTTCTTCGGCATTCCTCTTTAGTGTTGTTGCCGTCCTAGCCCCGAGTATATTCCCAGCGGGTTTTCGGGATTCTAACGGGCATGTTGGTGTCTATTTTGAAGCCGGAGCGGTGATCGTTGTTCTTGTACTTTTAGGTCAAATCCTTGAACTCGGAGCACGTGAACGCACTGGTGCCGCGATCCGCGCCCTACTAGATCTCGCCGCCAAAACCGCACGCGTCATTCGCCCCGACGGAACGGAAGAGGAAGTCGCGGTTGAAGATGTCCAGGTAGGAGATAAACTCCGTGTTAGGCCGGGTGAGAAAGTCGCCGTTGACGGTGAAATACTGGAAGGTCGTTCATCAATTGATGAGTCGATGATTTCTGGTGAACCAGTGCCCGTCGAAAAGATTGCCGGTGACCCGGTGACTGGCGCAACCATCAACGGCACAGGAAGTCTGATCATTGAAGCCAAGCGCGTCGGCAAGGATACCATGCTGTCACAGATCGTCGATATGGTCGCATCGGCCCAGCGTTCACGTGCGCCAATTCAAAAGCTGGCAGACAGCGTTGCCGGGTATTTTGTGCCGGTGGTTATCGGCGTCTCTGTCTTAGCTTTCATTGCTTGGTCAATTTGGGGACCATCACCGGTTTTCGCCTATGCGCTGGTCTCGGCCATCGCAGTGTTAATTATCGCCTGTCCCTGTGCGCTGGGTCTGGCAACACCTGTGTCGATCATGACTGCAACTGGACGCGGGGCACAGGCTGGCGTCCTGATCAAGAACGCTGAGGCGCTGGAGCAGTTCGCCAAAATTGATACCTTAATTGTCGACAAGACAGGTACGTTAACAGAAGGGAAGCCCAAACTGGTCGCCGTGATCGCACAGCCAAATCATAGCGAAGAAGAAGTACTGCGTCTGGCAGCGAGCCTAGAACGCGGTTCCGAACATCCACTGGCGGAAGCGATTATCTCTGGTGCTAGGGAACGCGGCATTGCACTTGCCGACGCAACTGATTTTGAAGCCGTCACGGGTAAGGGCGTTAAAGGAACTGTGGACGATCAGTCGATCGCCCTTGGGAATGCCAGATTGGTTGAAGACCTAGGTCTTAACCCTGGAGCTTTGTCTGAAACAGCAGATGCGCGGCGTGACGAGGGAGAAACGGTAATGTTCATTATCGTCGGCAACCAGATCGCGGGCTTAGTCAGTGTTGCCGATCCGGTCAAAAATACAACACCGGATGCTCTTAAGGAACTACACGCGCTGGGACTCAATATCATCATGGCCACTGGCGATAATGAGCGCACGGCGAAAGCAGTCGCAGCGCGCCTCGGGATTGACGAGATAAGGGCCGATGTGCTGCCTGCCGACAAGGCGAGGATCATAAAGGAATTGCAAGAACAGGGTAGAAAGGTAGCGATGGCGGGGGACGGCGTTAACGATGCACCCGCTCTGGCGCAGGCGGACGTTGGAATTGCTATGGGTACTGGCGCTGACGTCGCCATTGATAGCGCAGGAATTACGCTGGTGAAGGGTGATTTAGGCGGTATTGTTAGAGCGCGGCGTTTGTCCGTGGCAACGATGCGTAACATCAAACAAAATCTATTCTTTGCGCTCGTCTACAACGCCGCCGGCGTGCCAATCGCAGCAGGTGTGCTTTATCCATTCCTCGGATTACTGATCTCACCCATGTTCGCTGCTGCGGCCATGAGTCTCTCGTCTGTTTCAGTGATTGGCAACGCGTTACGGTTACGAACCGTCCGCATTCAAGGATAATTTAGGATAAGAAAGTATCCGTTGGAAAATAAATGTTGAAGCTCTGGAATGGCGTTCCGCCGTTCCCCACCCTAAGGAACGGAACGACGGAACGCGCATTCTTTCATAAAGTTTGAGTCAGAGTTTCACACTCATATGGGCACAATCAGTGCAACTCTTTGCTCCGCTAAAAGATGACACGAACTCCTGTCACCAGATAGGTTGCTTGATTACCCTCTCCTTCGGCACTCCGTAATTTGGCAGACTCACCCAGGGTTCGTTCGTGGTGAATGCCAATGTAAGGCGACAGAAGCCTATCAACGAGATCGTAGCTGAGGCGCGCTCCCACTTCGACCTTTGGTCCCCACGCACCGATGGCACGGGCGCGGTCATCGTTGAACGGAAGGTTTACCTCGATGCTTGGGGTAAGGATTATGCGATTGGTGAGCAGTCCTTCATAGTCAATGGCCAGCCGCGCAGCGGGATATTCCGATAGGAATAAATCTGCTTCCACATCAAACCATTGTTTTGATAACCCCTTTATGCCGATAACTCCAGAAAGCCTGTCTGGTCCTTTTGGGGTTTCTGCTCGCACACCAGCAACCGCGTCAAAGAAAGTGCTGATGGGCGTCTGAAGGAGCAACTGGTTCTCCAAGGTCTCAAAGGCATCTGCCTGTGTCTCAAACTCCCCTTCGCTGCGCCAGACGAATTTCAACTCGTCTGACCCAACAAAGGCTTCTGTGTCCCAGGCAAATAGGTTTTTAGGGCCTTTGCCCAATCGATATTCCAAGTTCTCGGCTTTGACGCCCCAAACAAGCGGTTCAGCCGCCGCGGTGAAACTAGCCAGACACAGAGATGAAAAAGTAAGGGCGGTGAGTGCTATCCATCTCATCCTATTGTCCTCCATTTGGGAGGGTTAGAGCGGCCGATTGTTTGCCTGGCCCACCTTCGACAATAACCTTCCTAAACATGCCGCTGTCGGCATGGTAGGATAGATGACAATGGAACGCCCATTGACCGGGAGCATCGACCTCCGTCTCCATATACAGAGTTGTCCCTGGCGCAACACTAACCACGTGTTTGATCGGATCAAACTTGCCTTGCCCATTGTCGAGAATGGACCACATACCGTGCAAATGCATGGGGTGGGTCATCATCGTCTCATTGACGAATTTGAAACGCACCCGCTCTCCATATTGCAAACGGATAGGATCAGAATCGCTATACTTGATCCCATTCAACGACCAGATATAGCGCTCCATATTTCCAGTCAGCCGTATTTCAATTTCTCTTGTCGCTTCCCGATCATCGTAAAGAGGCTTCTGAGCCTTTAAATCCGCGTAGGACAGAAACTTCCCACCACTGGCGGCTTGCGGGGTCAGACCACTCCCTGGTGCATAGTAAGGATCTGCCATTTCACCCATGCCACTCATCACAGTGCCATCAGGCATGGTGTGAGTGCCGCCCGCCATAGAACTGTGATCCATACCCGCCATGGCGCTGTGATCCATGCCTGACATAGCACTATGATCCATGCCCTCCATATCGTGGGACATGCCCATATCTGCCATTGTCAGTAACGGTGCCGCACGCATCTCAGGAACAGCAGCTTCCATCCCCTCCTGAGGTGCAAGTGTAGCTCTTGCAAAGGCCGTTCGGCCCATTGACTCAGCGAATATCGTATAGGCCTGCGCTTCTTTGGGGCGCACGATCACATCGTAGGTTTCCGCAACGGCAATGCGAAACTCGTCAACTTTAACTGGCTGCACGTTGTTGCCGTCTGCCTGAACCACCAAAAGGTCCAGACCTGGAATTCGGATGTCATAATATGTCATGGCAGACGAATTGATGAATCGTAGTCGAATACGCTCGCCTGGCTCAAACAGGCCCGTCCAGTTCTGGTTTGGCCCTTTGCCATTTATCAAGGGTGTAAAGCCTTGCACGTCTTCAATGTCCGTTGGCATCATTCGCATATCGCCCCAATCGGCGCGGTCTGAGAGGGCAGCGTCTAGTCCTTTGCTCTCCGAGTCATCCAGAAAATCGAATAGCGTACGTTGCTTCCGATTGTAATAGTCCGGCATCATTTTAAGGTTACGCATGATACGATTGCCAGACTGTGGATGAGCGTCTGTCAATTGAATCACGTATTCCCGATCAAACCGAAAGGGCTCTCTCCCCGTCGGTTCGATAATAATGGCACCATAAGCCCCATCTGGTTCCTGAAAACCACTATGGCTGTGGAACCAGTAGGTGCCAGACTGCACGATTGGGAAATTATACGTGAACGTTTCTCCAGGCTTGATACCGTCATAACTGATGCCCGGCACACCATCTTGTTGAAACGGCAGGATTAACCCATGCCAATGGATCGAGGTTTTCTCAGAAAGATTGTTCGTCACTTTAATTGTGACGTCCTCCCCTTCTTTAAATCGGAGTACAGGCCCTGGAGAAGCCCCATTGTACCCAATCCCTTGTTTCGTGAAATCACCCGTATCAATCGTTACCGGGTCAACGGTTAGGCTGTATTCAGCGGCCAAACCGATATTTGGCAGTGAAAAGGATAGTAGTATCCCGATCACACTGCCGCGCAGTGTTTGAGAATATGTCATAGCAATTTCCTCTATTGGGAGGGTGAAACCCTTAGTGTGAAAGCTCGATTGGCCCCATCATGCCGGAGTCATAGTGACCCGGAATGTTGCAGGCGAATTCAAGTTCCGCATGGTCGGGGAACTGCCAGACAAGCTCTGCAGTTTTACCCGCTTCCAATAGAATGCTGTTGGGCTCTTCATGCATACCATGGCCCATAGAGGCCTGCATCGCTTTCGCTGCTTCCCAATCGATCATACCGCCCTTAATAACACCATGGTCCATCATCATTGCCATTTCGGACCCATGAGAGGCATGCATTGCAGCGGTACCAATGTTGAATTCATGCACAAATTCACCCGCATTCTTAATCACGAAACGGACTGTTTCACCTTCTTTCACGGAAATTTCTTCCGGTTCATAGAAGTTATCGTGCATCACGATTTCAATGGTGCGCGTAATCTTTTCAGGGTCGCCTGCGCGACCAGTTTCACCCATCATGCCATTGTGAGTCCCTGACGCGACTGCGGGTACACCAAACAGCAGTATCCCTAAGGAAAGGACACAAGCAAAGATTGACTGAGAGTCGATGGTTTTCATTGTATTTCCTCGAATGTTGGTAATCGCCATTTATGGATCGCAACGGTACGGCGATCCGATTTACGTTTTAAATAAATGGGATTCACGCTCGAGGAGGGGGTATATCCATATCTATATACATACCGACCAAACGGTCATCTGCAA
>TARA_R100001143_G_scaffold8664_1_pt1 | contig 10128 bp, 8 predicted proteins | sample TARA_R100001143 | Tara Oceans TARA_R100001143 (sample SAMEA2621300) | marine metagenome | biome: marine biome (ENVO:00000447); feature: mesopelagic zone (ENVO:00000213); material: "saline water (ENVO:00002010), including plankton (ENVO:xxxxxxxx)" | depth 800 m | reverse complement strand
CGCCACCACCGGCGTGTTGTTGAGAAAGGCCGAAATGACCAGCGCAGTAATCGTAAGCCCGCCGAGCACACGGGGCGGGCTGGTGCCGACCAAGTTACCCAACCAGTTGCCCAGCGCATCGATGCAGCCGGTACGCTCCAGCGCGGCGGATATGACGAACATGCAGGCAATGGTGACGGGCGCCGAGTTGGACAACACCCCAAGCACCTCCGCCGGCGTCAGCAGCTGGCTGGCAATCAGCACCGCCACCGCAATGGCCACCACGATATCCGGACTCCAGGTCTCCCGCACGAAAGACACCAGCACCCAGAGCAGCAAGGCGCAGACGAACAGCAGCGGCAGTGAATCGGAGAGCATGAACGTCCTTAACGTGGCGTAACGACCGGCCAAACACAGCGGCCACGCGCGAACGATAGGGGTGAGCCCTTAGAGAGTCTAGGAACGTTTGTTCAGGTTTATATGCGATTTCGCTATTTAAATGGATGGTCGTACCGCCGCCTCACATGAGGCATTTGCAGCGGACGGCGGCAAGACAAACGAAAAAGCCGCGCAGTGCGCGGCTTTAAAGGTGGTGGGCCCACACGGACTCGAACCGTGGACCAAAGGATTATGAGTTGCCTGGAAACGCTGCAAGCCTAGTGAAACCATGCGTAGCTGAACGTAGGTACAGTTAGCTGGAAGTATCGTGATTACTGGCGTTGAGCGTAATTTGGCGAAATCCTCGGAAGCTGAGCGGTGTACTGCCTGCGTACTGTTATTTGTACCCTTCAATGGTCAGATCTCACTCGTCGCCGGAAAGCTTTCAGCAAACTGCTATGCAGCCTCGCGATTCAAGTGATCGCCGGCTAGACTAGATTCGAATCTCTAAAAATTTGTGCATCTTTAATAAATAAAACCACGAAAATCTTTACGATTATAAATTTGAGAAATAGAAGTCACACGGAAGTGGTTAAGAGATATGCAAGGAAAGCTACTAGAGAGGCATTGAAAATCGGTTTTAGGATTGTTAATGCTTTAATTGCGATATCAACAATATCTTCCCCGAAATAGTTTTTTCGAGAGTCGAAGTGCTCCGGTCTTTCATTGGTAGTTAGTATGGGCAGCCAAAATTTCTCATAGAAACTATACTGAGCGTCATAATTTCGAAAGTATAAGCTATGACCACCAGAGAAGAATCGGTTCATAAATTTACTTGAATTTTCTCTAGAAAATCCGATTCGACCAGCGTCACCCAAACCCATTATCAATATTCGAGCAAGAACTAAAATAAAATCTCTATTTCCACATTCATTTACCGTCATTTTTGATGCGCTGATTATATGGTCGATGTCTTGACCATGCGATATAGGGCTGCCGCATAAAAGCACGACCTCAATAGAGTCTTTAGGTGCGCCCCTCAACGCATTCGATACGATTAAAGTTCCAAAGCTATGTGCAACTAGAAAAATTTTCTTATCCGCATTGCCAGCTAAAATGCTCTCGACACGGGCGGATATTTGCTTTATCTTTCTATTGCGGAGCCATGGCACGGAAAATGATAGTATGTCGAAGAAACCATATTTTACTTCGTAGCTTTCTAGGTTCCTGGAATATTTCTTCATCTCTTTGCTTAGGTTATATTGCCACTGCCCATAAGTTCTTATCCCATGAATAGATACTAATATCTTATCGGTATGTACTTGTGATTTTTTCTGCTGAGTAGCTAGCAGAGATGTTATTTGAATTTTAAGATTCTCAATCCAGTCCTGACTGTTAACCTGTCCATCTAGCACAACGGACGCATGTTCTAAAAAAGAAGCTTTATAAGTTTTTAATTCCGCAATGTCAGCAGTCAACCCTATGGTGAGCCTTGGGCGGATATATGGTTTTCTGGGATTATTAATGTCTGAAAGTAGGTTAACGCTATGTAGTGACTGGGGCGTAGACTTACTTTTTTTCGGAATTAGAATATCTAGTATGAGAAGATCGAACTCATCAGTTAGAAGTTCTCTAGCTGAGTCTGCAGAGTCACAAGACACAAACTTTAGGTGTTTCGAGTCATCCAGAGAGTCTAAAGTATTCTTAATAAGCTCGGTGCGCGCCAAAGAATCGTCGACAAGCAAAATTTTCAGCATTTACAACGTCTCTATTACTTGAGTTAATTTTTCTTCCCATTGCGAATTTGTAGAATCAAAAAATACGCATCCTCTGTAGCACTCCCCTAGCTCGGACAGCAATACATCGATTTGTTCAATGCTCAAATTTTGAGAGTCCGTGCTAAAATCTGTATAGCCAGTTAGTACAACAAATGGCACTAGCTTTCCTGCTTTCTTAAGCCGCCTAGCAATTTCTTTTCCAGCCACGGCTCTAAATCTACCGCCGTGAGTTGTATCGCTCCTATCAAATGTTGGCATACTCATATCGAGTATTATCAGGTCGAATATGTTTTCTGAGGCAACAGTAAACCCGCTATTGTAAGAAGCAGCTTCTTGCAAATCAGTTATCGCCCTTCCCCCTAAAAATTCGACAATCTTGTCTCTCTTTAAGGGATTATCCTCTATTACTAAAACTCTCATGGGAAAGACCTATAATTGTCGTGAATTGGTCAGACTTAACGCTTATGTCGTACTCAAACCCTGCCGAGGCAGTAGTAAGTAGACTGTAGATTTTGTAGAGCCCGCTTCCACCTTCGTCAATATTTAAATTGGAGTTTTCCTTCGTCCATTTCTGGCGCTGAGACTCTGCAAACTCCTGCGGGCTTTCAAATGGCGATGCCGGTTGATTCTCAATTATAATTAAGTCTTGATTGTCGCTGGATACATGCGAGAGCCTAACTGGACAGCTATGGTCAGAGTAATTGAATGCATTATCCAAAGCAGTAAATAATGAGATAAAAAGAGATCTGGCTTCTCTGTATGTAAGCAGCAAAGATGTTTTTGACTGCGTAAACTCTAAGATTCTATCTTTGTGACCGTAAATTGACTCAAATGAAGAGACAGACGCCTCAATCACCACACCAAGTCGTTCTAAGTCACCTAGGTCCTCTGCGCCTATAAAGCGAAACCAATTTAAAACTAGCTCTACTTCTTTGATAAAGTTCGAGCGAGTATTTTTTATCTCCTGCATTAGGCTGACCATTGCGACGTCACCTTTAGCTAAGGATACTTCTTGTTCAAGAGATAGTGTTCTTTCTAGAACTTTGTTTTTAAGCTCTTCATTTATTAGCTTTTGGGCATTTTTGGCACTGTCACCAGCAAGTGACCACATATATTTAATTAAAGACTTAAAGAAAGCTTCAAATGTCGAGCTGCCATTTAATATCTTAGATACATCAACTAGCCTGTGATGATAAGCCTTAAAATCAAATATATTCTCATTTGACTCGCGCGCCACTGCCACGCGGAATCTATTGTTAATCGATGTAAGTATTTCATCTATTTCTTTAGAGTAAACTTTAAGTACTTCGTCAATTCGTTCAATAATGGCTGGATTTACATAATTATATTGGGTTTTCCAATGCTCATTTGTTTGATACTCACCGTCCTTCTTCGTAGTTAAAAGCATCGTTTTTTCAAAGCAAGATCGCAGTTGTGTCAAGAAGACAGTATGCCTGACTTCAGCACTTAGATACTTGTCGAGGCCATAGTTTTCGTTTAGCGCAAAATCAGAGGCAGCTGTTGTGAATATTTTAAATAGAAGATCTGTTTTCTCACTTGACGCCACCGCATGCGGCATGCCTGTTTCATCTTTTGATATTTCGAAAATATCTTTCGAAGTTAACGAGCTATCGTTGCTATCAATAAGATCAAGGCCTATCCCTCCTTCAAGTGTCTTTGCTTGTTCAAAAAAACTAACGTAAATATGTTTACGCTGCTCCTCTAAAGCTTGCGTATCAACAAACAGCTTTCCGGATTCTATCTTTGCCCTTAGCTTCTCAGCGAATAGATTTTCGAGAACATTATCTTTCTCACGGTTGAGTTCATCGTTACCTATTACCCTGCCAGTAATAAGAGTATCGAGAATTGCTACTCTCTCATGAATTACCTCATCATAGCTCTTGAATGCTGTTATGTTGTCTAGAGCGCTGGGAGTGCAGATATTTCTTAAGAAATACGTCGAGTATGGATCTTTAGATTTGGTGCTAAATAATGTTGATGGCTGATGAGTATTATTGTTTGCTAAGAAGTCTTCGAATAGTTCTGATCTTAACTCATTATGCTTGCTATCAATCTCTCGAGAGTAAATATCCAAGAGGATCAAGCAAGACAAAGACTCCTGATTGCTCTCTGGTGTAGTTTCTGCTGCATAGTTACAAAGATTTGAGATTGGCAAAAAAAGGAAAGATGTTTTGTTTTGGAGGTACTCTTCAATTGAGAAGTTTATCGCTTTAAAAAGCTCCCCCCTTTCGAGGAAGTGGCAAGACTGTGCCACCAAATAATCAGAATGTATATGAAATATTGTTTTGTCTAGCGGAATGCTAATGTCGCTTGAAGATGCATAACGCTTTAATCTACACGAGGATATCGTACCGGCAGAGGCTAGATCGGTTATTGATGGCTTGTAGTTTTTATAGTTTGCCTTGGGAGTATTTAAACTTCCTAAACAGCTAGTTTGGAGTCGAGATGCCTCAACGGCATCCGTTTGCTCAATTTCTTCAAGTATTTTTTGAGTGTGGAAAATTAACGATTTGGCCCAGCGCTCGGTTCTAAATTTGACACATATTTTTTTCAGGTAAGATATTTTCTCCATGCTCTTAGGCGCTAATTGCAATATAAGACTCAGCTCAAGAGCTAAGCTATCAAAGAAGGTGACTGGTTTGAATGGTGTCAAACTAGAGGCATAAGCAATACTTCGAGCATAAACTTCGACAAGCCCCAGGGATTCCGAGTTCTCATCTTGAATTGACTCCTTTACTCTTTTAATAACCTCGTCATAATTTCCTTCTGTATACTCACTCAATACACTTCCAACAAAATCCGAAGGGACTGTATTCGGTCTAAATACATTTAGAGTTTCTGCATCCCCAGCGCTTTCTGCCAAAGATAGAAAAATGTCTAAGACATCTTCAGGAATCGACTGTCCTCCTAAGTGCATTTCGGAAAAAACAGCCCTTAACGTCATATACTGATCAATCAAAGATTCATGTCTGTTAGCATAGCTGCTGAAGAGCGAGAGTCTCCTTTGCGTATCGTAGCTAATAGGTAGGCTATTGCATGAAGTAACTGCACCATCAGCGATGGCATCCTCCAATCCTGAGGATCTTATCTCTTCAAGGCGACTGGAAATTACATTAACATAAACGTCAATTGAGCTACTTTCTGAGATTAATGAAAGGTCAAACGTCCATCCTTCAACGCTCACCCCGTTGAAGGATTTATTCAGCTCCTGAAGCAGTTCTTTTGTCTCCCCTTTTTGTAATTCTTTAATGATATGCAGCCGGATTTCTGCTGCCCACCAGCTTTTACATAGCTGATCTATATCTCCTACTACCGCTAGTGCTTCAGCAGCATTTCCCTTAAGAATTTTAGAGCTCAGGCGGTATCTAAGTGAATTAAATTTTGTTATCAGTCCGACATTTGCTTTTAATAAACCCAATAACCAGTACACATGGTTTCTTGGAGAGATACTTCCGCTGATTTGAACGTGCTCATAGTAATTAGACTGCTCAAATATATTTGTAAGGTTCACCGGCGGCCTGACGCTCGAACCGAGCTCATGAATTAATCCTACCGCATTATAAAAATCGAAGATCTTAAGCTGTTGACGTATTCGATAAGCAAGGTCGTTCTCAGACTCGCCTTTTCTTCTGATGAATAATTTCTTATCTATAGCCAGGTTTTTAGCTTTGATTTTTTTCTGGTGTCTGATTTTTTTCATTTCTAATTTTAGGTTCGTATATTTAAGATTTGGAAAACAGTTTCTTGCAGGAGAGAGGGGGTAAATCTATTTTCAAAGTACGCCCCATGATGACCACCCAGACCTTCCTCTCAAAGGCTCTGCATCGTTCGGCACTTGGGAAATGCTGAGCAGCCCCAGAACTGCTGCCCTATTTTAGGGCCTGAATTTACGGTGCGGATCAGCAGCTCACTGCCGCACTTCGGACATTGGCGCTCGGCTGTTGGATCGCTACGGCGTTTAAGGTTTTGCACATGCTCACGATGGGTGGCGAGTGTTGGTGCGCGGCGGCCGGATTGCAGGGCGTGCAGCATGGCATCGACCTTGGCCTCGCTGAATACCGGCTGCTGGAATGACTTGATATAGCGGATAAAACCAATGCCCTGGGTCACGTTGGCCGGTATTTCGGTTTTGAAGGTGCTGCCGCCTATGAAGGTGATGACCGAGTGCAGGTGCTCGGGATTAACACCAAGGGTAGCTTCCAGGGCTTTGAGATGCTTGTAGTTCTGCCGAAGTGGGTTCTGAAATTTGAATGTGCGCTTGTAGAGCTTCTGCGTCCACTGCGCCTGCTTCTCGCTGCCGAAAATCCAGCCGCTCATGTTCTTCGTTTCCAGCACGAAGATGCCGTAGGGCGAGAGGAATACGTGGTCGATTTGCGTGGTGCCGTCTGGCGTGTCCAGCGTGACATTGTGCAGACGGCGGTAGGTTTGTTTGTCCAGCTGCCAATGGGCAAACAGCCGCACCAGGAGTTCGCCAATGTGGCCTTTGGCCCAGGGCGACTTGAGCAGGCCGATCAGCAGTGCAGCTGGGATGAACCAAGCCAACATGCCCCAGACCTGCGCGATGACGGGAGTGAAGTCCATTTCTCTGCCTCGATTGATTCAGCAACTTGCCGGATCTTACCGAAGGCGAGTGTAGTCCAACGAACCTTTATTTCTGTTGATCTAGAGCCATTTCGATGCGCTGCCATTCCGGCTTTAGTCGATAGCGAAGATAGGCGATGAAGGCACTGTCGCGCAGGCGCCTGAGAGAAGAGGACCGTCGAGCTTTATGGATGCGGTCGATCGTTTCAGCAAGCCAGGCGGAGTCGAACGCTGTCCAGATGGGAGGAATGGCCGTCTGTAGGTTCGAGTAGCAAGCGGGTGCCACGTCTACGAAGAATGCCGTTTCGATGGTTGAGAGTTCGTAGTCTTTTAGGCTTGCAGCCATGCTGACGTAGTCGACGGCGTTATCTACAAATACGTCAGAAAGGGCTTCCCAAAGCCTGACCTGCTCCTCCCTTGTCAAAACACTTCCCACTGTGAGTCCTCAAGTTCGTCATTCAACGTTTTCTCCCCGAGGCAGCAGGCCGCCCGTACAGATCGATTTGATTTGACGGGGTGGCTGTCCAGTCAGCAGACCTCTAATTCATCACAGTGCGCTGCTCGGGAAGTGCATTAGGGTCAACCGGGATTGGCAGCCGAAGCCAGCCTCGCACCCTGTCATCCCCGATATGCCAGCGACCTTCATGGTAGGAGAGGGGGATAGTTTCTCTGGAGCTACCGAAGGGACCTGGGTTTTGCTGGGCAATTTGAAGCGTGTTGCTGCCTACACTGGCAATAATTGCAACGTGCCCGTACCGGTTGAGCAGTGAAGGGGCGAACACCAATAGATCGTCCGCCTGCGGCGGCATGGTACTGCCGTTGGTGAACTGGCTCATGGCTCGCTTGGCGTTCATGCCGCCATCACTGACATTTGGATCGAAGAAATCTTTGGCATGCCCGTAGGTGTCCGGCATGCGGTGGCCGTGGCGTTCGAAGTAGTAGCGTTTGACGAACTCAACGCATTGAAAGCGAAGCCCGAGGTCGTATCCGCCCTGTGTCAGGTTACGGCCTTGCACCGTGTTAACCCCACCGTTGTAGTAAATGGCTACGCCGTTTAGCTCATCGAGTTGCTCGCCGACGGCATGCCGGGGATTGGGATCTATTCGGGTAACGGCGGCATAAACCGCCAGTGCGGCCAGCGGCAGTAGCGCACCGGCAATGAGCCAGGTGCGTAGGCGTTTTCTCATATCAAGACTCGCTGCCGCCAAGTTGGCGCGGCACTGTGGCAGTCAGCGTGCTTTACGCTCGAACTCGTCTATTTCGGCGAACGCATTACGGTGCTCGGCTTGCGAGGCGTACTCACCAACTATTTCCTTGACTGCTTTTCCGGTGAGGTTGTCGCCCGTTTGAGCGTCGCGAGAGAAGGTGACTGCAAAACGTCTACCGGCTAGATCCAGGTAGAGGTAGTAATAGTCTTCCGGCTTGTTCGGCTCGGCGAATGCGCTGTAGGCGTAGCGGACGCGATGGCCAAGCTCTGGAGGGTTAAGAACGAATGCCTCGGTATCTACGCTTTCGAGATGGCTGGCATCGAATGCCTCGGCTGCGGCATACGGGAGTTCGCTTAGCTGCTCGCGGGTAAACGGCTTGGGCTGGCTACGCAGCATGGTGACATTGCTGGCGCCTCCATTGGTTTCAATGTCTCGCGTTTTGTACATGCCGCGAGTAAACCACTGGCTCGCATCGAACATTTCTTCGATTTCAAAGCCCCCGTAGTACATCATCATTTTCTTAGGCATCTCGCCCTCCTTGGCATTCAGATTAGGCGCAGCGGCTAGGTTGACGGCGATAGCGGCGCACCATAGAAGCGTTTTGATACCGGTTTTCATAGTGGCTTGAATTCCAGCAACCTAGCCGGCACTCCAGTCGGCGAATCTCCAGCCCGGACGGGGCGAACCGCACCTTCAGCGTCCAACGGATATCCTATGGATTGCTCGTATTCGTCTCGACTATTGGCATGCCGTACGAGAGCCTGGTCGTCGGCGCTGGCAACCTTTTGTGGCGGTCGTGGCGAAGACTCGTTAGGTAGGGCTGCGATGGGGTTGTTGCTAGCCTGACGGTGTGCTGCCAGGCGTTTTTGATAGTGACTCAGCTGCCGCCTGTACACCTTCATAGCGTTCGCGTCCGCTTGGACTCTATTACGGGCACCTGCCAGTCCAGACCGGTCTTCGGAACTACCATAGGTCTGATCGTAATTGCTGCGCCGCGCAAACGCCCAGACCGGGGTTTGAGCAGTATTAGCCATAAGCTGCGCCAGGCTCTGTTCGTAGAGCGGGTCTTCGCCTTCACTCACGTACACGTCGGCATCAATGCCGAGGCCGGTCCTGCACGCATAGGAGTAGATCTTGCCCCTCAGGTCAAACGCTTCCGGATTGAGCATCTGAGCCTGGGCGTCGCGCATGCGGTAGCTGTCGGCCTTGGCTAACTCGTAGCCAAATTCGATGGTCCCTACCAAGCCATGGGCGAACAGGTCGAGCTGCTTTATTTCTCGTTTTTCAGCGATGCGTGAGTTGATGAAGTCGAGAAGGTGGGCAATTGAGTCGAGCTCCTGATATTTGGCCTTGTAACGGCTCTCGACCACGTCCTTCACCGCATCGAGTAGAGGACGTTCGTAGTCTTCGGTGAAGATCAAAAAGATGTGCTGGGAAGCGTCGGGTACTTTCGAGTAGATGCGAAGCTGTCGGATGCCTTGATTGATGAAGCGCATTTTGTTGCCTTTTTGCCCGCGCAGTCTTTCCATCATCGTCATATGCGATGCGCCGACGACGGTGATGCAGTCTCGCTGCAGAGCAATAGGGATTTGCTGAATGGCATGCTGCGCGCTCGTCTTCCCTGTGTGTGGTGTTGTCATGGCATCTGTCCTTAGAAGCTAATGCCCCGTTGCTTGAGGTGCTTGGCCGCATCCCGTCCCCACCGAACGATTACGGCTTGTGGGTCTTTGGTAAATACTCGCTCGGTATTGCCATAGGAGTTGGTGTACCCGACGAAACGCTGGCCATCGGCACACTCCACACAATAAAGCGCGTCCTCAACGGGCTTGCCGGTATTACTGTCGATCAGTTGATACTGCTCGCTGTGCCTGGGTAAAACCTCAGGTGCGGTGAAGGGTGCACTGCCCGATTGAGTTCCGACCACTACGTCGCCGGAGCCTGTAATGATGATTCCGCCGTGAGCGGTGGCGCTGCCCAGAAAGGCGATGGGCTGGCCATTTATCAAGATGCTACTGATACCTTCGGCAACCGCATCTCCACAGGCCGTACTGTCCCCGACCCTGAGCGTCGGCAGCCCATTGATCAACACATTAGGAGAGCCGCTGGTAGTGGCGTTGGTGCCGTGCCCGGTTTTTGGGCAGGCATTTAGATCGGTAAGTCGAGCGGCGGGTTTGGCCATGGTT
>TARA_R100001143_G_C3360249_1_pt1 | contig 10166 bp, 10 predicted proteins | sample TARA_R100001143 | Tara Oceans TARA_R100001143 (sample SAMEA2621300) | marine metagenome | biome: marine biome (ENVO:00000447); feature: mesopelagic zone (ENVO:00000213); material: "saline water (ENVO:00002010), including plankton (ENVO:xxxxxxxx)" | depth 800 m | reverse complement strand
TGGGCCTGGATATTCAGGAAACCCTGCCAATGCTGGTGGATAAACTCATCGAACATGGCCTGCGCGAACGCATTAAAGTCATTGCTTCAGGCAAGCTGGTCAATCCTGCAGATGTCGCCTGGGCATTATGTGCTGGTGCCGATTGTGTGGTTACCGCGCGTGGCTTTATGTTTTCCCTGGGCTGCATTCAGGCCATGCAGTGTGACAAAAATACCTGCCCGACCGGCATCACAACCCACGATACGGATCTGCAACGCGGCCTGGTGGTCAAGGATAAAAGTCAGCGCGTTGCCAATTATCAGCAGAACATGATCAAGGAGTTGTATACCATTGCCAACTCCTGCGGCGTAAAAAATCCGCGACATTTTACCCGCCGCCATGCCAGGGTGATTTTACAGAGCCATAAAAGTATCAGTCTGGAAGCGCTGTATAAGGGTTAGGAGTTGGCTTTTACCCAGGCCAGGACATCAGCATAGGCGACCTTGCCACCGAAAATATCCAGCGCACTGCCGATGGTCAGATCAACGCGGTCCTGCCCGAGCGACTGTACCAGATCCAGATCGGATAAATGTCTGACGCCGCCGGCATAAGTTACAGGCAATGGTGAATACATGCCCAGGAGGCTGATCAGGTCTTCTTCAATTCCCTGCTGCCTGCCTTCAACATCAACTCCATGCACCAGGAATTCAGCACAGTAAACGGCCAGCTTTTCCAGCAGTGTCGGTGAAACTTTTTCTTCGGTAAAGTTTTGCCAGCGATCAGTGACGACATAATAGGCATCATCCCGCCAGCGGCAGCTTAAATCCAGTACCAGCTGATCCCTGCCGGTCACTTCCAGCAGAGCTTCCATTCGCTGCAGGTCAATTTTGCCGGCATTGAAAACATAGGAAGTCACAATCACATGACTGGCGCCCGCGCTGATAAATTCTTCTGCATTGTCAGGATTGATACCACCACCATATTGCATACCACCAGGATAAGCGGACAGGGCCTGTTTTGCTGCAGCAGTATTGCCTTCCCCCAGAGATACAACATGACCTCCGGTGAATCCGTCCTGCTTATACAGCCGGGCATATTCAGCGGGAGAACGCTCACTGCTGAAATTAAGCTGAAGTGACTCAGTGTCGTTGTCCTGCAAGGAACCACCGACAATCTGGACTACTTTTCCATGGTGCAGATCGATGCAAGGTCTGAATTTCATGCTTGTTATCACATTCCACTGATGGGCGCTAAAGCATAGCAAATTACGCTACACTATACCGCTTTGAATAAGTCGGGAGACGCAATGAACAGTATGGATCAGCAGGTAATCGTGCAGTTAAGTGAATGGCTGCAGGCTGGTAAACAATGCTGGCTGTGTACCATCGTCTCAACCTTCGGTTCCTCGCCACGTCCAGTCGGTTCGCTGCTGGCCTGCAATGAAGATGCAGAGTACTGCGGGTCACTCTCAGGTGGCTGTGTAGAAGACGATTTGCGCGAAAGCATCCACAAGGGAGAACTGGCCAGCAGCAAACCTGAACGCATCAAATACGGTGTGGCGGTGGAAGATGTCCTGCGCCTGGGGCTGCCCTGCGGTGGCCAGCTGGAGGTCATTGTTGAACCCCTCGGTCAGGATCAGGCGGAACTGTATCGGGATCTGGCTGCAGCCATCCGGCAAAGAAAGCTCATCAGCAGAGTGGTTGACCTGAAATCAGGCGCAGCCAGAATCCAGTCTGCTGATCATTTTCAGCCCCTGCAGGTCAATGATAAACAGTTAAGCCAGACTCATGGCCCCTCCTTCCAGTTACTGCTGATCGGTGCAGTCCAGGTTGCCTATTACCTCAGTGAAATGGCCCAGGGCCTCGATTATCAGGTCGCCATTTGTGACCCGCGCCCCGAATTAATTGACAATTTCCCCAGACAGGATATTGAACTGTCGACCGCCATGCCCGATGACTGGTTACGCAGCAAAAGTATTGACCGGCAAACTGCTATCGTTGCCCTGTGTCATGACCCGCGGATTGATGACATGGCCCTGATGGAAGCCCTGGAGCATGATGCTTTTTATATCGGCGCCATGGGTTCCGCACGAACCACAGAAAAGCGCAAGGAAAGACTGGCCCAGCTGGATATTGATGCCGAATTGATTAATAAGCTGCATGCCCCGGTTGGCCTGGATATCGGCAGCAAGACACCACCGGAAATTGCGATAGCCATTCTCGCTGAACTGACTCAGCTACGAGCCCGCCTGCGCAAGCAAAGTCGTGACTGATTCCATAGAACGCATCGGTATCATTGTGCTTGCTGCCGGTTACAGCAAGCGCTTTGCCGGTGATAAAAGACAGGCTGTTTTACATGCCGGTCAATCGGTTCTGGATACAAGCCTGTCGCGGATCCCGGACACTTACTCCCGGCGTATTCTGGTCCTGCATCCCGGGGATGAAAAGCTGGCGGAAAAGTACTCTTCGCAGTGGTCAATCTGTATTGCCGAAGCGGCCCAACAAGGCCTGGGACATTCACTGGCGGCAGCAATCAAGCAGGCAGAAAACTGGCAGGCTGCCGTCATTGCCCTGGCTGACATGCCCTATGTCCAGACAGAAACCTACCGGCTGATTCAGCGCAGCTTGCTTGATCATTCGCTGGTCAGGCCCTATTGCCAGGGACGTCCCGGTAACCCGGTGGGTATTGGCGCAGAATATTTCACCCAGCTGGAAGGCTTAAGTGGCGATTCGGGAGCACGAAAAATACTGCAGCAAAATGCAGCATCCCTGTTTCGGCTTGATTGTTCTGACTGGGGTATAACCCAGGATATAGATACCCGTTCAGCCTTGCCGTCCGGGCCGGTTTAAGCTGTACCTAGCGACGTTTGCCCCGTCCGGCACAGTATGAGCAACTTTGTTTGTTGAGGGTTTTACCGGAACCGGCACAATAGGAGCAATCACTGAGGTAGTTCTGCTGCAAGATATCAATAAGATCCTGCAGCGTATCTGACATTTCCATTGCTTTTCCGGCAGGCGACTTGTTAGCCGGGTTCAATGTCGAATTGAATTTAGGGCTGGACTGACTGTAGTGCATATTACTGACCAAATACTGAGTATGTAAGGCACTATTTTAGGGAATCAGTAAAAAGAGTATGTTAAGAAGCTCACAAAAAACCCGTTAAGCCTGTAAATCTATCTTTACTGATTAACTGGCTTAACGGGTTCAGGAGTAGTTCAGGGGGAGTGCCCGAATACTTCGCACACTTAGTTAGTCAACAGGCAGGGGGTAAAGTTCCGTAATGGCTGAATAATTTAAAACTGTGACTCCGGCAGCCGGACAACCAGCCCATCCAGCTCTTCATTTATCTTGATCTGGCAGCTCAGGCGGCTGTTGTCCTGCGGTTCAAGCACACACTCCAGCATGTCTTTTTCCATTTCACTTGCTGGTGGTATTTTATCCAGCCAGTCAGGATCCACATAACAATGACAGGTTGCACAACTGCAGGAACCACCACATTCGGCGATGATGCCGTCCAGCATATTATCGACAGCACCCTGCATGACCGTATCCCCGACCGGCACATCGATTTCATTAATATTGCCGTCGTGGCTGATATATTTCACTAAAGGCATTAATTACTCCGTTTAACAACTTGAAACTCGCAGCGCATTATACCCATTTGCCGGGGCAGATACAGAGCACTTCAGGCAGGCAAAATAATTGCATCCGTCAGCATAATTGCATAAGGTTGTTTAAGGTTTCAGTTCAGCGTCTGCAGTACTGGAACCGCTCACCGGGGCTGCAACAGGCTATTATATGCAAAAGACGCATTCGAGAAACCGGATTCTGGCATACTGCCTGGCTGCGGCGACCCCCCTGCTCCTGATGGCACTGATCTTCAATTTTTCCCTGCTCTTCAATGGCCAGTATATTTTCTGGACCAGCCTGGACTCACTGGGCTACATCATTCAGGCAGAATTTCTGGCACTTGCCAGTGGGGTGCTGATCATTCTGCCGCTGATTATCCAGAACAGCAGCTTACTGATTCGACTGTTGCGCTTTTTACTGTTTGCCATTCTGGCTGTGGTGTTTTCCTGGGTTGCTTATGATATCGATGGCATGGCCGGTATGCTTTTCTATGCCTTGCTGATATTCATCACCTTCGGAGGAGGCACGCTGTTTGTCTTTGACCTCTTTTCAACCCAGAGCCGGGCATATCTCACCATGCTGCGCTGGTCTCTGGGATTATTTCTATATGTCTCACTGCAACTGTCTTTTGATCTGGACAGCAACATTGCCAACTGGAAAGACACACCTCAGGTTGTTCCTTTTGGTGCTGCCTATTTTTATCTGTTATTTCTGTTTGAACTGATCCTTTATCCACCACTGCTCTATTACCTGGAAAGAAAACACAGTGAAGACAGTTTTATATCTGACAAGATTGCCCGCATCAATCAGCGACAGACAGCTTAACTGGTGAGCAACAGGTCACGCATGGAGACATCAGTATCAGCCAGGCGTTCCCGGTCCAGTGCCTGGAACTGCGCCAGCGCCCGTTTACCAAACATGAATTCCTGCGGGCTGTTGACTGCATCCACCGCCAGCAGTTTTTCCCCGCTGAAATAAAACACGGATAACTTGCGTCCCTGGCTCAACTCACCCCTTACGATCAGGTTATCGTAGCCCTCTGACAGTCCGGCTATCTGTAATTTCAGATCGAACTGATCTGACCAGAACCAGGGAATAACATCGTATTCTTCCCGAAGGCCGCACAGGGTCCGGGCCGAAACTTCTGCCTGTTCAACAGCGTTCTGAATCGATTCAAGGCGCATCCAGCGCTGGTAATGCTTGTTAAAATGAAAGGTACAGTCCCCGGCAGCCAGGATATCCGCATCACTGGTTTCGGTATAGGCATTAACCTCAATGCCGTTCTTTATTGCCAGCCCGGCCTGCTCGGCCAGCTCCACATTGGGAATCACGCCGACACCGACAATCACCAGGTCGGCGGTAAATTCACCGAGATTGCTGGTTTGTACGGCCTGCACTGCTTCATCTCCGCTAAAAGCTTCAACGTCGGCAGCAGTAATGATCTCGATGCCTTCCTCATTATGGATGCGGGTAAAAAAATCTGATATTTCCGGAGCAGCGACCCGGTTCAGCAAGCGCTGATCCCTCTCCAGAACTGTCACCCGCATACCGGCAGACTTCAGCATTGCTGCCGTTTCCAGGCCGATATAGCCGCCGCCGACAATTACCGCATGCTTGCCCGGTTTAATATGGGGACGAATCTGATCAGCATCATAAATACTGCGCAGGTAAAATATATTCCCCAGATCCGCACCCGGCAGACTGAGTTTTCTGACTCTGGCACCGGTAGTCAGTACCAGCTTGTCATAATTCAGTTGCTCACCATTACCGAGTTCAAGTATGTGGTTCTCACGATCAATTGCCTCGGCACGTATACCAGGCAAACAGTCAACATCGGCTTTCTCATAGGCTGTTGCATGCCGGATCAGCAGATCATGTACGGATTTTTCACCGGCCAGAAAGGTTTTTGACAAGGGCGGTCGGTTATAGGGCAGATAATCTTCTTCACCGACCAGTGTTATACGTCCCTGCCAGCCTTCCTTTCTGAGTTTGATACAGAGCTCAGCTGCAGCATGACTGGCTCCGACTATTACACAATGCTGCGCCTTCACTTCAGGATCCCCAAATCAAAATCTCATCAATAAATTACATGCATAAGCCTCAATCATAACAAAAAGATTGAGGGGGTATTGAATAAAAAGTTAGAATCGATGCATGCCTTTGCCACGCGCCTATCTGATCGATTCCAGTATTTACATTTTTCGCGCCTGGCATGTTTATGACGATGCAATCACAGACAGCAATGGTAATCCGAGTAATGCTGTCTTTGGCTTCAGTGATTTTCTTTACCAGCTGATCAGGCAGAAAAGCCCGCAATATATTGCCTGCGCTTTTGACTCCAGCCAGACAGAATCCTATCGCCGCGAACTGTATCCGGACTATAAAGCCAATCGCCCCCCTGCTCCACCGGAACTCAAACAGCAGTTTGAACGCTGCCGGGCCTTCTGTCAGGCAGTCGGCATTCCCGCATTCGGCAGTAATCGTTATGAAGCCGATGACATCATCGGCTCGCTGGCCAGTTATTTCAGGGAACAGGGCTTTGCCATCACCGTCGTATCTGCCGACAAGGACCTTACCCAGCTGATTCTCGGAGAAGAAGATGCCTGGTGGGACTTTGCCAGAGGTACAGTGCTGAACCGTCGCGGTGTGGAAAAACAGTTTGGTGTCAAACCGGAGCAAATTCCGGACATGCTGGCTTTATCCGGTGACAAGATAGATAACATTCCCGGCATACCGGGTGTGGGCTACACCACAGCCTCAAAAATTCTGAAAAAATTTCCCAGTATTGATTTGATTCTGGAAAACATCGAGGCAGTTGCTGAAATGAAATTTCGTGGTGCCTCACGTATTCATGCACTGCTTAACGCCCACCGTGAAATGCTGCCCCTGAACAAAAAACTCACCACCGTGGTCTGTGACATGCATCTGCAGGACCACCTGCAACTGGTCATGGAAAAAATGAGCTGGAGTGGCATTGATCAGGACGCCTTCAGTACCATTATTGAAGAACTTGCCCTGAGCTCCGGGCTTTCACAGCGCTGGTTAAAACTCTAGAAAGCTGAATTATACAAAGAGCGCAATTGCACTAATCCCCCAGCTTCCAGCCTGAAGTAATCGGATAACGCCGGTCCCTGCCAAAGCCACGTTTGGAGATTCTGATACCGATCGGCGCCTGGCGACGTTTGTGCTCATTGCGGTCCACCAGACGGATGACATGTTCCACTGTGTCTTTGTCGAAGCCCCTGTTGATGATGGCTTCGGCACTCATGTCTTCTTCGATATATAACTCCAGAATCTGATCCAGCAGTTCGTAGGGCGGCAGGTTGTCTTCATCGACCTGCTCCGGCGCCAGTTCCGCAGATGGCGGCCTTTCTATAACGCGCGGCGGGATGACTTCTTTAATTGTATTTCGGTAACGGGCCAGTTCATAAACCAGCATCTTCGGCACGTCCTTGAGCACATCAAATCCTCCGGCCATATCGCCATAGAGGGTGGAATAACCGACTGCCAGTTCGCTTTTGTTACCCGTGGTCAATACCAGCAGGTTCAGCTTGTTGGATATTGCCATCAAGAGCACACCGCGGCTGCGAGCCTGGATATTCTGCTCGCTAATATCGGCCTCCCTTCCGGAAAACTCATCCTGCAATGCGCGCATAAAACTGTCGTATATGTCAGCAATCGCAATAAGCCGATAGTTGACGCCCAGCGCCAAGGCTTCTTTCCTGGCATCCTCAATGCTCATTTCCGAGGTGTAGGTAAAGGGCATCATCACGGCATGTACCTTTTCAGCTCCAAGTGCATCGACCGCCAATGCCAGGGTCAATGCGGAGTCTATGCCACCAGACAGACCTAGCACCACACCTGGAAAACCGTTTTTTTCTATATATTCTCTCAAGCCCAGCACCAGGGCCTGATAGGTTCCGGCAATTCTGTCCGGTAGAGGAGCGATCTCGCTTTCCTGCAGCTCCAGCTGCCCTGCTTTATCAAGCCTGCAATCGACAGGGATACTGGCTTCTTCGTACAAAGGTGCCATGGCACACAATTTGCCATTACTATCCAGGGCCATGGAACCACCATCAAAAACCAGCTCATCCTGTGCACCCACCTGATTGACATAAATAACCGGAATCTTGCCTTCGGCAATGCGCTGACGCATGACCTTCTGGCGTTCCTGGGATTTATTCTGGTGAAAGGGCGAACCGTTTATGTTTATCATCAACTGTGCCCCATCTTTCACGGCCTGTTGCATCGGCCCGGCTTCCCAGAGGTCTTCACAAATTGTAAATGCAACAGAAATCCCTTTTATCGTGAGCACACAGCTTTTATTGCCAGCTTCAAAATAACGTTTTTCATCAAAGACCTGATAATTCGGCAGGCATTGTTTGTGGTAAGTCGCGAGGCATTCGCCTGCATGAATGACGGCCAGGCTGTTATATAATTTCCCCTGCTCTCGACAGGGGAAACCAATTACCAGACAGGCCGGCAGGGCTGCCTGTTTAATTTTATTGAGTGCAGTTTCGATGCGACGATCAATACTGGGCCTGAGTAATAAATCTTCTGGAGGGTAAGCTGTCAGTACCAGTTCAGGAAAGACAATAATATCCGCTTTATGCTCGGTAATTCCCTTTCTGGCTGCAGCAAGAAGCTTTTCCGTATTTCCGGGAATATCACCTACCAGAGGGTTCAGTTGAACCATTAAAATGCGCATAAGTTACCGGCTTACTTCTGTGGATATTGTCCAGTAGGTAGGGTATTGTCTGTTAATCACCAGCAATAAGTAAAGTTGCTGACAGCTAAAAAAATTAATCAGAGGTTCCCTGGCTATGGGATTATTCAGGCTACTCACTTTTATTCTCGTCGTACTTGTTGCCTGGCGCATGATAAAGAATTATCAGGCAAAAGTTAAAGCTGACAGGCCGCAAAAGAAAATTCCTGTACGTGAGAAAATAGTCAAATGTGAGTATTGCACGACTCATATCCCGGAAGACGAAGCCATCGCAGATGGAGAAATCTGGTTCTGCAAACAGGAACATAAAGAACTTTTCTACCAGAACAATTCCTGAAATCATGCTTAACCCAACTGCCATCAGTATTGATGAGGAACGTCGTCAACAGAATAATTCTGTATTCAACATATACAGTCTGTACCGCTTACTGCTTTCCCTGATTCTTCTCATTTCTTTTCTGTTGACTGCAGACCTGAATTTCCTTGGTATTATCAATCCCGAACTGTATTACCGCACCACCGTTTTTTATATATTTTTTAATGCCTTGCTGTTTTTTCGCAGCTTTTTACCGAAATTAAAAAAGACGGAACATCTGCAATACCTGGCTGTCACCATTATCGACATCATCATTCTGGTGCTTATCAGTTATACCTGTGGAGGTGTTTCCACAGGTATGGCGCATCTGGTCATCGTGCCGGTGGCAACTGGCAACATCCTTTTCCAGAATCGCATGGGAACCTTTCTGGCAGCTGTCGGCACACTGGCAGCCTTTTATTCCGAAGTGTACCTGTCTTTCACGCTGGAACGACCCGAAGACTTTTATGTCCAGGTAGGCTTGCTGGGTCTGACCCTATTCTCAATTTCACTGATTCTGCAGTACCTCAGCAGCAAGCTTTCACAAAAGGATCTGCTAACCAAACAACAGGCAGAAGACCTGAAGTCACTGGAAGAAATGAATTACCAGATTATTCAGAGAATGCGTACCGGTATCATTGTGGTAAATACAGCTGGCGGCATACTCAGCTCAAACAGTTCCGCCAACAAACTGCTTAACAGAGACAGTAAATCCGGGGCATTTTTAAACCTTCCGGAACAGCTGGCAAATGAACTGAAACAGTGGCAGGAAGATAACAATTACCGCAGCAGCCCGATTAAATTCAGCGAGAATGCCCAGGAAATACAGGCCAGTTTTTCCTACCTGCAACCAGATAAAAAAACCGATGTGCTGATATTTCTGGAGGATTATTCCAAGGTAAGCAGCCGTGCCCAGCAATTGAAACTGATATCCCTGGGACGACTGACTGCCAGTATCGCTCATGAAATCCGCAATCCTCTGGGGGCAATCAGCCATGCTGGACAGTTACTGGAAGAATCCGAGAATATTTCAGAATCTGATCAACGTTTGCTGGAAATTATTGAAGCTCATAGCAAACGGGTCAATTCCATTATTGATAATATCCTCGGGGTTTCACGCAATCAGGACATGGTACCGGAAATGATTTCGCTGCAGGACTGGTTACAGGGTTTTATCGAGAAGTATAAAGCCTCGCATAAAGACCCCTTGCAGATTGATCTCGAACTTGCTGAACAGCAAATATTCATTCGCTTTAATGCCAGCCAGCTGGAACAGATCCTGACCAATTTATGTGATAATGGTATACGCTACAGCCTGAAACAAACCGGCAAGCCGCATATTTCAATTCAGGTTTCCCTGGACAAGGATAAGGAAAGTCCGGTACTGGAAATCATCGATGATGGTCCCGGTATTTCTCCGGATGATCAGTCCAGTATTTTTGAGCCTTTTTTTACGACATCCAGCTCGGGAACCGG
>TARA_R100001143_G_scaffold10327_1_pt1 | contig 10244 bp, 12 predicted proteins | sample TARA_R100001143 | Tara Oceans TARA_R100001143 (sample SAMEA2621300) | marine metagenome | biome: marine biome (ENVO:00000447); feature: mesopelagic zone (ENVO:00000213); material: "saline water (ENVO:00002010), including plankton (ENVO:xxxxxxxx)" | depth 800 m | reverse complement strand
TCGCCTCGAAGACATCGCCGCCTTCATCCGACCATGATCCGGATGCGACGATCGTGTCGCCGCGCACTTCGGCTTGCGTCTGACCGGCCCATTGCTGGATCGTGACGCCGCTCAACGATGAGAACGACGCGGACTCCCGGAAGATGTCCGCGAGATGCACGGTGTCGCCGTTCCCGGCGTTGGCGACTGCATCGGCCAGCGAGTCATATGGATCGCCGCTGCTCCCGTCGCCTCCGGCCGAGGCTGATCCGTTGGCGTACACGTCCGCCATCACTCCACCTCCACATCGAGATGCACGAGCTGCTCGCGACCGTGATGCGTCACGGTGATCGTGTAGCGCGTGAAGCCGGGGAACGGTGAATCGATCGAAGGCGGCACGTCCTCGGTCGGCATCACGACGACGTACGCGCCGCCTGCGCCGTGCGCGATGGACTTCGGCCGCCAGTCACGCCCGAAGTTCGCGAGCAGCGTTGCAAGGTCGACGCCGTCGACGGCGCCGCTGCCATCGAAGTCGGCCGCGCCAGCGCCGCCCCATTGCGACAGCAGCTCCGCCTGATCCGCGCCGTCGATGCGCTGATCGCCGTTGAGGTCGCAGCGCGCGACATGCGGCTCGACCGTGGCGGCGAGCATGATGATCAGGATAAGTGCGAGCGTTGCGATGGGTGCGCCTCCGTGCGCGGTTGGTGTCATTCGGTCAATGCGTCGGCGACGCTGTCGCGCCGCCGACGTGATCGATCAGCGGGCGTCCATGCCCGCACGCGGCTCCGCCGCGTTATTCCGTCGCGCCTGTCGGCGCGTCATAGCCCGCGAATCCGTCGGGCAGCTTCACCGGTTCAAGCGACAGCCCGTCGTCGAGTGGTTCATCCATCTGGAACTCGGCAAGGAACGCCTCGGCGTCCTTCTTGATGCGGAAGCCGATCACGAGTCCCGGATCATTCGTGTACGCGAAGGACTCGACGATGAACTGCTCGCCGTCCTGATGTCCATTGAGCGCTGACAGCACTTCGCCGTCGCTGCGCTGAATGCACCATGCGAGTTTGGGGTTCGCCGTCGGTCCGTCCGGCGGCGGATCGTTCGATGCAGGTTCGCCCTTGTACGGGTCAGGCTCGACGCTGTAGCCGAGTTCCTTGCAATACTCGGCGGCTGCGATCGATTCGGTCGTCGCTTTGCCGCCTGAGAACTTCAGCTCCATCGGGCCGCGCCCTCGGAACTGTTTGTTCGGGGCTGTGATTGTGAACATGGTCGTCTCCTGGTTCGTGGAAAAACGCGCGTCGCGAATGACCGCGCCGCGCGGTGTGGTGTGTGTCGATCAGAACGACGTCTGCGGAACGAGCCACGCCTCGAACGTGATGCTGGGCGTCGTACCGCCGAGCGTCTTCTTGAGGCGCACGTAGCGCTCCTTGATGCCGACGCCCTTGCTGAACTCGCCCGTCGCCGCGACGCTGAACTTGAGACCCGTCGCGGTCCAGGTGGAGTTGTCAGCCGACTCTTCGAGTTCAAGCTCGTACGTCTCGTTCGCGTCGCCCGTGTCGAGCGCGGTGATGTCGCCGAACAACTGCGCAAAGCGCATCGGCGACGGTCCGTGATTCTCACCGAGATCAACGGCCGTGCCGTTCTCGCTCGATGTGATCGCGGCCGCGCCGTCTTCGACTTGCAGGCCGTTGTCGATCGGCCCGATCAGCAGACTGGTTGCCGGCATCTCGCCGGCGCCGGAAGAACCCATGATGTTTCCTTTCGATTCGTGATGCGAATGAAACGCCGCGCGCACGCAGCGGCGCCGGTGAGATCAATCAGGCGGTGTAGTTGGCATTCTTGATGCCGCTCATGCGAGCGAAGGATCGAGCGTGGAAGTTCGCCATGCCGACCTTGCCCTCGATCACGGTTTCGTTCTGCGTCGCGTTGCCTGCGCGGTCCTCGACCTCGAACGTACCGCCCTCGGCGTTATGCAGGCCCATCACGCCCTCGCCTTCGGTACGACCGAAACGAACGCAGTACAGCGACGACGTGAAGTCGTCACTGCCGCGCGTCTCGTCCTTTCCGAGAATCTCGGCGCCCGACGCATCGTCTTCGATGATGCCGATCTCGACGTCGTCGTAGTGCGACACGAGTCGCGAGGCGCGCGAGCCTTCGTTCGTCTGCACGAGCACGATCTTGTCGGAGCCAAGCTGAATGAGCGCCGCCGACAGCAGGCGTCGGTCGAGCTTGCTCATCAACAGCATCTTCTCACTGTTCGGGCCGTACACGTAGTCAATGGCCTGTTCGAGCACATCGATCGACAGATTCATGTAGCCGCCGTTGGTCGTCGCATCCGACTCATCGATGGCGCGGAACAGCGCGCCGCCCGTTCCGATGCGGGCGTTCAGGCCGTGCATCTGCTCGGGTGTCACGGCTTGATCGCCGTCGAAGAAGTCCTTCGTGAACGTCAGCGCGCACGCTTTCGATCCCATGCGAATCTGCGCCGCTTTGTAGTCGGCGTTCTTCGATCGCTGGCGATCGATTTGCACGACGCGAGAGAGAATCGAGAGATTCTCCTGCGCCGGTGAGATCACGCCGTTGTCGGCCGTGATGTTCTGGCCGATGGCTCGCCACGTGGCGCCGCCGAGACCCGTCTCGACGTTGTACTTGTACGACTCCGCCGCGCCGACATCAATCATTTGCAGGCGCTCCAGCACGGGGCTGGATTCGGCGAACGTTTGGATCACTCCCGAAGCGCGAGCGCTCGGGACCAGTGCTGCATAATCGAGCAGACTGTACGACATTGCGATTGCCTCCTTGCAATGAGTTCAGGCGAATCCGGCAACGCGCCGGTCCGCTTCGATCAGTCCGGCTGTCCCGAGCCGACTGTCTCTTTCTGGTTCGCGGCGTTCTCCGCTTCGATGTCGCGCTTGATGCGCTCCTGCGGCGTGAGCTTGTTGCGCTCGTCGAGCGTCAGCTTGCGATCGGTCGATTCGTCCTTCGACGGATCGGCTTTCTCGATCGGCTTGCCGCCGACGCTCTTGAGTTCGTTGTTGATGGTTTCGAGCACGGCTTCGCGCTGCTCATCCGTTGTGCATTGTTTGAAGCGCTCTTCGTACGGACCGCCGACGACCTTGCCGAAGCCGTTCGCCTTCAGCCATTTCTTCGTCGCCTCGTGCGCGTTCTTCGTCTCGGCGTCCTTCTTGCGGCGCTCTTCCTCGCGCTTGTCGAGCAGTTCGTTCATCTGCTCGGCCGTCATGTACTTCGGGGTCTCGGTCTCCTCGCCTTCCTTGCCTGTCGGCTTCGGAGGCGTCTCCGCGTCGCCCAGCGCCTTCACTGTCTCGTCGGTCTTGTCGAGTCGCTCCGTGATCGGCTTGAGCAGCGGCGCCACGTGCTTCCCGATGGTGTCGCCCAGCGAGTCCGTGAGCTTCTTCACGCTCGTATCAATCATGGTTCCGATCACGACTTTGTCATTGTCATCAAGCGCCATCGCATGGGTTCCTTTACGCGAGGTTTGTGGTGAGTTGGTTTGAGGCTTGCGCGCGACGAAACGCTGGCAGCGCCCGCGCGTGCGCCGAGGCGCGCCCCGAGCTTGAAAGTTCTGGATGGAAGAGCGCCGTGCCCTTCGAGCAGTTCGGATGAAACGGCGGCGCTCCGCCGGGCAGTTCGTTGATCGATGGATACCCGTCCCGCGCCGGTCCCAGCGTCACGACGAGGCCGATGAAGCGCGTGCAGAAGTTGGTCGAGACGCGCCCAGTGATTTGCACGAGGTCGAGGCCGTTGCTTTGCAGCCGCTCGTGTCGAGCTGTGACCGTCGCCTCACGCGTGCGTGTGCGCACGACCGTGTCGGTGTACGCCCGCACGGGTCCGGTCCAGCCGCCGACGGTGATCTGCTTCGCGCCGACGCGCCGCACCGATTCGCGCACCGGGGCGTTCGGATTGCGGAACAGTTCCCGCAGCGCACGATCAGCGGCGCGAGTGTCGCCTGTGATCACGCCCCGCGCGATCGCCTGATTGATTGCAGGCTCGGCGCTCGCCAATTCCGACGAGACGGCGCGGAACAGTCGCGCAGCGCTCTCGCCGTGCTGCGCCGCCGCGTTCACGAGGTCCGTCGTCGTATCGCGCGCGATCACGTCGACAGCTTGTTGATCGATCAGAGCGAACGACGCGACGCCGCTGCCGACGACGGCGCGCGGATCAGCAATGCCGATATCGCGCATCTGCGTCACCGCCTGGCGAAGCCCGAGGCGGTACGAGTCCGCCGCCATCCCGGGCGCTTCGTTCGCGGTGCGCGACGCCAGCCCTTGCACGATGCGCTGGATCTGCGACTGCAACGTCGCCGCGCGCGACAAGCGGAACTCCGCGCTGCGGCGCTCGCCGAGCTGCGTGATCGCGGTCGCCGCGGCTTCGTTGATGCGCTGGGCCGCATCGTCGTACAGCGTCACGAGGATGCGCTCCTTCGCGAGCGCCACGCCCTGACGAATGTCGGGCAGCTCGGCGCCCGACACGCCCGACGGGTTCGTGATCGTTCGCTCAACGTCGGCGCGTTGCGGAGGTATCTCAGCCATTGGTTGCACCGTGGCGAGGCACAAGGCGACGCGTTGCAGGATGGATGCCCATGTCATCACGCAGCCTCCGACTCGATGGATTCGTCTTCGGTTTCGATCGTCGGCGGTTCGTCGAGCGGGTTCGGTCCGAACGCGGCGAAGGCCGCATCGCGCTGGCGCTGCGTCGCGCCGCGCCGCTGTTCCTCGATGCGCTCCGTGACCACCTGTGCGCGATCCGCGCCGTGCAGCGATTCGCGGGCCGTGATCTCGTCGGTGAGTTCCGCCTGCACTTCGCTCGCGAGCCGATCTACCTTGTCGGGCAGCGGTTCGGGGATGCCGCCGCGCATCGTGACGGTCGCCATCGCGGGCGTGAACAATGACCCGACAGCTCGCAGCTTCAGCGCAGTGTCGGCCATGCGTTCGAGACCCGGACCCCAGAATAGATTCGTGCGCTTCACGCGCGCCTGCGTCGGCAGGCTTTCGAGCAACAGCTTCCGCCACGCGTCCGGAGCGCTCTGATCGCTGCGCAACCCGACAAGTCGCGGGTTGATCTCAAGCTGAATGAAGAGCGCGCTGACCGTTTCCGTGAACAGCTTGAACGCGCTGTCGAGCTGCGCGTTCCATTGGATGTACCGGATTTTCTCCGACTCATCACTTCCGATGTAGTCATGCGTTGATTGGATCGGAGCCTCGCCATCCGTCTCGCCCTCGGGCATCGGTCCAGTCAATTTCGGATCACCGAAACGCGCGATCGCCTGCACGAGGTTCGAGTACGCGAACACGACGGCGTCGATCAGCATCAGCATGTCGTCGTCACCGACGCCGCCGCTCATCCATGAGGGTCGCGGCTCGGCCATCATGTCCGCGATCGGCGTGTGCATGTCGGCGACGCAATCGCCCGAGACGCCGCCGACCATCGGTCCGCTGATGAACATCAACAGCGGAACATCGACGCCCGTCTGTTCCACGTCTGCGGGCGGCGCCAGTGGGAACAGTTGATCGAGCGGCGTCGGCGTCGCATCGAGTGTCTTGCCCCGATTGAGAATCTCGTGCGCGCGCCGTTCGATGAGTCTCGCCGTGTGCTTCTCGATGAACAGGAAGTGCCGCTTCTGTGTGCCCGATCCGTCGATCGCGATCACGCGCCGGCGCTCTACACTCGCGGCTGTGCCGTCGGCTTCGACCTCGCTCGTGATGAAGCACTCCGCCGCGTTGCGCAACAGGACGCGCACCGTGCCGTCGGCGCTCTTCACCGCTTCCCACCACGCCAGCCCGCCCCGGAACTGTTGCGTGTAGACACCTTGCCACAGGTTGCGCGGCAGGGCGCTGGCGCGGTCGATCAGTCGCCACTGTTCGGCGCTCGGTCCCGCCGTGCCATCATCGCCGTCATCGTCAAAATTGAAGACCGGCTCCTCGTGCAGGACGAGGTCGGCGATGGCGCGGCACGCCATCTTCGGGAAGTTGGGCGACGTGATGATGCGATTGATCTCGCCGAGCGAGTTCTCGACCTCGCGGTGCCGGTACAGCGTGCGCTTGAGTCCGACGAACAGGTCTTTCCACGCGCCGCGAATGACGAGGTCGCCCAGCGCGATGCGTTCGAGATACGCGCGCTCGTGCTTCGGCAGGAAGGCGGGCGTCTCCGGCGTGCGGAGCTGGCCGCGCAGATTGACGGTGAAGCCGGTCGTCGCCATCACAGACCTCCCGGCTTGCGCTTGCAGCTCGCGACACGTGTTGCGGGCGCACTGTCCGCCGCGTGCAGCGCCATCGCGTGCGCGGTGGCGCGGTCGGCGTGGCCGTGCTGCTCCTGATCAGCGGCGAAGCACACCTTGCCCGCCGCCGTGACCGTCTTCCGGATGCTCGTGTGGTCGGCGAGCGTCTCGCTGCACTCGGGCAGCTCCGTCGTGCGCTCATCGATGTGGCGGCGCAACAGCGGGAAGATTTCGTCCTTCACGTTCGGCGTGATCTGGATCGCTTCGACGCGCGACTTGAACGCCGTCTCCCAGGTCTCGCCGAGTTGCATCCCGAGGCCCGTCGCATCAACGCACAGCCGTCGCACGCGCACGTCGCCGAAGTGCGCCCGCATGAGCGCATCGCCCGCGAACTGCATCTCGGCGAAGGACCGGCCCTGCCACACGAGCACGCCGAGCAATCGGAACGCGCCGCCGACTTTGCCGATCGCCCACAGCACGAACCGATCGACGGTGCGGCCGATGTCGCAGCCCGCGAAGATCGCGCTGCACCCTTCGGCGCGTTCGGCGATGTTCGCGAGGAACTCCGACACCTGCTCCGTCGGCATGGGGGCGCGCTGGCGGACGCACGGGCGCATCAGCTCGTACGGCAGCAGCGATCCCTCCTGCTCGTTCGGGATGCAGAGGTACTCCTCGTTGAACTCGTCCTCGGTCGAGCACGTGTCGCGCACTTCGGCGCGGAACGCCTCACGCGTGTACGTCGTGCCCTTCACGGCGTTGATCAGCTCGACGAGTCCGTCAGCGATCGCATCGTCGAGCGTCACGCGATGGAGCGACCACGGCATATCCTTCGGCCGCGCTTCGCCCGCCTCGACGCGACGCCCCATCTCGATGAACGAGTTGAACTTCGAGAGCGCGCCGTTGTGCGTGCTGATCACGCGAATCTGTCCGCCCCACATCGTCGCGGGCGATGCGGCCTTCCACATCTCGCCCGGCTGTTCGTGGAACGCGAACTCCGACAACCCGACGTCGCCGCCCTTCGATCGGAACGTGCGCGGGTTGCTCGTGAGCGCTTGCACCTTCGGACGCACGAGCTTCCCGTTCGGCGCCTCGACCTTCGGGAAGATCGCGCGGAAGACGGTGATGTCCTGGCTGTCGAAGACTTCCGTCTGCTCGTCGAACTCGATCGCCGCCGATTGAAAACTCTCGGCGCAGAGACGGATGTACTCCATGAACTCGCGCGCGGCCGTCTCGTCGGCGGACGAATACCAATAGTCGTCGCAGCGGGCGCCCGTGATGCGCGACTCGGTCACGCCGTACGCTTCGGCGTAGTCGATGCCGACGCGGCGCGACTTTTCGATGAGCGCGAGCTTCGAGCGATCGCGAATCCATCGCACCTGGTACGGCAACAGCAGCAGCTCGGCGAGCGACTTGCCGCCGGTGATTTTCTTCAACGCATCGGCCACATCCCGCACGCCGATGTCGAGCGAAGGCATCGCGATCGCACTCACGCCGCGCCTCCCTTCGCCTGCAACTCTTCGACGATGTCGTCGCGGCCCATGCTGGACAGCAGCTTGAAGAAGGCGTGCACGACGTTCCCGCCGCTTTCATTCGGTCCGCCTTCACGGTTGAGCTTGTCGATCTCGGCGCGGACTTTCTCGATGCGCGCCTTGGCGACTTTGACGTCGGTGTGCACCTTCGCCGCGTTCGTCACCTGGCCGCACGCGCGGATGATCTCGCGGAGCTGCTCCGGGTCGATGTTCAGCGTGTCGAGCGCGGCGAGCGTCATCACGGTCTTCGCGCTGAGCAGCTCGTTCACGATCTTGTTGCGGCCGTCGAGGTCGGCGTCCAGCAGCGCGCGTTCGAGCGATCGCACGGACGACGCTCGCAAGTCATTCAGCCGCGCGAACTCCTGCCGCACCCGGCGCAGCCACACCTTCAGCGACTGCGCGCTCACCTTGTGGCGCCGCAGCTCTTTCGCGTAGAGGTCCGCGATCGTCGTCTCCGATTCCTGTTCGAGAATCGAAGCGCGGGCGGCGTCGGTCTGCACGCTGTCGGGCAGACGCATCGCGGCCATGCGCGTGCCCTTGCGGGGGCCGACGAGCACGGCGCTGATCGCCATCTCGACGAGTTCCTCGCGCGGCATGATGAACGACACGCCATTCGTCGACGGCGACTCGGTCGGCGTCGTCGCGACGGTCGTGCGCGTTGGCTTCTTGCGCCGCGGCTTGATCGCTGCGGCCTTCTTCGTCGCGCGGCGTTTCGGCGTCGCCTTCTTCGCGGATCGCTTTCGGGTTGCGCGCTTCTTCGCGGTCATGCGCCGGAACCCTCCCGACGCATGCGCAGCTCGTGCACGTCTTTCTCGATCGTCTCGAACCGCTGCTCGAACTCATCGAATTTGCGTTCGCCTTCGGCGAGTCGTTTGTCGATGCGCGCGACGTCCTTTGCGACGGCGCGAATCTCCGAAAGAATCAAACTGTCCTCGGCGCGACGGGCGCGCTCCTGGAACTCTTTCGCGTCGTTCGCCTTCGCGTTCATCGCGGCGACGATGGTCTTCACCAGCAGCCACACGCCCTGCACGAGCACGGCCGCAACAAACATGACCACGGCCCAGGCGGGCGTGTTCCACGTCTGTTGCGCCGCCGTGATCAACACGGACGCGTGCGCCGAGATGAGCGCCATCGTCGTCACGCCGCGTTGGCCTCCGCGTCGTAGGCGATCTCGCCGTCATTCACTTCGACGATCGGCTCGCCTTTGATCGAACCGGCGCGCTCTTTGAGCAGCGCGAGTCCCGACTTCTCCGCCTGATCCGTCGCGACCTGTTTCGCGGCGGCGCGCACGTCCTTCAGTTCCCTCGCGGTCGTCTTCGTCTTCTTCGACTTGGCGATGCGCTTGACGGCGTTGCGCACGGCGCGATCGCGTTCGTCCGCATCCATGCCCGCGAGCAGCGCCGCGATCATGTCGCCGTCGCTGAACCCGTCGTTCTTCGCCCACACCGGCTCGCCGACAACGATGTCGCCCGCGATGTGCAGCGTGTAGTCGAGCTGGTACGCGCCGGGCGTGATATCGACGCCGCGCGGCTTTGTTGCGCTACCGGCGCGCGAGAGCAGCGCCGCCAACAACGCGGCCTTCTCATCGCTCGGTTCGATGGGTTTCGCTTTCGCCATCCGTGGCTGCCTTTCCTCTCGTGCGCGTTTCGATTTCGATCCTGTGAACGTTCCGGATAAAGGCCGCGCTGCGCTGTCGCGCAACGCGGCTCTCGCACTCTCTCGTCTACAACAGCGGCGCGGGCTTCTTGCCTTGCGCCTCATCGACGATTCGTTTCGCCAGCGGCGACTGCGCGCGTTGCAGTTCCGCAATGACTGCGGGATCGTTGAGCGCATCGGCCAACTTCGGCGACTGTTTGCGCGCTCGATCGATGCTGGATGCGATGCTCTGCGCCGCCGCGCGAATCTTCCGCGAACGCGCAGCCATGAAGATCAACCCGGCGGCGCCAGCAACGATGGTGCCCCACGGGGGCGGGAGCCATTTCGCGATGAGTCCGACGCCCTGCTCGGGGCCGATCGTGCCGTCGTCGTTCTGATTCGCGACGAGGTACGCGACGGCTTCGTCCATCTCGGCTCGCACTTTCTCCGTCGCGGCGATCACCGCTTCGAGCGTGGCGCGTTCATCGGAGCCTTCGGGCAGCGCGGCGGCGTCCGCCTTCGCCTTCGCGATCTCCGTCGCGAGCGCATCGGACGTCTCGCGCCCCGCATCGACGAGCGCGCTCGACTGCTCGGGCGTCAATGCGCCGCCCTGGCAACCGATGAAGAAACCCGCCGCGACGATCGCGACGGCGAGCAAGGTAAGTTTGAGCTTCATTCTCACGTTTCGGCCTCCATGCCGTGTTATTGAGAACACATAAGAACTCACGTTGTCTTATGCGTTATTGTGATTCGTTTGGTCGCGTTCCTTGCGTATGCCTTATGTGCGAGGGCGGCGTCGCGGACTCGCCGACGAGCCAGGCGTACAGCTCGCGCCGTGCTTCGGCGCCAACCGGGGCGGGCGCCATGTCCCG
>TARA_R100001143_G_scaffold14583_1_pt1 | contig 10559 bp, 10 predicted proteins | sample TARA_R100001143 | Tara Oceans TARA_R100001143 (sample SAMEA2621300) | marine metagenome | biome: marine biome (ENVO:00000447); feature: mesopelagic zone (ENVO:00000213); material: "saline water (ENVO:00002010), including plankton (ENVO:xxxxxxxx)" | depth 800 m | reverse complement strand
CTGAGCGCTTGGGTCATCCGTGCCTCCTGCCCATCAAGCAGGGCGACAAGTTCATGGCGCACAGGCACCGCAAGCTCGGCTGCCGCCGTCGGCGTGGGCGCGCGCTTGTCAGAGACATAGTCGATCAGCGTGGTATCGGTTTCATGCCCCACCGCCGAGATCAGCGGAATGTCGGATGCTGCGGCTGCCCGAGCGACGATCTCTTCGTTGAACCCCCATAGATCCTCGACCGAACCGCCGCCGCGCGCCACAATCAACAGATCAGGCCGTGGAAGGGCACCCCCCGGGGTCAGCGCGTTGAACCCCGCAATGGCGCGCGCGACTTCTGGCGCGCATTTCGCCCCCTGCGCGGCGACGGGCCAGATCAGCACCTTGCGCGGAAACCGGTCGCGCAGACGGTGCAGGATATCGCGGATCACCGCCCCCGAGGGCGAGGTCACGACGCCGATCACCTCTGGCAGGTAGGGCAGCGGGCGTTTGCGTTCGGGGGCGAACAGCCCCTCGGCCGCCAGCGCCGCCTTGCGCTTTTCCAGCAACGCCATCAGCGCGCCCATGCCCGCGGGTTTGATATCCTCGATCACGATCTGGTATTTCGACTGCCCGCCAAAGGTGGTGATGCGCCCCGTGGCAATCACCTCCATCCCCTCTTCGGGTTGGGTTTCAAGCCGTGCTGACACGCCTTTCCAGATCACACCGGAAATAACCGAACTGTCGTCCTTCAGGTCAAGATAGATATGCCCCGAACGTGGCCGGCTGACACGCCCCACCTCGCCGCGAATCCGCACATGGCCAAATTCGCCCTCGATCACCCGTTTGATCGCGCCCGAAAGCTCGGTCACGGTGAATTCGGGGCTGTTCTGCCCCTCGCGCGGGTCGTCGATCAGATCCATCAGCGGTGTCTTTCCGTGTTTATCTTGTGTCGGGCTCAGTCCCAGCTTAGAACGCGCAGCAACCAAGGCCAAGGGAGTGCAACCATGAACATCCTCATTCTGGGCAGCGGCGGGCGCGAACACAGCCTGGCCTGGGCCGTATTGCAAAATCCTAAATGCGACAAGCTGATCGTGGCACCGGGCAATGCCGGAATCGCCGCCATCGCGGATTGCGCCAGTTTCGACATCAACGACGGGGCCGCGGTGGTCGGTTTTGTCGACGAAAACAACATCGATTTCGTCATCATCGGGCCAGAAGCCCCGCTTGCTGCAGGCGTTGGCGATGATCTGCGCGCTGCCGGCGTATTGGTGTTTGGCCCGTCAAAAGCGGCCGCGGCGCTGGAAGCCTCCAAAGCCTTCACGAAAGAGATCTGCGACGCCGCAAACGCCCCCACTGCCGCCTATGGGCATTTCACCGACGCAGACGCGGCGCGGGCCTATCTGGCCGACCACCCTGCCCCGATCGTGATCAAGGCCGACGGTCTTGCAGCGGGCAAAGGCGTGATCATCGCCGAAACCGATGCCGAGGCGCTGGCCGCCGTCGATACGATGTTCGACGGCACCTTCGGCGACGCGGGCGCAGAAGTGGTGATCGAAGAGTTTATGGACGGCGAAGAAGCGTCCTTCTTTGTTTTGTGTGACGGTGACACCGTGCTGCCGATCGGCACAGCCCAAGACCACAAACGCGTCGGCGACGGCGATACCGGCCCTAACACCGGCGGCATGGGGGCCTATTCGCCCGCGCCGGTGCTGACCGACGAGATCGCCGAACGTGCGTTGGCAGAAATCATCCGCCCGACCATGGCCGAAATGGCCAAGCGCGGCACGCCCTACCAAGGGGTGCTTTATGCCGGTTTGATGATCAAGGACGGTGCCCCCCGTCTGGTCGAATACAACGCCCGCTTTGGCGACCCTGAGTGTCAGGTGCTGATGATGCGCCTTGGCGCGCAGGCTTTTGACCTGATGCATGCCGCCGCGGAAGGGCGCCTGAACGAGGCCCGCGTGAACTGGGCCGATGATCATGCTGTCACCATCGTCATGGCCGCGCAAGGCTATCCTGGAAGTTATGACAAGGGAAGCGTTATCAAAGGGTTGGATGCCCTCCCCGAAGACAGCCGCAACATGGTGTTCCATGCGGGCACCGCCCAGAAAGACGGGGCGATAACGGCCATCGGCGGACGGGTACTGAACGTCACGGCGCGCGGCGACACTCTGGCCGAGGCACAGGCACGCGCCTATGAGATGGTCGAGGCGATTGACTGGCCGGGCGGATTCTACCGCCGCGATATCGGCTGGCGTGCGCTGTCCTGAGGGCGCGGCCTGCTGGTTTGACGAGACCGACCGGGGGCTTGCCCCCGGACCCCCAGGATTTTTAACCAATTGGAAGCAGGTCTGTGCTTAGTTTGGGTTGAGCGTACAGGCCTGGGCGGCGGCGATATTGCTGGCCGTGAAGGGCACGTCGAAGCTTCGCGGGCTTAGTGTTTTGCCGTCAAGCTGAAGGGCCACCATTTGCGATGGCGCACTGCGCTGCCACGGCATCTGCGCAAGTATCAATTCGGGGTGTGGGCCGCATGTGCGTATACCCCCCGCGATTTCCGGATCACCGATGCGGTGGTTGGTGAACCCCTCTGCCCTAGCAATGACGGTCAGGCGGCTGTTATCGTAAGCGAGCAGTTGCACCGAACCGGAGAGATGCGGGGTGACGACCATCGCGATCTCGAGCTGCCCATTCCCGGTGAAATCCGCCGCACCAATCGGGGCAAGCCAGCGGTTCTTCCGCCCGATAAAAGGCGTCTGCGCGATGCGTCCGGACGCGCGATAGACCGCAAGCCGCGCACCTTTGGACTGATGGCTTTCAACCACGATCACTTCGGGTTGGCCATCACCATCCAGATCCACAATCCGAGGCGATGTGTCTTCGAATACAAGGGCGTGGGGCAAGATTATGCGGCGGCTGGTGCCGTCAGCCAAGCCCAGCGTCAGGCTGCCCCATTCGACCGCATCGCCCAATACGCCGTGATCATAGCGTGTGGTCGGATCACCAAAGCTGGCGCGGGCGATGTCTTGGGCAGAAGCGGGCAGCGCATTGATCACGCATGCCGCAACGATCGGCAAAAGGCGCGACGACATATGTCGCGCCAGACGTCGCATCAGATTTGCTTTTCGGGCATTTTCACGCGCAGGCCGTCCAGCGCATCTGTAACCTTGATCTGGCAGGTCAGACGGGACGTGGCGGGATCGGGCTCGAACGCGAAGTCGAGCATATCTTCTTCCATGTCGTCCTTGGCGGGCACTTTTTCGACCCAGTCGGGATCCACATAGACGTGGCAGGTGGAGCAGGCGCAGGCACCGCCGCAGTCGGCCTCGATCCCGGGGATGTTATTGTCACGGGCCCCTTCCATGACGGTCAGGCCATTGGCCACATCGACGACATGTTCGGTGCCATTGTGTTCTACATAAGTGATCTTGGCCATCTGAATGCCCCTTCGAATTTAGAATTTCGACATATGTAAACAGCAGCCCGCGGCTTCGCCAGCCCCTTTTCACGGCTCATGCAAGGCGATGGCATTATTCACATCCCTATGGGCCTATCATCTAGGCATTGCTGCGAAAAGCCGCTAGCCTGCGACGGACCCTTTGACCCGCAAGGCCCGGCTGTGCAGTATTTCTCCCGATCACATTTAGTTCAATTTGCCTGCGCATTTACGGTTCTCGTCTCGCTCGGAGCGTGTAACGCCCCCTCCCAAGACGCAGAGGTACCCGAGCCTGGCGTTCGCGAGGCGACAACCCAGGGCCCGGCAGGGGCTGCACCGGGCAGCTGTTGGGGGCGGACCGTATCACCTGCAGTGATCGAAACGGTGACGGAGCAGGTACAGGTGCAACCGGCGCAGATCAGCTCTACCGGCGAGATTCAGTCGCTGCCGATCTACCGCACGGAAACACGGCAAAAGATTGTCTCTCCCCGTGTGGACAACTGGTTCGAGACGCCCTGCATCAGCGCGCTTACGCCCGACGTGATCGCAACGCTGCAACGTGCGTTAGAGGCGCGAGGGTTCTATGGCGGGGCCATTAATTCGGAGCTCGACGACGCGACACGGCGGGCAATGCGGGCGTATCAGATCAGCAGTGGCGGGCCCGATAGCCCCGTTCTTGCACTGGCCACCGCGCGATCATTGGGTGTCATCGCTGTAGACATCCCCGGCGTTTCTCGGGACAGCAGCGGTTAAGAAACGACCTCAAGCGGCTGGAAAACAAAACCTTTGTCGGTGACTTCACTGAAGGCAGTAATGCCAAAGACGGCTTTGACAATCTCTGTCGTCAGCGCCGCCTGTGGCAAGTCGTCTGCGACAACTGCGCCGTTGTGCAACACGATCAACCTTGTGCAATGCCGCGCTGCCAATCCCAGATCATGAAGCGAGACGAGCACCCCGCGCCCTTGGCCCGCTGCTTTGGAAAAGCTTTCCATCGCGGCGATTTGATGGGCGGGGTCTAGCCCGGCGGTGGGCTCGTCTGCGATCAGCAAGGGTGCCTCTTGCGCGAGGCTACGGGCGATCAGCACGCGCGCCTGCTCCCCACCCGATAGCTGTGTGGCGGGACGATTGCGGAAGGTGTCCAAACCCATCTGCGCAATGGCACGATCTACGGCAGCCTGATCTTCTGCCTGTATTTTCTGCCCGCCCCGTAGATGGGGTGTGCGGCCCAGTCGAATGATCGTTTCAACCGTGACCGGCCATGCAATCTCACGCGATTGGGGCATCCACGCGGCGGCACGCCCGCGCATGCGCGGGGCAAGTGCGGCGATTGAACTTTGGCCATCAGCGGGGATCAGACCCAGGGCCGCGCGCATCAAGGTGGTCTTACCGGCACCATTCGGCCCGACCAGGCCTACGACCTCGCCTTCACGTAAGGTCAGGTTGATGTCGGATAAAACGGTTTTCCGCCCCCGATAAACGGAGAGATTTTTCAATGATAGCAGGGTCATAGCCCGTCCCTCCGCGTGCGATAGATCAGGTGGAGAAACAGCGGCGCGCCCACCAATGCCGTCACAACCCCAAGCTTGAGATCACGGTCGGGCACCACAAGGCGCACAAGGATATCCGATGCGAGGATCATCGCCGCGCCGCCAAGTGTCGCGGCCCATAGCAGCGCCCCCGGTCGCGCGCCAACAAAGCCACGTAGCAGGTGCGGCATGACCAGCCCCACAAACCCGATCGCCCCCGCCACGGCGGTAGAGGCACCAACGACCGCCGCCGTACCGATAATGACCGTGAGGCGAAGCCGGAATAGGTTGATCCCCATCGCCTCTGCCGCGTCTTCGCCCAAGGTCAGCGCGTCAAGCCCACGCCCGAGGGTCGCCAACAGGACACCGCCCCCAAGCAGAAAGGGCATCGCGATCCAGACATGGGTCATGGACCTGTCCGCCAGAGAGCCCATCATCCAGAATACGATCTCATTCGCCGCATAGGGGTTCGGCGACAGGTTCAGCACCAGCGAGGTCAATGCCGCAGCAAAGGCCGATATTGCGATACCAGCGAGGATCAGCGCCAGTGACGTGCCCCGAGGGCCTGCCAATAGCAGCACTAGCAGCACCCCCAGCAGGGCACCGCCAAGCGCCATTGCGGGAAGCGCGAGTGTTGCAAGCGCGGCCAATCCGGTCTGTATCGCCAGCACAGCCCCCAACGCCGCAGAGCCCGATACCCCGATCAACCCCGGATCCGCCAAGGGGTTGCGCAGATAGCCCTGCATCGCAGCGCCAGAAAGCCCCAAGGCACCGCCGATCATCACGCCCAATAGCGCACGCGGGAGCCTTATCTCGCGCATGACGGTGGCCAGCGGGCCGCCCTGCCCGGTGACCAACGCGTTCAAACTGTCGCCCATGGATGCGCTGGACGGGCCAATCAGCAGCGACCCGACAAATAGCACGCACACAAGGCTGCCGAGACCAAGCGCCAGTACCGTTGACCGCGCCATCAGTAACCGACCCGAGCATATTGGCACTTCACTTGCCCCACTGCATAGGGCGCAACACTTAACATTGGGTGAATGGATATGCTCATCGTTCCGCTCATGATTTCTCCCCGACCCTCCTAGTCTCATCACAGTTGCGCGCAACCTTCGAGGGGCGTTTGGATACTGACGCAATATAAGCTCACACACCCGTGAACTTTTCCACGCGCTACGGCGTTGAGGTTTAAATCCTTCAACTGCTGGAGCCATATTTGGAACATCTGCCCTCAATCCGGCGCTCGCTTCAGTTGCTGGTCCTGATTTCCCTTTTCGTCACCGCGTATTTCGCCAAGGACTTGATATTGCCCATTGTTCTGGGCTTTTTGCTTGCCCTGACCCTGTCGCCCGTGGGCCGTGCGCTTTATCGCATCGGCGTGCCGCATCCTGTGTCGGCCTTTTTGCTGGTGACCGCGACGAGCTTGGTGATTGCTGCCGTGGTTTTACTGTCCGCGGGCACCGTGGCGATCTGGAGCGACGAGATCCCGGAAATGGGCCGCGAGATCCAGATAAAGCTGAGCGGCGTGAGCAATGCGGTCGAAACGATGCGATCTGCCTCGGAAGAGGTAGAGAAACTGGGCACCGAAACCGGCGGCAAACCGCAAGAGGTCGTCGTGCGCCAACCTGGATTGCTCGATACCGCGATGGATACGGTGAGCAAAACTGGGGCGTCGCTGGCGGTGATCCTGATTCTGGCGCTGTTCTTACTTGGCTCTGGCGAGTTGTTTTACTTAAAACTTGTGCAATCCATGCCGACGTTAACGGAAAAGAAACGTGCGCTGCATACGGTCTATGACGTGGAGAAGCGGGTGTCGCGCTACCTGCTGACGATTGCCACGATCAATGCCGTGCTCGGCATATTAGTCGGGACCTATCTGACAGTGCTGGGCTTGCCGTCGGCCTATATCTGGGGGATCGCGGCGTTCATGCTGAACTTCCTGCCTTATATCGGCGGGTTTGCGGGGGTGCTCTTGGTCGCGGGTTTCTCTCTCGTGACGTTTGATACCATCGGTTATGCGATGTTGGCCCCGATCGGTTACCTGACGCTGACCCTCTTAGAGGGGCAGATTATTACCCCGTGGCTGGTCGGGCGCCGGTTGGAGATGAATACCGTCGCGGTATTTCTGACTGTGGTGTTTTGGGGGTGGCTATGGGGCATCCCCGGCGCATTGGTCGCGGTGCCCTTTCTTGTGGTGTTCAAAGTCGTTTGCGAGAACTTTGAACCGCTTCATACCATCGGGAATTTCCTGTCCGCAGAGCAGGTTAAACCCGATGATATGAAGGATCAGGAAGTCATGTCAGCCAGCGAGTGAGGGCAGCCACAACACGATGGACGGGAAGGCCACCAACAATGCGATTGTCACGGCATCCGCGATAAAGAACGGTGTCACGCCCTTGAACACGTCCTGAACGCTCAGGTCAGGTCGTACCCCTGCAACCACAAAGCAGTTGAGGCCAATGGGAGGCGTGATCAGACAGAACTCTGCCATCTTCACCACCAGGATTCCGAACCAGATCGCACACATCGGCCCCGACATGCCAAAGGCGCTATCCGCGGCAGAGACGAACTCGCCCCCGTTCAACGCCATGACGGCAGGATAGACGACCGGAAGTGTCAGAAGCAGCATGCCAATCGCATCCATGAACATCCCCAGCACCGCATAGGCCAGCAGGATGCACACGAGGATCAGGATCGGAGAAGCCTCAAGCCCCGAAATCCAGTCGGCGAACGCGCCCGGCAGATCGGCAAAGCCCAGGAACCGAACATAAATCAGCACGCCCCAGATGATGGTAAAGATCATCACCGTCAGCTTCGCGGTTTCAAGCAGCGCGTCCTTGAGCTCGGCCCACCGCATGCCGCGATAAAGCGCCATCAGGAACACGATAAACGCGCCCACGGCCCCGCCCTCTGTTGGGGTGCCCCATGCGTCGCCGAAAGGGTTGTAAACAAAGAAAATAATGATGATCACAACCGCAAAGATCGGCATGGCGGCAGGGAGAGACGCGAACCGTTGCTTCCAGGTAAAGCCGCTTACAGGGGGGCCGACGCTTTTCCAGATGGTCGCAATGCCCACGATCAGGACGGCATATACGATGGCCGAAAACGCACCGGGGATAAAGCCCGCCAGAAGCAGCTTGCCCACGTCTTGTTCAACGATGATCGCATAGATGACAAGAATCGCTGACGGCGGGATCAAAGAGGCCAACGTGCCCCCGGCCGCCACGACGCCCGCCGCGAATTTCTTGTTGTAGCCAATCGCCAGCATCTCGGGGATGGCGATGCGGGCAAACACCGCTGCCGTCGCGACCGAAGCACCGGAAACCGCCGCAAAGCCCGCGGTTGCAAAGACGGTCGACACAGCAAGACCGCCGGGCAGCCAAGCAATCCAGCGTTTTGCGGCCTCGAACAAGGCGCGGGTCAGACCGGCGTAATAGGCAAGAAAGCCGATCAGAATAAAGGTGGGAATCAAGCTTAGCGTCTGGCTCGACACTTTGGAGTGTGGCACCTGTCCCGCGGTCTTGATCGCGACCGTCAGCGCCCAGTCCAGCTCGGACCACTGCATGCCTTTCTTGGACCAAAAGATCCAGATCAGGCCGACCAGACCCGCCATTGCCGCGGCGAAAGCAACGCGCATACCGAGCACCACCATAAGCAGCAGCCCGCCCGAGACCCATAGGCCAATTTCAATAGGATCCATAATCAGTCCCGCCCGTCTAGATGTTCAGCTTCCGCCATCGCCTGTTCGGCCGCGGATTGTACCAAAGGTACGGCAACGGGGTTTTCCAACCCCAATACGAAGGCCCGCCCATAGCCCCAGATCTGCAGCAGCAACCGCAGAGCCAGCACCGTAAAGGCCATTGGCACGATCAGTTTCGCAGGCCAGATCGGCAGACCGATATCGATGGAGCTGTCACGGCTCCACATCGGGGCGGCGAAGTCAAAGCTGCGCTGGAAATGCGCCCAAGAGCCCCAGATCAGCGCCAGCATAAGGATAAAGATCAGCACGACCGAGAATGTCTCGGCTGCCCATAGCGCGCGACCTTTAAGCTGGCCGATCAGGATGTCCATGCGCACATGGCCGCCGTTCCGCTGGGTATAGGAAATGCCCATGATCGCGATCAATGGCATGGCGAATTCAATCCAGTCCACATACCCCGCCAGCGGCGTGCCAAAGAACTTGCGGCCGCCAACGGACCAGACGGCAAGCACCATCAGCATGAAAACGGCAATACCAGAGACCAGAGCAAACACGGTTTCAAGGCGTAAAAGCCCTTTGTCGATACGGCTAAGCAGACTGCCGTCTTCGAGCACGGCGGAGGAACCGGCCATGATGCTTTCCTTTCAAATGAGTGGGAGGGAGATCGTACAAACAAAGGGGGCCTGCATCGGCAAGCCCCCTCCTCGCGCCAATTAGTTGGACGCGCGTTTTTCTTCAAGCGTTTTGACGACCAGGTCATAAAGCTCTTGGCCAGGGATGCCTTGGGCTTCCATGTCCTTGATCCAGGCTTCACGCGCAGGGTCAGCTGCCTTGGATTTGAACTCGGCCAGAACTTCGGGCGTGAACATCACTTTTTCAACGCCTTTTTCTTCCAGCACGGCGTCCCAGCGGTTCAGCAGCTCGCCATAGTTCGCCAGATAGTGATCCAGCGCCTCATCGACAGAACCGTCCAGCGCTTCTTTTTCTGCGTCCGACAGGGCCTCATAGGCATCGATGTTCACCACAACAGGGCAGTTCACCGTGCCGGGGTTGAGGTTCGCGGTCCACCAATCGGCCTTGTTGATCGTACCAAAGCTCAGGTGGGCGTGCTGCGCGAAAGCCACGGTATCCACAACACCGGATTCCATTGCGTTATATGCTTCGGAGGAGGTCACGGAGGTCGGCACAGCGCCCACGGTTTCAAAGGCTTTGCCCAGACCACCTGTCGCACGCACGCGCATGCCGTCAAAGGATTCCAGCGTATCGCGAGGCTCGCCCGTGCCAACAAGATTGTACTGCGGCATTGGCGAGGTCATCAGCATCTTGGCGTTCCACTGTGCCATCTCTTTGGCGACGGCGGGGTGTGCGTAAACAGCGCGGGATACGGCAACTTCTTCTTCAAGGTTCTGAACCCCGAGGAAGGGCAGTTCTAGCACGGTGATCGCGCGGTTCTTGTCGGCGTGGTAACCAGCACAGAATTGCGCCATCTCGAAGGCACCGATGGAAATACCATCGAGGTTGTCAGAGTTCTTGGACAGACCGCCATAGCTGACATTGATGGTGAATTCGCCATTGGTCTTTTCGGACACAAGCTCGGCAATCTTTTCGACATGCTCGGTGAAGGCACGACGTTTACCCCAGACAGAGGCGTTCCATTCCGTCGCGGCCGCCTGCGAGGCAAAAGCGAAAGTCAAAGCGCAGACAGCTGCGCCGTTCAGTAGATTGTTCATTGATATCTCCCTTATGCGGGCTGTTTGGGGCCCGCTTGGGCGAAATACTATCCTTAGGGCAACTTGCTGCCAACCCCTGAACATATCTCTTGATTGCCCCTGTGGGAGCCTTCGGCGAGGATTTTTCACCATTTGGAACCATGCCCCGCGCGCGATCGGCCCCGTTAACAGGCAATCGGTGCTGTTTCCTAGGGTTT
>TARA_R100001143_G_C3360319_1_pt1 | contig 10871 bp, 6 predicted proteins | sample TARA_R100001143 | Tara Oceans TARA_R100001143 (sample SAMEA2621300) | marine metagenome | biome: marine biome (ENVO:00000447); feature: mesopelagic zone (ENVO:00000213); material: "saline water (ENVO:00002010), including plankton (ENVO:xxxxxxxx)" | depth 800 m | reverse complement strand
CATGACTCTGGGCGGCTTTGCCAATACTGAACTGGTATCATTACTTTCAACTGCTGATGAAGATTTGTGGCCTGGTGGTCAACCAACAATGATCAATGACGCAGTTGTTGGCTGGACTGCCAGTTCTTCCACCGCTCCCTATTGCGGTGATGCAGTCGCAGCCGAAACAATTTCCACGCTGCTTGATGAAATCGGCCCAGCTATTCTGATAGCACACTCTGCAGGCGGCGGTAGTACTTTTCGGGTGCCAGATCTCAATGCTGAAAATGTGGTCGGCATCATTGCCTTTGAACCGGCCGGAGGAAATCCGCTTATGCCATTGCTTGGTGGTCCGCCGGCAATAACAAACTGGCAAACGGAACCAGCACTGGCTGATGATTTTTCGCCGGTGGACCGCAATGGCTGCCCGATGCAGGGGGAAAACCCCGGCCAATTGGTAAATTATGAGGGGGTTCCGCTGGTACTGGCAGCGACCGAACACGGTCTGCAGGTGCTCAGTCAACTTGGTGTAATTAATGAGACCAGTGCCAGCAGGGAAAATATTGATTGTGAGCTGGCAGCCTGGAGACAGGCAGGCGTCGATGTTACCGGCGTTTATTTTCCTGACAGGGGTTTATCCGGTGGCGGACATTTTGCCATGGCGCAGCTGGACAGTGCTGAATACGCTCAAGTTTTTATCGAACTCGCTGAAGAAATCGAAGCTGCGTCGGACAAGTAATTTTTAATCGATAAACGATAGTAACTGAATGACAGGAATGTCTGGAATTATCCGGACTTTAATAAACTAAAGAAGTGCCTGCATCTGGTCGAGAGCAGACCTTTTCTCTTATAGGAAAGCATTATGAATTCAGCTATAGCTGGAGCAGTTATCGTCATTGTTATCATTGCTATTGTCGCCGCTGTATCTACAAAGCGACAAAAAGACAAGAAAAAGGACTAAATTACACATCGCTTTTGCTTAACAAGGTTTTTGATTTTTCTGAAATTTTGAATCAAAGAGGTCAGAGTAACTTGATTATTGCTGAAAACAAATCAAGGGCCTCAATTATCTGTGGTCAATCACACCAAGTTCCGGCAAAAAACTCAATATTCCTCGCCACTCTCTCCGTTTAAACCTTCCAGACCCCCTGAATAACAAGGGTTTATAAATCTGGCACAGCCATTGCAAATATCTGCATATCCCGGCTGGCAGCGGATACTGTCGATAAATAAAACCGGGCGGGAAGTTTTTATTGATGACTAAAGGTCAAACTTTTTTCTGATCCCGGTCGTCCTAGTTTCCAAATAATCAAAAAATATTGTGGGTTTTCCATGGCTAGAAAATTTATAAGAACAAGAAAAACACAAATCCAAAGTTTATCCAGCGTTATTTTATTGTGCTTGTCTGCAGTAGCGTTTTCCCAGGAGGCAAGTCAACGCGTATTAACTCAACGCGCACTGGAGGAACAGGAGAGTACAGGGCGGATTTTTTTGGTGAATGATTTTGCTCAATATGCACCCAGAAATGCGCTGGATATGCTGGAACAGGTTCCCGGTTTTGTCGTCAGAGATGATGATCAGGGTCGCGGGCTTGGCCAGGCAAACACCAATGTATTGATCAATGGTGTGAGATTGTCGAGCAAGTCACAGGATATTCGTGATCAGTTACGGCGAGTGAATGTCGACAATGTTGAACAGATTGCAATAATCGATGGCGCAACACTCGAGATTCCTGGCCTGTCCGGACAGGTTGCCAATGTCACTACCAGAGGCGGGGAAACCAGTGGACGTTTTGAGTACCGAAACAATTATCGGCCTGATTACGAGCCAAGCTGGTTTGGAGGTGAAATTTCAATCAGCAGTTCGACAGGCAATCTGGAGTGGAATGCTGCGTTTACGCACAATACAAATCGCGGAGGCGCCCTGGGGCCGAGCATCATCTCGGACGGATCCGGAACCATAACTGAGGTGCGTGATGTCTATTTACACTCGGAAGGAGAATATCCGGCACTTTCGGGGAACCTCAAGTGGAATGCTCCGGGAGGATCAATTGCCAATTTTAATGCCCGCTATGAAAAAACTTACCGGGATTTTTCCAATGATGAGCAACGGAATCTGGTCAATGGAGTAGACAGGTTCCGGGATTTTGATAATAAAGACAGGGATTATGAATACGAACTTGGCGCTGATCTTGATTTTGCCTTTGGTCCGGGAAGAATGAAAGTGATTGGACTTCAGCGCCTGGATGACAGCAATACCGGTTCGTACCGGGTTCTTGTTTTTGAAGATGCCAGTCCCAGTACCGGGAACAGGTTTTTAATTCAGGCTGAGACAACAGAACGAATCGCTCGTGGCGAATATCGCTGGAACGCACTCGGCGGAAACTGGCAACTGGATGCAGAGGCTGCCTTTAATGAGCTTGACCAGTCGTCACAGCTTTTTAATCTTGATAATACTGGTGCTTTTATTGAAGTTCCTTTTCCCGGAGGTACAGGAGGTGTCACTGAAGATCGTTATGAAATGATTCTCAACCATGGTCGAACTTTCGACAATGGAGTGACTTTCCAGCTGGGGCTGGGGGCAGAGAATTCTGAACTGGAGCAGACAGGCCCTGGAGGATTGACACGAACATTCTGGCGACCCAAAGGCTCATTTGCATTGGCCTGGGCACCTCAGGAAGGGCTGGATATTTCGCTAAATATTGCACGCAAGGTGGATCAGCTTTCCTTCGGCGACTTCCTTGCAGAAGTTTTTCTTGAAGACCAGAATGCCAATGCCGGGAATGCAGCACTAAAACCCACCTTAAGCTGGGAATCTGATCTGGAGCTTAATAAAAACCTCGGACGACTGGGCTCAACAACATTGAAGTTTTATGCCCAGTGGTTCGATGACTATATCGATATTATTCCGCTTCCCGGGGGTGGAGAGTCTCCGGGTAATATCGATAGTGCAGAGCTTTATGGGCTGGAATGGAACAGTACCTTTAACTTTGATTCGCTGGGCTGGCAAGGAGCCAAACTTGACCTGGAAATTACCCTGGAAGAGAGTGAAGTGAACGATCCGCTGACAGGAGAAGCCCGTGCCTTCAGCCGGCACTACGACAGAGAGCTGGATATTGATTTACGCCATGATATTGCGGGAACTGACTGGGCCTGGGGTGTGGGGCTTGAATACAATCATGTCCTGCCTTCCTATCGCCTGTCCGAGGTGAACCGTGAGTATGAAGGACCAATTTACAGCTTTGGATTTGTAGAGCATAAAGATGTTTTTGGGCTGACCGTTAATTTACAAATATTTAACCTGACCGACGGCAGGGCGGTCCTGGATCGAACCGTTTATACCGGACCGCGCGACAGTTCTTTGGTGCTATTCAGGGAAAATCATGAACTGGAGGTAGGGCCAATCTATCGTTTGCAGCTCACCGGCAGTTTTTAAACCAGTTTGTGCCGGTAACTAAAAGCAAAAACCTGATGCCGGGAAATTATCGAAATGATCTGCTTTGCTTTCAGGGCCGGCCGCGCCAGACAGGTTGAGCATAAAGTGAGGTGTCGTTCCCTTCTGCGCAAACAAATTCCAGCAGTTCCTGTCCTTCTATCAATCTGGCTTCATAATTACGCACATAAGGCCGCGTGTAGGCTTCCGGATCTTCTGCAGTAACTTCAAGCAACAAAATATCATTACTGGGCCTGGTATAGCGTTCGGTGATTTTTAAGGCTTCCGTATGTACACCAAACCCGGGTGTAATTTCATTATAGCCAGTTGTTTCTACCACCAGGGTATCTCCTTCCCAGCGCCCAACGGAATGTCCGTACCAGGAAGGATTCCAGATTTCCGGGATGTCTCTGCCGTCCAGAAATATCTGCCTGAAACCGGGAGTAACAAATTCAGCCAGCTGTACCATGAGTTCATCGGTATGAATAATTTTGTAGGGAAATATTAATGTGGTTGGGACCGCGTTTTGCGGAAGGCAATAGGATGCAGGATTTTGTTGTCCCAGAGCATTTAATTGTTCCTGAATTTCGGCAGCCCAGGGTTGTAATGGAGGGGGGCTGCTTCCCATGGGTCTGGTATCAGGAATGTTATACCACATGCCGGTGAAATCAGGTTTACCATCCGGCCTTCTGGGGGTGGGTCCGGAAAGGTCGCCGGATAGATTGATCATATCTTCGGCCAGCATGCCGGGATCATCACCTATAGTTCCCAGATTAATATGCCAGCCAAGGTGAAGGTCAAATGTTAACGACTGTCCTTCAGAAATCTCGACACTATCCTGACTGAATGACTGGTACATGCAACAGGAACTTGGAAAATTAAGGTTGTACACGCCAGCGGGCAAACCTGAAAATTCGTATTGCCCCTGTAAAGTTACATTGGCCTGGAAGCTTTCACCTGTTTCCTGGTGAACCATAAAAACAGGCGAACTCAGGCCGGAAATAATGGAGCCGTTAGGATCAATAAGGTTGCCTGAGATAGAGCCCTGGGAGAAGACGGAATGACTAAATATCAAACCAGTTAAAAGAGAAATTTGGAGAATAAGGCTCTTTGTCATTATTATTTTCCTTCAATTGATAGGTCTAATATATATTTTTTTCTGATTGTAGAAGCCAAACCCTGAAAAAATGAATTGAGTTAAACTCAACAAAAGCATATAAAAAACTATTTTAAACCTGTGATAACTGCTAATTGTGATGGTCTTTGCATGTCAGTAGCTACAATATTCAAAAAATCTGCCGAGAATAAAAACATGAAACTTCTGAGAATAATAACTTTAATGAGCTTGCCTGTTATAGTTTCCCTGGCATGGGCGCAACCAATGATGCCTGAGGATATTCTAGAGCAGTCTGCAGAAGCGATGGGTGGTCTGGAGCGTATCCGGAACCTGGACAGCCTACTGATGACCGGATTCAGCCAGACACTGGGTCAGGATGGAGGTTCGGCGGCTTCCCCGCATCCCTCGGCACCAGGTAAATGGGCGGCGCAGAATTCAGTACAACGATATTTTGATCTTGATGAGTTAAGTGCTTTTCAGACCCATCGGCAGGGTTTTTTATACCCTTTTGCGCTCGCCTTTGGTCATGCCTGGTTACCGAGTGCCCAGGTCCAGAACGGCATTCAGGCGCTGAACCATCCGCTTACCGCTTTAAAAGCTGCTCTGGGCAACCAGTCTGAACTCGGCGCTGTCAGTATTGAAGATGACAATATTGTCGTTGAGTTCACCATCAACAGCGGCACAAGGCTTTGGTTGGGGATTAATCAAGTCAATAAATTACCGGCCTGGGTCCGTTGGAGTGGGCCGCATAATAATCTTGGTGAAGTGACCTACACCACCTGGTTTACCGGCTATGTTCCCTTTGAAGGCATCCGTCTTCCTTCCGGTTTCACGACCAGTATCGACTGGCGTGACAATGTGATCACCGAGTTTCATGTCGATGGCTATGAATTCAATGTGGACTTGCCCGTATTTGAATCTGCCTCGAGAGGATTTGGCGCGGGAGAAATTCTTGACGTTGATGTCACCACTGTTGCTGAGGGCGTGTGGGATCTGCGTCTGGTGACTGAGTTTCAGGGAGTCGAAACCAATGGCACGGCAATTGTCGAATTTGAAGATCACCTGCTCATGTTTGAAGCCTATGGCAGTGAGGAAGATACTTTTGCCTTGATAGATACTGCGAACACGCTGGTGCCCGGCAAAGAAGTGACCAGAGTTGTGATGTCACATCATCACTTTGATCACTCAGGCGGTATCCGTGCAGCAGTATCCAGAGGACTTACTGTAATCAGTAAACGTGAAAACGAGAATATCCTCAGAGAGATGACATCACGCCCGGCACCAAATTTTCCGGATGCTTTGGCGCGTAATCCCCAGCCCCTTAAGTTTATTCCGGTAGATGAACACCTGGTGCTGGAGGATGACAGCAGGCGCGTTGATGTCTATGAAGTCATTGGGCATATGCACATGACCGATGCAGTGTTTGCCTATATCCCCCAGGAAAGAATTTTAATGCAGGGTGATATGTTTGTGATTGAATGGGACTGGCACTGGTGGGGTGATAATTATATGGACAGCATTGAGTATTTTGATCTGGATCCAGCCATCGACATTCCCGTGCATGGCAGAGTTGCTACTTTTGCAGAAGTGATTGATAACATCAACAATCAGGTTACTGCCGCCAGAGAGTTTTGCGCACAGAATGAAGCGGCAGGGATTTACATGGCCGGTTGCCCGGTAAAATATTCAAGAGATTAACGGGCAATTATCAAAGGTATTTTTCGAATCGGTTTTTATTAATTAAAAGTTCTTTATCAAGGCAGCACGTATATCAATATTGTCCGCTGCATCTGACAGGCCCCAAAGCACACCAAGGTTGAAAGCGAATCCTCTGCCGAGGTTGCCACTGAACATCGGCCCGATCCGGTGGCGCTGAGTCTGGAAGGATCCAGTGTTGTTTGAGCGACCGTAGGCATTAAACATTTCCAGTGCGGCAGTACTGCCACTTTGCAGGCGATAGGAAATTCTGGCCCGGGTTTCCAGAAAGGTACCGCTGCGTGACTGGTCTCCGAGTTCATGCGCAGCAAACACAATCCCCCTGAGCTGCCAGCGGCTATTGATGTTACGTTGCGTTGCCCAGTTAACGCCGACCCGGTCAGCAAGCCTGTCATTGGTGCTGATTCGCCCATCAAAACGCAGTGAGCTGTCCCAGCCGTGGGTACTACGATTGCGAAATTGCCAGAGAAGTTCAGCCTGAAAAAAATCCAGTTCCTGCTGGCCTGCGGTGACATCACTCGCCTGAATCAGGGTGCGCCAGCGTAAGTTGTCCTGGAAGTCCTGCTTCTGATAATGCACGCGATGGGCAAAACGTCCGCTGTTTGCACCGGAAGCTGGCACATAAGCAGTTCGGTATTCGAAAGCGCTTTCGCCTGTTGTGATAACAGGGTTGTAGACGTTTCCGGTGGTTTGCCCCTGTAGAGAAGGGCTACCCAGAAACAGAACAATATAAAAAACTGATATAGTACTGCGGCGCATCATTATCATTCTACATGAAAGGGGGGGTAAATAACTAGAAATAGAAAAACAGCTTGCTTGATAATGCCTATATAACTGTTGTCCCGGCGTAGATTCTTTAGTTTAAATATAAATACCTGCTAAGAAGTAACAATAATTAAAGAGTATTCAGATTGAAAAATGTATAGCTTTCAATGGCACTTTAATAAGGCCAATTTTCCTGCCGGCATACTTATTGATGTGTCAGTGTTATTTTATAGTTATCTTCGATTCACGCTTTCACGTTATTTTCATATTATTCTGATTACATATAGGCTTTAATGAACATAAGGAAAACTATAATAAATCTCACTGTGTGGGACGAATTAATATGGGACAGAGATAAAAATTCCGGAGGCAAAAAATGAAGAGAGTTATGAAACTAATTAGGAAAATATCGGGGTCAGCAGTTTTAATCGTGTTAGGCCTGAGTAGCGCCTATCAAGTCTTCGCTCAGCAGTATGTAGTATCAGAGAACGTGCCTGCACATATTCGTGAAGCTGTAGAATCGAATAACAGAAGTGCAGAAGACACTGCACGTGACGTAAATCGTTTCCCGGCAGAGTTGCTGACTCTGGCTGATTTAAATGTCGGTGACCGGGTCATAGAATTATCAGCGCTGGGGCAATATTATTCGACAATTATGGTCGATGCTGTGGGCCCCTACGGCAATGTCTATATGTATGATCTGGTGGCCTTTGAAGGCTTCGGAGCAGAGGGGGGCAATGCCTTTGCTGCAGCCAATGCCAATGCCCAGTACCACCTGGCAAATTATGACACAGCCGATTACCCCAGTGGTGTGGATGCTGCCTATCTGATACTCGGATACCATGATCTGGAAGCCAGAGACAATGATCCGTCAGCGATGAATGCCAATCTCTTTGCTTCACTCAAGCCTGGCGGCAAATTCGTTGTCGTGGATCACAGTGCAGAAAGTGGTTCAGGCTGGCGTGATGCTGCTAACCTGCATCGTATCGGCAAGGAAGTTGTCATTGATGAAGTGACAGCTGCGGGTTTTGAGCTGATCAGTGATAGCTCCTTACTGTCACGACCCGAGGATGACAGAACCGCCAGCACTTTCTCTATGAATGGCACTACTGACCGTTTTGTTCTGGTTTTCCAGAAACCATACTGAGTGCTTGCGTCTTAAAAAAGCCCCGGTTCTCCGGGGTTTTTTTATGAAAGGTCATTACTTTGTCTTTATTCCCTGTGCCAAGTAGCATGCCCGCTATTTGATATTGTTATAGCCTGGTAGGGAGAACTGCGATCTTTTACCCGAATGAAAACGGCGTTGAACGTTCAGGATATATCAGCTCACTTCACGTATACTTGCGCCTCACAATTTTTAAGCATTTCTAATAGAGAAAACATGAACTTAAATGATTGGTTGAAAGAAAATGATTTATTGCTGCATATTCTGGTTACCCGGCATTTCGGGCAGTGGGGGTTCGAGTGTCAGCTTATCAGGCATTCTGACGCAGAAGAATCCAGAGAAACCTTTCTGCAGCTGGTTACAGGCGATTCAAATGCCGGCGGTAAATATCCCAGCAAACCTTTCATGGGTTTTGGTGTACGTAAATTTGAGTCGATTGAAAACCTGATTGAAAAAGCCAGTGGTAAAACTTTTTGCTATGCGGATGGCAAAGCCAGACAACAGATAATTGAATTTCCTGAGGGTTTGAGCGCCGGAGGGAAGGAAGACTACACTGGCCTTGTTAAGGGTGATAATCCGGATAAGTGGTAAGTCCCTTACCAGATTATCACTTCCCTTCCTTGAAATTTTGAGCAGAAATCAGAAGCGAAAGTTTTTCGTGTACTTCAGGACAAACTCTGACTCGTTGGCATTGAGCTCACTGAATGCTCCGGCCTGGGAATCAAAATTGTAATTTATCACGAAGTACAGGTTCTCACCGGCACTGGGATTCCAGCGCAAGCGGCTGTTCAGTCCGACAGTACCTGAACCATTGTCATACTGCATCAGGTTGACCCAGGACCAGCGCACATTGAAAGCGTAGCTGGCATTGAAACTGATCAGGCGTGAAATGAAATCCCCTGCTGGCAGACTGGCATCTGTGTAGTTATATGACAGATCGAAAGAGAGGTTGCGATTGGGTTCCCAGGCAACACTGGTATTGACCTGGGTGCTGTGGCCATCATAGAACTCGCCATTTCGTAAGGTGAGAGTTGGTGAAATTGCACGGTTACGGCTGCCACGCATCATGATTTGTGTGTAATCAAAAGTATATTCTCCAACCGGAATGATTATGCCCGGACGAATTTCAAAGGGCTGCTGCAGGCCTTCTTTATTTCGCTGCAACATGAGAAAAGCCAGATCACCCCAGTGGGTATCAAAAGCTATCGGATTGAACTGTATAAAACTGCTTTCCAGTTCGCCGCTTGACAGGTCTTCGAAATAATCGCCCCGCAGTACAAAGGTAAAGTTGCGAACGATAGGATTGGAATCGGGGAAATAACGGTAGTTTGAGGAAAAGGCTAAGCGTTCCACGCCTCTGCGATTGGCAAAGCCAAGTGTCGGGTTGTAGTCATCCCCAAAGTAGGAATAATCCAGTTCCAGGCTGGCGCCCTGACCCAGGGTAGAGTAGTTAAGGTTGGCGTTATAGGCCTTTTCATCCCCGCCCAGGCCCTGGGTATCCGACTGCTGATACCAGAGATCACCAGTCAGCGTATGACTGTCGGAAAACTGGGTATTACGGTAGTTGAAATCCACACCGGCCAGTGAGTTATCTGTTTCACTGTTTGGGTTGCCGCTGGTAAAGATGGCGCCAATGCGTGATTCAGAAAGCACATTGGAAGTAATACGGCCAACAAATACATCCTGACCCGCCAGCCCCGGCCGATCATCCTGTTGAATTGCCAGTGCGCCAACACTCAGGTCACCAACGCGTCCGGCCAGCTTACCACCGACATCAATATCCACAGGCTGGCCGGTAGCAGGGTTCAGGCCGATACGCCGCGAATAAAATGGAATGGCATTGTTGAGTTTGGCGCCGGGCGGTGCGTTGCCGCCACCCCCTGCACCGCTTATATTGCCAAAACTGAAGATTTCAGAATCCTGTAAAAAGAAATCGCGCTTCTCAGGAAAGAACAGGGAGAAACGTGTCAGATTAACCTGACGGTCATCGACTTCAGTCGCTGAGAAATCGGTGTTGAGTGTCAGGACTCCGGTCAGGTTTGGAGTGAATTTGTAAAACACATCCAGCGAGGGATCGATACGGTCATCGGTGGTCCCGGCGACATAATCTTCATCCTGGGCTACTGTTACGGAAGGGACTATGTCCAGGCCAAGACCCTGCTGGATGCCGGATATTCCGTTAACCTGGCCGGCAGTTGCCGGATTGGTGCTCCGGTTAAAGGAAGACCAGTAAATACGTTCATTGTTGCGGGCGATGGAACGACCGAGGTTCATCCCCCATTCGTCAGTATTCGGATCAAAATTCAGGGTGGTAAAAGGGATGATCATTTCCGTAGTCCAGCCCTGTTCATCAATCCGTGATTCAACCTGCCAGATGCCGCTCCAGTCACTGTTAAAGGAACTGGCACTTTCCCAGACACCTTCACTGCGTACCCCGTTGGGGTTGGTCTGGAAATAAAATGCTGTGCGGTCATTATTGAAAGTATCGAGCAAAATATCAGCGGTATCGTCACCGTTGATATTCTGGCCCTGGATTAACTGCCGTGCGCGAATCTCGTCAGGGTTGGTGTCGTACAAGCGAGCTGCCATATAAAAGTTATTGTCGTCGTAGGCAATATAGAATTCGGTGGACTGGGTAGGTTCGCCGTGATCCACGGGTTGTACCTGATGAAAATCAGTAATCACCGTGGCTTGCTG
>TARA_R100001143_G_scaffold25841_1_pt1 | contig 10909 bp, 7 predicted proteins | sample TARA_R100001143 | Tara Oceans TARA_R100001143 (sample SAMEA2621300) | marine metagenome | biome: marine biome (ENVO:00000447); feature: mesopelagic zone (ENVO:00000213); material: "saline water (ENVO:00002010), including plankton (ENVO:xxxxxxxx)" | depth 800 m | reverse complement strand
GAGCCCGCCAGAATGGTCAGCCGAGAGATACAGCCCCGCGTCAACACCATCCCCGCGCCAAAAAGCAGCCCGCCAATGGCAATCGCCAGATAGGGCACATCCGGCACCATAAAGCGGTGTTCGGCAAAGCTGATCCAGCCCATGGCGACCGCGACCTGCGTCCCAAGCACGGCAAAGGCCAGCGCTGTCAGCCAGACCCCTTTTGCGGCGCGCCGGTCCTCGCCAATCAGTGAGCGGCGAAAACAGAATTTGGTGATCTGCCCGAGTATGCCAAAGATCACCCCAACCGCCAGCGCGAACCAGACAGCCGCCTGTTGCGGTGTGGTGGTCTCAAAACCGAATTGTTCAAACATCCCCGTGATCCCCTTGACGACAGCACGACAGTTCCCTGACGCGTAAACCGCCCGAATTCAAGCCTTTTGCGCCCCCACGACAAAGGGAGGCCGCAGCCCCCCTTCACCCTTTCTCAAATACTCAAACCCGACAGAAGCCCCAAAAGGAGACAGTCCGATCCGGATCACCGTCCGCGCAACCGCGGGTCCAGCGCGTCACGTAGCCCGTCGCCAAGGTAGTTCACGCTCAGTACGGTCAGCGAGATCGCGACGCCGGGCAGGATCACCCGCTCGGGGAATTCCTGCATCCGTGACACAGCATCGGACAAGAGCTTGCCCCATGTCGGATAGTCCGACGGGAAGCCGACGCCCAGAAAGCTCAGCGCGCTTTCGGTGATGATCGCGGTCGCCAGGCCCAGCGTGGCCGAGACCATGATCGGAGAGATGACGTTGGGCAGCAGGTGCTTGCGGATGATCTTGCCCGACCGCGTCCCGATGGACCGCGCGGCGAGGATGAACTCGCGCTCTTTCAGCGCCAGAATGTCGCCGCGCACGATCCGCGCGGTCTGCATCCATGAGGTCAGCCCGATGATGCCGACGATCAGGATGAACATCCCGCCTTCGGGGCCAAACCGTGCGTTGAGCGGTTGGCGGAACAGGGTCACCGCCAGCAGCGTCAGCGGCAGGATCGGCAGCGACAGAACCAGATCGGTAAAGCGCATCAGCCAGAAATCGAGCCGTTTGAAATAGCCCGAGATGACGCCGATGGCCGATCCGATGACCAGCGCCAGCCCCATGGCCAGCCAGCCCACCGCCATAGACACGCGCCCGCCGGCGATCATCTGTGCCATGATATCACGGCCCAGTTGGTCGGTGCCAAAGGGATGTGCCCAACCGGCCTTGGCCTCGCTGTCGAACAGCAGTTGATACACGGGGCGCCAGTTCTTGTTGCGGATATCCAACGCCTTGGGGTCGACATCCCAAAGGTAGGGGCCGAACAACACCGCGAGGGTGATGAACAGCAGGAAGCCTCCGCCAAAGACAGCGCCCTTGTGCTTGCGGAACTGCTGCCAGACGTCGATCCACTGGCTGCGCGGCGGCTTTTGCGGCTCTTTATCGACCAGCGCGCCATAGAGTTCGATGTCGGCCTCGAGCGGGCTTGTGGGGGTGGCTTGCTCAGTCATAGCGGATCCTTGGGTCAAGCAGGCCGTATAGAACATCGGCAATCAGGTTGAATAGAACGATGAGGATGGCGAAGATAAAGGTCAGCGTCATCACCATCGGCAGGTCGTTGGCAAAAAGCGCGGTCAGCAGCAGCTGCCCGATACCATTCACCTTGAACACATTCTCGGTAATGATCGCGCCGCCAAAGATCGCGGGCATGCCAAGGGCAATCACCGTGACCACTGGGATCATCGAGTTGCGCAGCACATGGACCAGAACGACCGATTTCTCGCGCAGCCCCTTGGCGCGGGCGGTGCGCACATAGTCCTGGTTCAGGTTGTCCAGCATCGCGCCGCGCATATAGCGGCTGATCTGCGCGGTGGTTTGCAGCGCCAGCACCATCACGGGCATGATCATCTGCATGAACTGGATTTTGAAGCTCTCCCAGTCGGTCACCACATGGGTCGTGTCGTAGATCGACGGCAACCACCCCAGCGAGACCGAGAAAATCACGATCAGCAGCGGCCCGGTGAAGAAGGGCGGGATCGAAAAGCCGATCATCGTGACAAAGGTGCCCGCTTGATCGAATAGCGAATAGTGGCGGTAGGCCGAATAGATGCCAATCGGGATCGCGATCAGGATGCCCACGATATAGCTCAGCCCAACCACCCAAAGCGTCTGCGGCATCCGCTGGATCACGATATCCATGATCGGGCTGCGGGTCTGCCAGCTGATCGCACGCTGAACGGGACGCACAGCGCCTGTGTCGGGGTCAATGAAGGTCGACAGGCTGGTGTCGGGCAGCCAGCCCAGCAGGAAGCTGTCGCGGGTGGCCCAGTCGATGAAGACCTGCGGTTCAACCCAGAAGAACTGGATCAGCCATTTATAGTATTGCACATAGATCGGCTGCCCGAGGCCAAGCGCCTCGCGCATTTTCTGTTTTACCTCTGGTGGGACTGTCAGCGGCACCTGGGCCATCGGATCGCCGGGGGCCAGTTGCAACAGCAGGAAGATTACCAGGCTGATAAACAAAAGCGTTGGTATCGACAAAAGTAGTCGACGAATGGTGAAGGTCAGCATGCACAGCGCCTTTGCAAGTCGGTCTAGGGGAGGGGAAGCATGTCAAAATCGAAGGGAGGCGCGATTTCGCACACATTCACACAGGCATCAAGTCATGAGGAGCACGCGCGCTGCGTGCTCCTCTGAGCTTGGGCGTGATTATTCTTTCACGCGGTACCAGTCGGCGGCATTCCACAGTTCGGAATCCCATGTGTTCAGGATCACGCCGCCCAGAGTGTTGGACGCAGCGGAAACCCGACCACGGTCGACCAGCGGAACGATGGTCATCGTGTCACGTGTGATGATGTTGTTCAGCTGCTTGGCGATATCGCCACGCTTGTCCAACTCGCCCGTGCGCGACAGTTCGTCCAGCAACGCGTCGTATTCTTCGTTGCAGAAACGGTTGATGTTTTCACCTTGCCACTGGCTGGAAGGCTTGGGCTCGTTGCCACAGCGGTATGCAGACAGGTAGGCCTGCGGATCGGTGCCGTCAAAGTTGTTCGCGTACATTTCAACGTCGGCATAGAACTTCTGGAAGGTATCGGGCGAACCGGGGTCGCCCCCAAAGAAGACCGACGCATCAAGGTTGCGCAGTTCGACTTCGACACCGATCTGGTTCCACCAGTCTTTGATCAGCGCCTGGAAATCCTGACGGACAGCGTTGGTCGAGGTCTGGTACAGCAGGGACAGTTTTTCACCGTCTTTGTCGCGGATGCCGTCGCCATTGGTGTCGGTCCAGCCGGCTTCTTCCAGCAGGGCTTTCGCGCCTTCCAGATCCTGCGTCAGACATTCGGTGTTGTCGGAGGCATAAAGTTCGGGCGCGGGAACGAGGTTACAGGTCGCGCGACCTGCCTGGCCATAGCCGACTTCGACCAGCAAAGGACGGTCGATCGCCATGGACAGCGCCTTGCGGACCTTAAAGTCCGACAGGATCGGGTGCGGATGCGCCACGGTGGAGCGTTCGCCCTCTGGCAGGTCCGGCGATGGGTCTGTCAGGTTCATCTCGATCCGTTCGACCAATGTCCCGAATGCAGAGATCGCCTGACCCTTGCCGCCTTCGGCCATTTTCGCCAGCACATCGGGGGCCAGCTGCATGTTCCAGGCATAGTCGTATTCGCCGGTTTCCATCACCGCACGACCCGCGGCATTCGCATCCCCACCGCCCTTGAGGGTCAGTGTCGCAAACGCGGGTTTGCTGGGGTCACGGTAGTTGGGGTTGGCTTCCATCTGGATCACGTCATTGGGACGGAAATCTGTCACGCGGAACGGGCCGGTGCCGATGGGGTTAAAGTTGGCTTCGGTACATTCGGGGGCTTTCGCGCCCAGGCAGTCCTTGAACTGCGCGGCCTGAATGATCGGTGATTGCGCGCCCATGAACGGGCCATAAGGGTTTGGCTTGGCGTCGGTGAAATGAACGGTAACCGTCAGATCATCCACGATATCGATGCTTTCAACGCCATCGAACTTCGACGCCTGCGCGCAGCCGCCTTCGGGGTGCATACAGTATTCAGCGGTGAATTTCAGATCCGCCGAGGTCACCGGCGTGCCGTCGGACCAAACCAGGCCCTCTTTCAGCTTCCAGGTGATGGATTTCAGGTCTTCGGCCACGCCGCCGTTTTCAACGGTGGGAATCTCGGTCGCCAGATAGGGGACCAACGCGCCGGTTTCGTCATAGCGGCCCATAGGCTCCAGCACGAGGCTCGCCGCCTCGAGGTCTTTTGTGCCGCCCGACAGATAGGGGGTCATGATCGAGGGCGCTTGCCAGTAGATAACTTTCACCTCGCCGTCGCGTCCACGCTCGCCCTCGTGGGCGGCGCCGAATGCGGCGGGGGCAATCGCTACCGAAGCCGCGGCTCCCAGTAACAGGGTTTTCATGTTCATAGCTTACTCCTTGTTGGACACCGTTGGTTTTTTGAGGTGCCTTTTTTTATGGTCTGTCTTTTCTGGCAATGCCAAAAACGTCAATCTTGATCACGGCCGGGGGCAGGGTGCTGCGACAGACAGGGATGCCCGCCAAAACGCCCGTTTTTCCAGCCACGCCAATAACGTCGAAGCATCGAAACAGGTTTGAAAAAAAATGCAAGCCTCCAAAGCAGCGGATGTTAGCGGTCCCTTGGACCGATTTGACACCAGATGACGAAGTGCCTTAGCGTCGTCAAATTGATTAAACGAGAAGCGCTGGAAAATACCATGCTAGACGAGGCGACGCCGACACCAATCGCGCAAATTCAAGAGCTTAGGGTCGAATTTCAAACCCAGGACGGACCCGTTCTAGGTGTGGAGAACGTCAGCTTTGACATCAATGCGGGTGAAACTGTCTGCGTTGTGGGCGAATCCGGCTCGGGTAAATCGGTGTCCTCGCTGTCGCTGATGCGTCTGGTCGAGTTCGGCGGCGGAAAAATTGCGGGTGGGCGCCTATTATTTGAGCGTCAGAACGATCCCGCTGTCGATTTGGCGCGCACAGATCAAGATGTGATGCGCGATATTCGCGGCAATGAGATCGGGATGATCTTTCAGGAACCGATGACAGCGCTGAACCCGGTCTTTACCGTCGGTCGCCAGCTGACCGAAGGGCTGCGCCTGCACAAGAACATGTCCAAGGCGCAGGCAGAGGCCCGCGCGCTGGAGCTTCTGACCCAGGTCCGCATCCCCGAACCGGCCCGCCGTCTTGCACAATACCCGCACGAGCTGTCGGGCGGGATGCGCCAGCGTGTGGTGATCGCCATGGCGCTGGCCTGTTCGCCGCGGCTGCTGATCGCGGATGAACCCACCACCGCGCTGGATGTGACCATTCAGGCCGAAATCCTCGCGCTGATCGACCGCTTGAAACGCGAGACCGGCACCGCCGTCATGTTCATCACCCATGACATGGCCGTTGTCGCCCAGATGGCCGATCGCGTCGTCGTCATGTTCCGCGGTAACAAGGTCGAAGAAGGCACGGTCGAGGAAATTTTCGAAAACCCCCAACACCCCTATACCAAGGCGTTGCTGGCCGCCGTCCCCAAGCTGGGCGAGATGCGCGGCAAACCCTATCCCGAACCGATGAAGCTGCTCGGGACGGCGGATAAAGAGATCAAACCCATCAAGGGCACAGAGGAAACGCTGCTGACGGTCAAGAACCTGACCACGCGCTTTCCGGTGCAGGGCGGCTTCCTGCGCCGCACCGTCGCCAATGTCCATGCGGTCGAGGGCCTGTCGTTTACCATCAACAAGGGCCAGACGCTAAGCCTTGTGGGGGAATCCGGCTGCGGGAAATCTACGGCGGGGCGGTCCTTGCTGCGGCTGGTCGAACCCCAGTCGGGCGAGGTCAACCTCGATGGCAAAGACATCATGGCACTGGATTCACGTGGCCTGCACAAGGCGCGGCTGGACATGCAGATGATCTTTCAGGACCCGTTTGCCTCGCTCAATCCGCAGATGCAGTTGTCGGATCAGGTGGCCGAACCGATCCACAATTATGGCACGCTCAAAGGGGCCGAGCTGACCAAACGCATCGAGATGCTGTTTGACCGTGTGGAACTGCCGCGCAGCTTCATGCGCCGCTTCCCGCACGAGCTGTCAGGTGGTCAGCGCCAGCGCGTCGCCATCGCGCGGGCCTTGGCGTTGAACCCCAAGCTGATCGTCGCGGATGAAGCCGTGTCGGCGCTGGATGTGTCGGTGCAGGCGCAGGTGGTCAATCTGATGCTGGAGCTGCAAGCGGAAATGGGGCTGTCCTTCCTGTTCATCAGCCACGATATGGCTGTGGTCGAACGGGTCAGCCACCACGTCGGCGTGATGTATCTGGGCCGGATCGTGGAAATGGGCACGCGGTCGCAGGTGTTTGAAAACCCGCAGCACCCCTATACGCAGGCCCTGATGAAAGCCGTCCCCATCGCCGATCCACGGCGTCGCAAAAAGGAAAGCGAGCTGAACTTCAAGCCGATCCCGTCCCCGATCCATCCGACAAGCTATGTCGCGGAACCCTCTGTTTACAAAACCGTATCCCCCGGCCATCAGGTCTTGATCACCGATAGCGGATACTAAAGGACCACATAAATGACTGCGCGCATGACCCCGTTCGAGCTGATGGAAAAACTCGTCAGCTTTCCCACTGTGTCGCGGGATACGAATATCCCGCTGATCGACTGGGTGGCCGATTACCTTGAAAGCCACGGCATCGCGTCCCATCGCTATATCCACCCCGATCAACCCAAACATGCGCTTTTCGCCCATGTGGGCCCGTGGGAAGAGGGCGCGGTGGTCCTGTCGGGGCATACCGATGTGGTGCCGGTGGACGGCCAGCCCTGGGACAGCGACCCTTTCACCGTGGTTGAACGGGACGGGCGCTATTACGGGCGCGGCTGCTGCGACATGAAGGGCTTTGATGCGCTGGCCATTTGGGCACTGGTAGAGGCGCATTACGCCGACGTGCAACGCCCGCTCCAGATCGCGCTCAGCTTTGACGAGGAAATCGGCTGCACCGGTGCCCCTCCGATGATCGAGGCGATGCAACCGGTGTTGCCCAAGGGGGCACTGGTGATCGTGGGGGAACCCTCGACCATGCAGGCCGTTACAGGTCACAAGGGCGGCACGGGCTTCAACACCCATGTGGTCGGCTTCGAGGTGCATTCCTCCTTGCTGCACACAGGCGTCAACGCGATCATGGCGGGGGCCAAGCTGATCGAATGGGCCAATGAGGTGAACACCGAGAACATGGCCCGCAAACCCAGCGAGCTTGCCGCGATGTTCAACCCGCCCTTTACCACCGCCCATGTGGGCGTGATCTCGGGCGGGACAGCGCATAATATCACCGCCAAGGATTGCCACTTCGCCATGGATTTCCGCATCGTGCCGGGCGAAGATAAAGACGCCTGGGGCACCGCCTATCTGGAGAAGGTGCGCGAGGTCGAAAAGCAGATGCAAGAGGTCGTCCCCGAAACCTATATCGAGGTCACCCCCCGTTTCGACGTCCCCGCACTACAACCCGAAAAAGACGGGCTGGCCGAAACCTTCGTGCGCCAGATCACCGGCGACAATGCCAGCCACAAGGTCTCCTACGGGACCGAGGCCGGACAGTTCCAGGAAGCCGGGTATAGCGCGGTGATCTGCGGCCCTGGCGATATCGCACAGGCGCACCAGCCCAACGAATATATCGAAGTCGCGCAATTCGAGGCCGGCCATAGCTTCATGCGCGACCTGCTTGACCGTTTGAAATGACACAGCGCAGCGGCCCCCTTCTTCCAAATGGCATCACATCCCGGGGGAGGGGCCGCAGCACGGCACCGGGGGCTGGCCCCCGATCCAGGCCTGCTTTGCCCGCGACGCCTACGCAATATAAAGCCTGACCCATGCAGCCATTCCCGATCCACACGACCACCCCCGTCACCTATCCCGGCCCCCAGCCAGCCACGTCGGATATCGTCGTTATCGGCGGCGGGATCATCGGGGTCTGCACGGCGCTGTTCCTCGCCCGGGAGGGTCACTCGGTCACCTTGCTGGAAAAGGGTCGCATCGCCGCTGAACAATCCAGCCGCAATTGGGGGTGGATCCGGCAACAGGGGCGCGACCCTGACGAGATGCCGATCATGTCCGAGGCGCAGGCGCTCTGGCGCGAACTTGCGGGGCAAACGAACGTGGATATCGGGCTGCGGCAGGGCGGCATTGCCTATCTGGCGCAAAGGCCGACACAGCTTGCGGGCTACGAAGACTGGCTGCCCCATGCGCGGGCCAATGGCGCGGACAGCCGGATGATGACGGCGGCCGAGGTCTCCGCCATGTTCCCCGGCCTTGCGACACCTCAGATCGGCGCGCTGATCACGCCGTCGGACATGCGGGCGGAGCCTTGGGTCGCGGTGCCCGCTCTCGCCGGTATCGCCGCGCGAGAGGGCGTTCAGATCATCGAGAATTGCGCCGTGCGCTGCCTTGATATCGCGGCGGGGCGGGTTGCCGGGGTGATCACGGAACAGGGGCGTATCGCGTCTTCGCAGGTGGTGCTGGCAGGCGGGGCGTGGTCGGCGCTGTTCCTGCGCAATCACGGTATCTCTATACCGCAGCTGTCGGTACGCGAAAATGTGGCGGCGACCGAACGCTTGCCTGAAATTTACGCAGGGGCGGTGTCGGACGGGCGGGTCGCGTTCCGGCGGCGCGAGGATGGCGGCTATACGCTCGCCCCTCCCGGCGCGCCCGAGCTTTTTGTGGGCCCTGACGCCTTTCGTGCTTTGCCCCATTACCTGACCCAGTTGCGCGCCGATCCCTTTGGTCAACGGCTTCACCCTTTTGCGCCCAAAGGCTTTCCCGATGCCTGGACGACCAAGCGGCGCTGGCAGGCCGATACCCCATCCCCCTTCGAGGCGATGCGCATCCTTAACCCCATGCCCAATATGGCCAAGATCCGCCGCCTGCTGCGTGATTTTTCAGCAATGTTCCCCGATCTGGGGCCGATAAAGCTGAAATCTGCCTGGGCGGGGATGATCGACACGATGCCTGACATTGTACCTGTCGTGGATACTCTGGCAGCACTGCCGGGGCTGACCATTGGCACGGGCATGTCGGGGCACGGCTTTGGTATCGGGCCGGGCATGGGCCGCGTTCTGGCGCGTCTGGCCACGGGGCAAAGCGCCGGGCACGATCTGACCCGCTTTCGCCTTGCACGTTTCACCGATGGCAGCCCGATGATCCTGGGCCCGAACGTCTAGACACATAAAGGAACGCACGCGATGCCGATCAAGAACCGCTTTGCCGAAACCCATGCCGACATCACCGCGTGGCGGCGTCACCTGCATACGATCCCCGAACTGCAATTCGATCTGCCGCAGACCGCGGCTTTCGTCGAAGAGAAGCTACGCAGCTTTGGCATTACCGATATCACCACCGGCGTGGCGCAAAGCGGCATCGTCGCGGTGATCGAGGGCAAGACCAATGCCTCGGGGCGCAGCATCGGCTTGCGCGCGGATATGGACGCTCTGCCCATCACCGAGGCGACGGGGCTTGAGTATGCCTCCAAAACGCCGGGCAAGATGCATGCCTGCGGCCATGACGGGCACACCGCGATCCTGCTGGGGGCCGCGCAATATCTTGCAGAAACGCGCAATTTTGACGGGCGGGCGGTGCTTATCTTCCAACCCGCTGAAGAGGGCGGCGGCGGTGGCAATGTCATGGTCGAGGAAGGCCTGATGGAGCGTTGGTCCATCGACGAGGTCTACGGGCTGCACAATATGCCCGGCCATCCCGTCGGCGCATTCGCGATCCGCAGTGGCCCTTTGCTGGCGGCGGCGGATGAGTTCGACATCGTCATCACCGGTCAGGGCGGCCATGCCGCAGCCCCGCACGAGGCGATCGATACCAACCTTGCCGCGGCGCATGTCGTTGTCGCGCTGCAATCCATCGCCGCACGCAACGTGGATCCGATCAAGAATGCTGTCGTGTCGGTCTGTAGCCTGCGGTCCGATACCGACAGCCACAACGTCCTGCCGCAAACCGTGCGGCTGCGCGGCACGGTCCGCACGCTGGATGCGGGCATCCGCGATCTGGTGCAGGACCGGCTGGAGGCAGTCGTGACCCACACCTGCGCCGCCCACCAATGCACTGCCGACATCGTTTACGCGCGCGGCTATCCCATCACCGTGAACGCTGACGCGAATACCGCCTACGCCGCTGATGTGGCCGAGAATATCGCCCCCGGTGTGGACCGCGACACGCCGCCGATCATGGCCGGAGAGGATTTCTCGTATATGCTGAACCAGCGCCCCGGTGCCTATATCATGCTGGGCAATGGCGACGGGCCCACCGTCCACCACCCCATGTATAATTTCAACGATGACGCGATCCCCGCAGGTTGTAGCTGGTTCGCGGAAATGATTGAAACAAGATTGCCAGCCTAGCCGCCGGCTTTGCCCGAAAGGGGCGCTGCGCGTTCCCTTTTTTCACAGACTTCAAGGACTTCGAAAAATGCCCGTTAAGAACCGATTTGCCGAATTGCACACCGACATCACCGCATGGCGACGTGATTTGCATGAACACCCCGAGATCCTGTTCGAGACGCATCGCACCTCTGCCACCGTGGCCGAGAAACTGCGCGCCTTCGGCTGTGACGAAGTTGTCGAAGGCATCGGGCGTACCGGTGTTGTCGGCGTGATCAAGGGCAATGCCACCACCTCGGGCAAGGTCATCGGGCTGCGTGCCGATATGGACGCGCTGCCGATCCACGAACAGACGGGGCTGGACTATGCCTCCAAAACGCCCAATGCGATGCATGCCTGCGGCCACGACGGCCACACGGCGATGCTGTTGGGCGCGGCGCAGTATCTGGCCGAGACACGGAACTTTGACGGGACTGTTGTTGTGATCTTTCAGCCTGCCGAAGAAGGCGGCGGCGG
>TARA_R100001143_G_scaffold13603_3_pt1 | contig 10932 bp, 8 predicted proteins | sample TARA_R100001143 | Tara Oceans TARA_R100001143 (sample SAMEA2621300) | marine metagenome | biome: marine biome (ENVO:00000447); feature: mesopelagic zone (ENVO:00000213); material: "saline water (ENVO:00002010), including plankton (ENVO:xxxxxxxx)" | depth 800 m | reverse complement strand
CGCGAGGCGTGCCGGTTCGAGTCCGGCCTTGGGTACCACCTTGTTCTTGCAAGGCTTTCCGTAAAATTCAGTTTCGATCGTCGATAGGTGTGAAGGTTGCTTTTGCAGCCTTGGCAATGTCGCGTCCTCTTGTCCGCTGCATGTCAAAAGCCGCGCAGGGAATTGCTGCGCGGCTTTGCGAAAGGGTCCGTCTGGGGGTGTGGTTAGCGTTAAAGCTCGTTCGCCCAAGGCGGGTTGGCACCGGCGCGTGACACGGTGATGGCGGCGACGCGGGCGCCATATGTCATCGCGTCGCGCAAAGCGTCGAGATCAAGCGTGCCAAGGGCTTCGGGCGTTAGCAGGTCCAGTTCGGACAGCTTCGCCAGAAATCCCGCATTGAACGTATCACCGGCACCGATTGTATCGACGACGTTGGTCTTTGCCGCTGGCACTGCGATCGATGTGCCGTCTGCAAGCGTTGCTATGGCACCCTCGGCCCCTTGGGTGACAATCACAACCGACGGTCCGGTGTCGAGCATTGCGCTGATCTTTTCGGCCTGCGTCAACGGGGCGGGGTTCAGCCAGTTAAGATCCTCGTCCGAGACTTTGACGATATCCGCCTGGCTGATCATCGCCGCCATCCGGCGGCGGTAGCCGTCCGCGTCAGTGATAAACAGCGGGCGGATGTTGGGGTCGATCATCACCGCCCGCGACCCGCCCTGACGTTCCAGCAAGGCAGCATAGGCGCTGGCACTGGGATCGCTGGCAAGGCTGATACCGCCAAAGAAAAGCGCGGTAATATCGCTCGGCAGCTCTGGCATATCCTCGGCGCGGATCATCCGACCGGCGGAGTTTTCGTCGAAGAATGAATAGCTTGCCTGCCCATCTTCAAGTTTCACAAAAGCCAATGTGCTAGGACGGTCAGAGCGGATGATATGCGTGGTGTCCACGTCACTGGCCTTCAGCGCATCGGCCAGCTGGTCGCCAAACATATCGCGCGACAATCCGGTCAGCATGCCCGCGCGGGCCCCCAATCGGCCAAGCGCGATGGCGGTGTTAAAGACCGCGCCGCCCGAATGGGGCACAAACCCGTCCGGTCCGTCGAGCGACGGGGCCGCGACCATATCGATCAATGCCTCCCCGCAACACAGGATCATTGCCCCATCCCCGCGCGGTCATCGGTCAATGCGGCGGCCACATCCGGCTGATCGGTATAGACCGCAAGCGCGGCCTCGCAGCCTTCTGCCCAGATGAGCGAGAGCCAGTGTTCAAACGCCTCGGCAAAGGCCTGATGCTCGGCCAGATCGCCATAGATATGACGTTGCGCAAGCCAAAGCTGCGGCGCTTCGCGCGCGGCCAGGGCCACAGCGTTGAGGCGCGCCCACTGCGGGTCGTTCGGCTCGATCTCTGTCCCGTCCATGCGGGTGCCTGCACACATACGGGCCCATAGTGCCTCTACCAGGGCCAGACCGGAGCAACTGCCCTTTGCCGCCAAGGCGTCGCGCAGGACCGGCAGGACAAACCCCGGATGCCGTGATGACCCGTCAAAAGCCACGCGCCGTGTGGTGTCGCGGATCGCGGGGTTGGCGAAGCGTTTGGCAATCAGTTCGACATAGGCCGCCGGGTCTTGACCGGGCACGGCGGCGACGTAGGGGGCGATTTCCTCTGCCTCGATCTTGCGGAACATGGCAGAGGTCAACGGGTGCGCCATGCAATCGGCGATGGTTTCCAAGCCCAGCAACTCTCCGGCGTTGGCCAAGACCTGATGCCCTGCGTTGAGGATGCGGATTTTCATCGCCTCGTAGTCATGCACCGCGTCGGTAAAGATCGCCCCCGCCTTGTCCCAGTCGGGGCGTCCGGCGCAGAAGTCGTCTTCGATCACCCATTGGCGGTAGTTCTCGTGGGTCACCGGTGCCGCGTCATCGACGCCAAGGCTTTGCGCCAGCGCGATTTCGTCAGGGCCGGTGGCGGGCACGATGCAATCCACCATAGAGTTCGGGAAGCTGCAGTTTTGCTCGATCCACTGGGCAAGCGCCGCGTCACTTTGGCGGGCGAGGGTCACGACCGCCTGGCGCGTGGCGGTGCCATTGCCGCGCAGGTTGTCACAGCTTTGGACCGTAAACGGACCGTGGCCCGCATCGCGCCGCAGCTTGAGCGCGGCAATGATCGCGCCGAAAACCGTCTTGGGCTGATCGGGCTGCGCGCGGTCATGCTGGATATCGGCGTGGGTCAGATCAAGTCCGCCGGTTTCGGGGTCGATGAAATAGCCGCCCTCGGTCACGGTCAGCGACACGATGCGGATCGCGGGATCTGCCATCGCGGCAATCAGCGGCGCGTTGTCTTCGGCGATGGGGGTGTAGCCGATCATCGAGCCGACGACCTCTGCCGTGACACGACCGGGGGCAAGCTCGATCAAGGTGGTCAGATAGTCCTGCGCTATAAGCTTGTCGCGCATCGCGCTGTCATAGGCCCGCACACCGGCGCCGATCAGCGCCCAATCCTGCGCCAGACCCTGTTGCATCAGCTTGTGCAGATACCACGCTTGATGGGCGCGGTGGAAATTGCCCAGCCCGATGTGGATGATCCCCGCCGAGAGCGTGGCGCGATCGTAGTCGGGCGTACCGATACGGGCGGGCAGGTCACCAAGGCGGTCCAGGGACAGCGGCACCGGAGGCGGCGCGTCGGTGTTTGTTATGGTCGGTTCATTCATGAGACCGCTTTCGTAGGAAGCAAAGTTAAAGGGCAGGGGCACGCGGCGCTTCATGCGATGCGTAGGCCGTTGGCGTCGAAGCGGTGAAGCGAGTCCTCGCGCGGGGTCAGGAACACTCGGTCGCCGTGGCGCAAGCCCACTTCGCCGCGGGCACGGACGGTCATCATCTCGGTCAGGCCGGTGTCATAGACGTGGAAGAACGTGTCCGACCCCAAATGCTCCGACACTTTGACGACGCCGCTCCAGGTGCCTTCGGTTGTCGATACGTCGATGTGTTCAGGACGGATGCCGATGGTATGCGCACCGTGTTTGGCCGCCTCGGGGCCCGAGATCAGGTTCATCTTGGGCGAGCCGATAAAGCCCGCGACAAAGGTGTTGCGGGGTGTGTGGTAAAGCTCAAGCGGGGAGCCGACCTGTTCGATCACACCGGCCTGAAGCACTACGATCTTGTCGGCCATGGTCATCGCTTCGACCTGATCATGGGTGACGTAGATCATCGTCGTCTCAAGCCGTTTATGCAGCTCGGAGATTTCAAGCCGCATGCCCACGCGCAACGCGGCGTCAAGGTTGGACAGTGGTTCGTCGAACAGGAAGGCCGCGGGTTCACGGACAATCGCCCGACCAATCGCGACACGTTGGCGTTGCCCGCCCGACAGCTGGCCGGGTTTGCGGTCCAGATAGGCGGTCAGGTTCAGCGCTTTCGCCGCGGCATCGATGCGGCGGTTCTGTTCGTCCACGGGGATGCCCGCCATGCGCATCGGAAAGGCGATATTCTTGCGCACGGACATATGCGGATACAGCGCGTAGGACTGGAACACCATCGCCAGACCACGCTTGGCGGGGGGCACATGGGTGGCGTCCTGTTTGTCGATGCGGATTTGCCCGCCCGAGGTATCTTCGAGCCCTGCAATCAGGCGCAGCAAGGTGGATTTGCCACAGCCCGAGGGGCCGACAAAGACGGTGAATTCGCCGTCTTCGATGGTCAGGTCCAGCGGCGGGATGACTTCGACGTCACCGAAGCGCTTGGAAACCTTGTCTAATGTGATGCGTCCCATGGTGTTGTTTCCTTATTTCACTGCGCCAAAGGTCAGGCCGCTGACAAGTTGTTTCTGGCTGAACCAGCCAAGGATGAGGATCGGCGCGATGGCCATGGTCGAGGCCGCGCTGAGCTTGGCGTAGAACAACCCTTCGGGGCTGGAATAGCTGGCGATAAAGGCCGTCAGAGGGGCAGCCTTGGCGGCGGCGAGGTTGAGGGTCCAGAAGGCTTCATTCCAGGCGAGGATCACGTTCAGAAGCAGCGTGGATGCGATGCCGGGGATCGCCATCGGCGTGAGGATATACAGCACCTCTTCGCGCAGGCTGGCACCATCCATACGGGCTGCCTCCAGGATCTCTCCGGGGATTTCTTTGAAGTAGGTGTAGAGCATCCAGATTATGATCGGCAGGTTGATCAGCATCAGCACCACGACCAGCCCCAGCTTGCTGTCCAGCAGACCCATTTTGATAAAGATGAGGTAGATCGGATACAGCACCCCGACCGCTGGCAGCATCTTTGTGGACAACATCCACAGCAGGATATCTTTGGTCCGGTTGGAGGGGACAAAGGCCATCGACCAGGCGGCGGGAACGGCGATCAGGATGCCCAAAAGGGTAGAGCCCCCCGCGATCACCACCGAATTCCACAAGAACCGGCCGTAGTTCGAACGTTCCTGCACCGCGGCGTAGTTCTCCAGTGTCCAGTCAAAGAACAGGAACACCGGCGGGTCTGCAATCGCCTGGGCTTCGGTCTTGAAGCTGGTCAGGATGGTCCAGAGGATCGGGAAGAAAATCAGCAGCCCGACGCCCCATGCGAGTGCGGTGTTCAGAGCCTTGCGTTGTGTGGTCGTTGCACGTGCCATGACGGGCTCCTTATGCGTCGAGGTTCTTGCCAACCATGCGCATCAGGAAGATGGCAACGATATTGGCGAGGATGATGGCATAGACACCGCCGGCAGAGCCGAGCCCGATGTTCTGGCTTTCCAGCACACGCTGGAAGATCAGATAGGTCAGGGTTTTGGTGCCAAAGGCGCCTTGGGTGGTCACGAAAATTTCGGCGAAGATAGAGAGCAAAAAGATCGTCTGGATCAGCACCACCACCGTGATCGCCCGCGACAGGTGGGGCAGGGTAATGAAGCCAAAGCGTTTGACGGGCGATGCGCCGTCCATCTCGGCGGCCTCAAGTTGTTCACTGTCCAGCGACTGGATCGCGGTCAGCAGGATCAGCGTCGCAAAGGGCAGCCACTGCCAGCTGACAATCAGAATGATGGATTGGGTCGAGGCTTCGGTCAGCCACACCAGCGGTTCAGCCCCGAACAGGCCCCACAGGTGGGCGAGCAGCCCGTTGACCGGATCCATGAACATGTTCTTCCAGACCAGCGCCGATACGGTCGGCATCACGAAGAACGGGGCAATCACGAGGATCCGAACGATCCCTTGACCCCACATCGGCTGGTTCAGCAAGACGGCCAGCAACACACCCAGAACGACGGTGATGAACAGGACGCCGCCCACGATCACCAGTGTCGCCTGAACCGACGGCCAGAATGCGCTGGACGATACAAAGCGGACGTAGTTGTCAAAGCCGACCCACCCCAGATCACCGCCGCGCAGGGGCAGGTATTTGCGAAAGGAAAAATACAGCGTCATCGTCAGGGGGACGAGCATCCATCCCAGAAGCAGCACGACAGCGGGGGCCATCATCAGACGGGCGGCCGATCGTGAGTGTTGCGTTGCCATTGAATATACCTCCTCCGTTGACGGGCTAGGGCCGTCCCGGACGATCATGCACGTGTTGGAAAAAAGGGGCCAGTCAGCAAGGGGGAGCTTTGCTGACTGACCCCGAGGGCGATCAGATCAGTAGCCGGCGGCTTCCATCTCATCGGTGGTCAACGCTTGGGCGTTGGCCAGGGCTTCATCGATGGACTGTTGTCCTGCCAGCGCGGCAGAGAACTCTTGTCCGACCTGTGTGGCGATGCCTGCAAACTCCGGGATAGCTGCAAACTGCACACCGACGTAGGGCACCGGATCCACGGTTGGCGCGGTGGGATCAGCCGACAGGATGCTGTCCAGTGTCATCTGCGCGAAAGGCACCTTTTTGTATTCGGCGTTTTCGTACAGCGATGTCCGCGTGCCGGGAGGAACATTTGCCCAACCGTCTTTCTCGGCGACCAGTTCAAGATACTCTTTGGACGTGGCCCATTCGATGAATTCTTTCGCGGCGGCTTCGTTATCGGTGCCAGCAGGGATGCCAAGCGCCCAAGCCCACAGCCAGTTGCCGCGTTTGCCTTTGCCGGTATCAGGTGCCAGCGCAAAGCCGACCTGATCCGCGACGGTGGAATCTGTCGGGTTGGTCACAAAGGACGCCGCAACAGTCGCGTCGATCCACATGCCGCATTTGCCCTGTTGGAACAGCGACAGGTTTTCGTTGAACCCGTTGTTCGCCGCACCCGGAGGGCCCGCGTCGTTCATCAGGTTTACATAGAACTCGAGCGTTTCTTTCCATGCGGGCTGGTCAAACTGCGCAGTCCAGCTTTCGTCGAACCAACGTGCGCCGAATGCGTTTGCTGTCGCGGTGAGGAACGCCATGTTCTCGCCCCAACCGGCCTTGCCCCGCAGGCAGATGCCGTTGATGCCGGCGTCACGGTCGGTCATGGCGCGGGCGGCTTCAGCGACGAATTCCCATGTGGGCGCGTCGGGCATCTCCAGTCCGGCTTTCTCCATCAGGTCCTTGCGGTACATGATCATGGAGCTTTCGCCGTAGAAAGGGGCCGCATAAAGCGTGCCGTCGACGCTCAGACCGCCGCGCATTGCGGGCAGGATGTCGTCGGTGTCATATTCTGCAGACAGATCGTCCAGCGGAACCAGCCAGCCTTGCTTGCCCCAGATCGGGGTCTCGTACATGCCGATGGTCATGATGTCGAACTGCCCACCTTTGGTGGTGATGTCCGTGGTCACACGTTGACGCAGGACGTTCTCCTCCAGCGTGACCCATTCGACTTCGTGCCCGGTTTTGGCAGTAAAATCATCGGTAAAACCCTGCATCCGGATCATATCGCCGTTGTTGACTGTAGCGATTGTGATCGTATCCGCAGAAGCAGCGGCTGCCGTCAAAAGTGAAATGGCGGTCGCCGTTCGAAACGCGTTCAAAACAAACATCTTCTACCTCCCTGATGAGATGTTAGCGACAAGCTTACGGCTATTGGTGAACTCGCGTCAATTTGAATTTTACGCGCGTCTAGTTTTGCGATTTAGGTTCGTGTTTTCAATTATCTAGGCAGAGCCCCTGAGCACGAGCTTGCCGTCAAACAGCGTCTCTGTACGCGAATCAAGAGAATCATCTGCCTCGATCAGCGCCAGCAGGGTGGTCGCGCTTTTCTCGGCAATGGCTTCGTAGTCTTGGGACACGGTGGTCAGGCGCGGGCAGGTGAAGCGCGAGAAAGGATGATCGTCATGGCCCGCGACGCGGAAGTCGTGGCCTGCCTCGATCCCGACGCTCATCCCCGCCTCGAAAATGGCGGACAACAGCCCGATGGCCAAACGGTCGTTGCTGCACAGTATTGTTTTCGACGGCAGGCTTCGGTCGCGGATCACGCGGGTGCCTTCGCGAAACCCGATTTCTTCGAATTCCCATCCCTCGCCACCGACCTGGATCAGATGCGGCGTTTGGCCCAGACGTTCCATCGCCCTGACATAGGCCGCCCGCCGTTTGTAGGCGTTGGGGTTCATCGGGTCTTTCATCTCGAAAAAGGCAGGCGGCTCGCCCGTGCGGCACAGGTAGTCGACGATCAGATCAACGCTTTGTTCATTGTTGGAGCCTATGAACGCCTTGCCGACCTTTTCGATGTTCGCATCGAACAGGACGGTAGGGACCTCTTCGGTAAAGGTCTGGATCTGCGCATGGTCAGAGCTGCGCCCGAAAGCGGCCAGCAATACGCCCGCCGGCTTCAGCATGCGCAGGTTTTCGAGGTTCTCCAGCTCCATCTCGGGGCTGCCGTGCGACCCGAGCAGAACGGGCCGGAAGCCCTGTCGCAAGATGTGTTCTTCGATCGTGCGGGCAATCTTGGCAAAGAAAGGGTCGGCCAGATGCGGCACCACGACGCCGATGTTCTTGGTCAAACGGCGGTTCTGGTTCATGGCGTAAAGATTGGGCCGATAGTCATATCGGTCCAGCGCTGCCTCAACCCGTTTGCGGGTGCTGCTACGCACGCTGGTGGGGTCGTTGAAGAACTTGGAAAGCGTCGGACGGGAGATCCCGCTGACGGCGGCAAACTCTTCCATATTCTTGATTTTCCGACTGCTCATCAAACGCTTCTTCTGGTGGTGGCAGAGGCCAAGTGACGACGCCATGTTCCTGTATCTGTTGGATCAGCATACTTGTCGCGCGGTAAATATCACCCCCTAACATCATGAGACAGTGGGATTTTGCTGCGAATTTGACCAAAATACCCTCTTGCGGTTGTAGCGGCAGATGTTCGCTCAAACGCATGTCCTCGCCTCAAACTTGTGGTGTCGGGCGTTAATAATCGGCATATGCCACCCCACCTGAGGTGCCGACGACTATCCTTTAGGTGGTATTGCGATTCGGTTTCGCGCTGGCAAACTGGCGGCGTTTTCGAAAAAATGGGCGCGGTCGCAAGCTATTGGTTCCAAATCGCGAATTCACGCCCCGCCACAGTCCCGCCACGCCGAATTTAATCGCAAAGATGGTTTATTGTGTCTGCCTGCGAAACAGTGCCGAGGGCTGGGTTTGGGAAATCATTAAAATTAAGTGAAAAACCCCAAAAAGCATCCGCATCATCGAAATTCGCACCCCGAGATGGGAAACAATTCACTACTTATGCGAGTATATTCCGCGCCACCGTCGAGTCAAAAAAGGCGGAAAAGAGGCGCGTCTGCGAATTCTTGCCATTTTTTCCTTCCAGCAACGTCAACGGGTAGGTAATAAGAACGTGCCCAACTGGGGGGCAAAGTTTTTTAGGTTTCGGGGGCGACCGCATCGAACGCACATGTTGTGCGGGGAAGATGTGTTCGCTTGGCTCTTAAGAGCCGATGAATATACCACTGCCGGTTGCGCGGCAGCGGGCAGCTGTCTGCGGCTGATCCTCCCTTCAGGACGGTAGAGTTCTTTGTGTGTCGTCTGTGACCGCGGAGCTTTGTTAGGGGTATTGTGCGCCGTTTTTTAACGGCCCGCCACGTTGGCGGAAGGAGGAGAAACTGATGGGACACTGTATCTACAGACCACGACTGCCGGACCGTTCGGGTATAGGTGATGTTGCAACTCTGCGTTGCTCCGCCGCTGCCGAGACCGTCTTGATTTCTTCCCCGAAGCGCCGTTTTCGGATCACAACAAGAACACAAATGACCCGTATCCAAACGGCTGCAGATTTGGGCGTGTCACGCGATGCACCCGTCCGCGCGCCGTATGTCTCATTGCAGCAGCGTCGCGGGCAGGGCGTTGCTTTGTCCCGCCTTAGTACCCCGGCACAGAATTGGTGCCATGTGATTTAATTAGCTTCGCCCATGACTGGGCACACTCGTTTTACGGCTGACGGTACAACCGTAGCGTGCCTGACCTGATTTTGGAGACGACCGATATGACCATCTTTTTGAATAAACTGTGGCTCTTTGGAAAAACCTCGACCGCCGAGGCCGAGAAAACCGCGACCGAGGCTCCGGCCGACGGGCCGAACGGGATCGTGGACGGTAACCAGCAGGGCAACAAGATCGACGCCACCTTTAATGATGACCCAAGCGGTGACCGTGTTGACGGTAACGACGCGGTATTCGGCAACGTCGGGTCCAATGATGACATCATCCTCGCACGTGGCGGCAATGATACGGTCAACGCGGGTTTTGGGAACGATACGGTCGTCGCAGGGTCGGGCAATGATTATGTCGACGGTGGCAAGGGCAACGACATCCTGATCGGTGATGGCGCGACCAAGGGCAACTACGGCGACACCCGCGAAAGCTTTGAATGGTCCAAGGCACCTGACCCATCTGGGGACGGCTCCGCGATCGACGACAATGACAACCTCAAGGGCGGGTTCACGCAGAATACCGGCACCGTCAACGTCACGTTCGAGCTCAAGAGCTTTTCGCCGCGTAACAATGCGGATCAGGAATTCAGCGATAGCAAACAGTTCACCGGAAATGTCGAGGGCGATGCCCACGGCGTGAACGATAACAGCTCCTTTGAATCGCTGGCCAACTGCACCGGCGAAACAAAGTTCGAACTGCGGTTTGACGAGGCCGTTGGCAATGTGTCCTTCAACGTGAACGACATCGACAACAGAGGCGCGGTGAAAGTGCTGGCCTACGATGCATCCGGCAAGATGATCGACGTCGACATGATCGCCAACAGCAGCTCCGGCAAAGTGAAGCTGACGGACAGTGACGGCAAGTTCGGCGTGGACACGGCCACCAGCGAGGGCGGCGACGATTCCCCCTCGTCGAGCAAGTATTCCGTTAACGTGTCCATCGACGGTCCCGTATCGCGGATCGAGTTCATCCACACCGGTGCGACAAGCGGCAACTCGGGCGTCAACGTAACAGACGTGTTCTTTGACAACCCCGCGGCTTTGCTGGCGGATGATGACGGCACTGTCGGGAACGACACGCTGCACGGCGGCGAAGGCGATGACATCATCTTTGGCGATAGCGCCGGCCTGACCAAAGCGCAGCCCGTCTCCAAGACTGTTGAGCCTGTATCGGGTGCGGATCATACCGTTCTGACATGGGATCTGGCAAATGTGACAGTGGCTGGCGGTTCAAGCCCCTTCCAGAACAGCGATGTGGGCTCCGGCGATCTGTCTGGCAAGTCGTTCACCATCAACGAAAATTCCGCACCTGTTGCGGTTGGCATCAATGATGACGACGATAAGTTGAATGACAACGACAATTCGCAAACCCTGGCGAAAACCACCAAGTTGGATGGCAATACCGAATACGCCGGCGACAAGATCATCCCCGAGTATTCCTATATTGTGCGCCCCGAAGGCGCGGTGGATTCCTCGCAGGATGTGACAGTCTACGTCGTGAACTTTGACGGGAACGATGCCGTCGGTTTCGTGACAGACAAACCGCTGGAAGTGGGCAAATCCTACGATTTCGTCAGCCACAACTCTAACCTGCCGTCGATCAATTACGATCACATCGCCAAAACCTATACCGTGAGTGATGACAGCACGTCCCCAACCGATGGT
>TARA_R100001143_G_scaffold24503_1_pt1 | contig 11071 bp, 9 predicted proteins | sample TARA_R100001143 | Tara Oceans TARA_R100001143 (sample SAMEA2621300) | marine metagenome | biome: marine biome (ENVO:00000447); feature: mesopelagic zone (ENVO:00000213); material: "saline water (ENVO:00002010), including plankton (ENVO:xxxxxxxx)" | depth 800 m | reverse complement strand
TCGCATTGTACGCCCAAAATTTAACAAAAAGTCACATTTATTTTGGAGTTTACAATTTTTTTTTAGGGTTAAAATTAGCTGTAAAAACGGCAAAAAAAACTGTAATTTATTGAAATATATGAATTTATAAGGATTTTATCGTTCTGGTTAACTGGCATTAATGAAAATGTAGATTGGCAAATTTCAAACTGCGTGCACAGTTAAAATGCGCGACTTCCCTCAAATTTCAGCTTAAACCGGTTTGAAATCAGCTGGCGTTTCAGAACCTTCTCCATAGAAAAACTTTTCCAGTTCGGTTTTTAAAAAAGCCTGGGATTTCGGATCTGCAAGAGATAAACGATATTCATTTATCAGCATAGTTTGATGTGCTATCCACATTTGCCAGGCTTCTTTAGAGACGGTCTCATAGATTTTTTTGCCCAGATCGCCGGGATAAGGTGGAAAGTCGAGTGCTTCTGCTTCTTTGTTGAGTTTTACACAATGCACGGTACGTGTCATAGCATCCTCTCGGTTGATGATAAGAATTCAATTAATTGTTTAACCGGGGCGGGTAAGCCCAGTGTTAACGCCTTGTCTATTTTAACCCAGATATGCTGATTATTCTCAGCAACTATATTAATGGGATCTGCAGTGAAAATATGGGGGTGGATCGTTAATTTGAAATGACTGAAAACATGCTTGATTTCAGGCATTGATGATTGAAAGACAGCATTTTTTACCGGCAGAATGTTATCTGCTACTTGAGCCGCGGCTTCAGGAAAGCTCCACAAACCACCCCAGATGCCACTTTGTGGACGTTGTTCCAGTAATATGTGGTTATCCTGATGAATGTATATATACCAATTAGTTTGACGTACAGGTTGCTGCTTTTTGGTTTTACGGACTGGGAATAATGTGGGGTCACCGGAAGCGTAGGCCTGGCAATCGGTTATTAGTGGACATCTTTGGCAGTCCGGGCGACTGCGAGTACACAGGGTTGCGCCTAAATCCATTTGTGCCTGAATGTAATTAGCAATTCGCGTTGAGGGTAATAACTCTTCTGCGCGTTGCCACATGGCTGTTTCAGCGTGTTTTTCTCCTGGCCAGATGTTGCTCGCATCATATCGTGCCAGTACCCGTTTTACATTACCGTCAAGAATCGGGAAACGCTGATGAAAAGCAAGTGCCATAATAGCCCCTGCTGTAGAACGCCCGATTCCCGGCAAATGTAACAATGACTGAAAATCCTCAGGCACCTGAGAATTATGCTGTTGTTGCATCTGAATGGCGGCTTTATGCAGGTTACGACCACGAGCATAATAACCCAGTCCTGACCAGAGACTCAGAACGTCATCGACATGTGCGTCAGCCAGGGCATCAATATGCGGGAATTTCTCAATAAAACGCTGATAATAGGGGATGACCGTAGCAACCTGAGTCTGCTGCAACATCACTTCCGAAAGCCAGATATGATAAGCCGAGGCATTTTGCTGCCACGGTAAATCCTTACGACCATGTTGGTCATACCACGCTAATAAACGGTCACTGAAAGTGCTTGAAGTCAAAATAGAATCAGGCCGTGTTCCGGAATGAGCACGGCCTTTAGTTTGTCATTGATTAGAATAAACCCTTGAGTTTTTCTTTCAGCAGGTCTTCTGTTGATGGTGAAGATTCCTTTTCAGGCGCTTCTTCGGATGTTTTTTCTTCTGTTGCTGATTCTTCAACGGGCTCTGAAGAGGCGTCAGATTTAGATTCAATACCGAGCTTACCACCAAGCAAACCGCCAAGCCCGTCGCCCAGCTTTTCCTTAAGTTTTTCTTCGGCTTTGGCTTTTACTTCACCAGTGGCCTGGTCTTTGATAACCGAGGCCATATCAACTTTTGGTCTTGGATTGTCAAAACTACCCGTAATTTTTACCGGAATGGTCAGACCTTTAAGATCTTCCAGTGTTTTGCCCCCCTGGCCTTCAGCAGTTCCCACGATCGAAACGCGAACCGCATAATCAATGACCTCTCTTGGAATATCAATATCGCCCGCACCAGTGACGCGTAACAATGGCGACATCAATTCAAGATCCTGATTATTAACAATACCTTGCTTTGCTGTAAATGTGCCTTTTAGACTGCTGAAATCAGTTTGTACCGGTTCATTAGACTCAGCAGCTTTCTGACCGGAAAGCAGTGCTTTAGCCTGACGAATGGCTTCAGCAATATTAATGCCTTTCAATGCGCCATCAGTAAAGGAAAATGCGCCGTTGCCATCCAGGCTTTGTTTAATGGCATCAACATCCTTACCACTGCCATTAAGCTTTACACTGGCATTGGCGGTTCCAGAAATACGATCATTACCGGTCAGATCTTTTAATAAAGGCCCAGCCTGCACACCTTGCAGGTTTTCATCTACAGCCAGTTTCAGGCTGTCTGCACGGGCATCCAGGCTGACATTACCCTGATACTTTCCCATATAGAGATCTGCCGCTAAAGGACTGAGTTTAATCAACCCGTCTTTGGCATCAATCGTAATGAGTATATTTTCGCTACTGATACCGCTGGCTTTAAGTTTGCCGATTTTGAAGCTGCCTTTGGCATTGATATCCCGCAATGTCTCTAATGGTAATTCACTTGCACCACCTGTGGCGGCAGTGGATGGTGTAGCAACTTCTTTGGCTGTATTTTCTTTGTCTTCTTTAGCCGGTGGTAAGTAGCGATCGGCATCAATCTGATCCAATGTCAGGTTAAATGTATAGGCCGGCTTTTCAAAATTACTGATACCAAATTGACCAGCAAATTGGCTTTGGTCAAGTGTCAGTTGTAAATCTTTGGCATTAATGGAATTTTTACTGCCGCTGATTTCACTGCTCAACTGAACCAGTTCCAGTGTGGTGTTATCTGCCATTTCCGGTAATTCAATTTTTAAATCGTTAGCTAATTTACGTAAATTGAACGGTTTGACCTGTACATTGCCATTAAAAGCCAGATCATCCGACAAAATCCTGTCGCCTTGCAACCGGCCACTCATTGTCAGATCGGCTAGTTTTATAACGAGGTCATTGGCTTGAAAGGTTTCATCTGCCAGATTGGCAATAATATTGCTGTTTACTTCCAGTTTGGCTTTGCCGCCTGGCAGTTTTTCATCTTCGATGTCTGCAGTGATCGCCAGATTAGTAATGCGATGCTGCTGGCTGCCCAGATTGGCTTCGATTAATCCATTAACACTGGCATTGATTTTTTGATCTGAACCGGTCGCCTGTAAATCCAATTTCAAATTATTGATTGTTACCAGTTCACTGGCCATATTTGCGTTAATATCGGCTTGAAGATCCAGATTAGCCTGTTGTAACGGCATAGCAGAGCTATTGGCTACCGTGTTGAATTTGAGTGATTCCAATGCATATATCTGGTTTTCTAAATCAACGATGACCTTGCTGTCGAGTTTGATATGGGCCTTGACTTCAGGCTTACTGCTGATAAGGTCAAACGATGTTGTTAAAGCGGTTGGTTGTCCGGGAACCAGAGGATCAGTATCAAGATTGAGATTACGCAGTTGAAAATTTTCATCTTTACTGGCGTCTGACCACAATACATTGGCATTAGTCAATTTAACCCCTGCGATACTGATTGCAGCCAGTCCACCCGAAGGTTCAGTTGAAGGACTTTCAGAAGTAGTGGCGGTCGCATCATCTGAGATCTCATCCGCCTTTGTCAGATCATCCCAGTTGGTCACACCTTGTTCATTTGTTTCCAGATTCAATAACAAACCATCCAGAACAATTGTGTCCATTTCCAGTTGCTTTTTCAATAAAGGCATCAGTTTAATACGAATTTCAGCCGCCTGGACGCTGGCGAATGATTCAGCCTTAAAGCCACTGGCATTACTAAGAGATAAAGGACCAAGCTCCAGTGCTATCCAGGGGAAGACAGATAAGCCTATATCTCCCTGTAAGGTCAATTTACGACCTGTGGCTTTTTCAACCTGTGCCGCAATTTCGTCTTTATAGTCATTAGGATCAATGATAAACGGAAGTGCTGCGAGAGCAGCGATAGCGATGATGATGATTGCGATAATCAGTTTGATAAAGGTGCGCATGCTTTGATCCTGTACTTAGATGGGTGTATTACAATGATGATAAGCCATTTGACGACGTTTATGAACCGGCTTTAATGATATAGGTGAAGCGTTCATAATCCAGTGTGGCCGAATAAACATCCTTGGTTTCCACGTTGAGAGGATCACCTTTGGCATTAAATACAGTTAACTGCCGTTTAGGGCTAAAGACACCTTTCTGGGTTATAAGTGCTGGAATTTGAGTATTTAATTGTAATGCAGGATATACAAGATTTCCGGACTTAGGCTGACAGGTCGCAATTTCCGGCGTACCGTCGATTAAGCTGAGACCAGCCTGGGCATTATTCTGCCAATCATTGCAAAACCAGCAAATGGTGGCCAGTTGCAGTGAGTTTTGCATTTTAAGCAAAACCAGTTCGTTTACATCAATATTATCGTTGCATTCGGTAATCAGCAGTAAGCTGCCATGTTCAGAGTTATTTAATACCATCGTTTTCATACTGGGTGAGGCTGCCCCATTCAGAAAGTTAACAATGGCTGCATACCCGTGAACCAGTTCAACAGAACCAGATTCGATTAACTGTTTTCTGGGAGACTGTCGTTGATAACTGGCTGCCAGTTGGGGCATAACCTGTCGAATCAGCAGTAAATCCAACCTGTTTTCCTGCTTATTTATTGGTATAAGTTTTTGCCCGAGAATGGTTAACACGTCCTGAGTCTGTAACATGCGGTTATCAGGTATCTGACGTATTAGTTGTGGTGTTTTTGACATGGCCTTCGGGGCTTGATCTGTCTCTGCTTCAATACAGAAAAAGCCGGTTAATAAAAAGGCATTCTCCAGAACTTGCTGTTGTGGCGGAATATCAGTAATCAAAACTTTATTAACCACTTCTGAAAGCATTGAATACAGGCGTATGACAGAATGTTTCGACAGGCTGTAGGGGTCGGCAATAACCGTTAACGCAATGAGCTTATATATATGTGCAAAGCTATCACTGCTGACCAGCGGCGATATTTCAGGTTTAAGATCCAGAGCTTTGGCTTTCTCAAGGTAAATTAACAGTTGATTTAACTGTAACCAGCAATCTTTCGGTGCGGTTCGATAATGAACAGTGGCATGCAAAATTTGTAAGGCAATTAGCTCACTGCCGCGGTTTAAACAAAACAGAAATCGGGTCTGATCGGCCGGACGTTCACCACGTTGATAGTGTTTGTCCGCCAAAGTGAAATATAACTCGGCCAGACAACGCAAAGTTTGGCTAAAGTTAGTCAGGTTTTTTGGTGTGGGTCTTTTCAGGCTGGACTCGGCAGCAATAATTTTACTGTCACGGCTTAATAAAAGTCGTTTAAGCTCGAGGTAATAAACATCGAGCAGGTTAATCTGCCGGCTTTCGGAAATATGCTGTTGTTTAATGGATTGTAAGTTGGCCAGCAGGATGGACAGTCGTTGCGGCAGATCATCTGTAAGCTGAGATAACCAGGTTTTCAACAGGACAGGATCGGTAATGATATCTCCGCGTTGCTCACTGCTCACCACCGAGGTCAGTAAATGCAGTTTAGGAAGATCTGCTGCAGGCTTCGCCTGTGTTCCCAGCAATTTGGTGCCCAGCCACATGCTGAATAATCGGGGATTGATTACTTTGGCAGGGGATTGCAGAAAATGAAAACCTTTAGCTGATAATTTAGTTGATTGGGCAAAATGTCTTTCAGCAAAAGCGAAGACAGAAAATAAATTACTACTGGTTAACGGTAATTTTATCTGCAGCAGATTTTTTTCATGATTGATTTTACGCCGGCTACAGTAAATATTAAGCAGGTTGATATCCCGATGTTGCCAGGCTTTTAAACCTTCGGCATTGTCGATATTGTAAAAATATAAAACGGCATGTCCTAATCGGCTGATTTGCCATTGGTAATTCAACGATGAATTGTACTGCGATAATAAGGCCTGCAGCTGTTGATGATCTGCATCTGTGAAGCCGAAGCATCGTATCCGCAGATTAGCCAATTTAACTTTGCTCCGCCTCTGAAGAAGGCTGCAGCTGACGAAGCCGAACCGTTCTGATGGCATTGTCTGCGGTTTGAATGACCTCGATAATATAATCGTTAATACGTAAACTTACCCCGGGATCAGGAATACTTTCCAGATATTCCAAAACCAGACCGTTGATGGTTTTGGGCCCATCCGTTGGCAGGCCCCAATCCAATGTTCGATTCAATTCGCGGATATTTGCCGAACCATTTATCAGATAACTTCCATCACTCTGAGGATGAATTTCTTTTTCATCATCAATGGTATTGGCGGTAAATTCACCGACAATTTCTCTGAAGATATCCTCCAGTGTGATCAAACCTAATAAGTCACCATATTCATCTACCACCAGACCGGTGCGGCGCAGTTTACGTTGAAACTGAATCAATTGGGTATTGAGAGGCGTGTCTTCTGGAACGAAATAAGCTTCTTTAACAATGCTCTCAAACGTTTGTAGATTCAGGTTGTCCTGAGTCATAAGATTCAGTGCTTTACGAACATGCAAAATGCCAACGATATTATCCATACTGTCACGATAGACGGGCAGTCTGGTATACCCGCAATGGGAAAGTTGTTTAACGATTTCAGCAAATGGCTGATTGATATCGATGCCTTCAATTTCATTACGCGGGACCATTACATCGTTTACCGTAACCTGCTCCAGATCCAGAATACTCATCAACATATCTTTATGGCGGTTTGGAATCATGCTGCCGGCTTCCATTAGAGCCACCCGCAATTCTTCTATGTTAATGGCTGTTGAGGTTGCATCTTCACGAGAAACACCAAACAAGCGCAGCAAACGATTGGTAATAATGCTGGTAAACCACACTAAAGGGTAAAGGATGAACAATAAAGGTTTTAATACAAAACTGGCAGGATAAGCCACGCGTTCGGGATGTAGGGCGGCAAGTGTTTTTGGCGTGACTTCAGCAAATAATAAAATCACTAAAGTTAAGGTGAATGTCGCCACGACGATACCGTTCTCGCCAAGTAGCTTGATCCCGATAACGGTGGCAATAGCCGAGGCAAAAATATTCACAAAATTATTGCCCAGCAGGATTAAACCGATCAAACGATCTGGTCTTGCCAAAAGACTGCTGGCAATCATTGCACCGCGATGACCCTGTTGGGCAAGATGTTTTAATCGATAACGGTTCAATGACATCAATGCCGTTTCAGAGCTGGAAAAAAACGCTGATAACACCAACAGGAAAAACAGAATGAGAAACAGCGCGATTAAGGAGGTATCTTCCAGCATCAGTTTAGCTTTGTATTAAGAATTCAAGGACTAATTTGCTACCAACATACGCCAGTAGTAAAAATCCAAAACCGGATAAGGTCCACTTTACGGCAGTCTGGCTACGCCAGCCATATTGATTGCGGCCCCATAACAAGGCTGCAAAAACCAGCCAGGCAATAATTGAGAATACGGTTTTATGTGCCACATGCTGAGCTATAAAATCGTTAACAAACACAAAGCCCGTAATCAGTCCCAATGTCAATAATGCAAAACCGGCATAGAGTAGTTGGAATAATGCCTTTTCCATTGTCTGGAGTGGGGGGAGCTTGCGAACCCAGCCGCCGGCATGCTTATGTCGTAACTGTTTTTCCTGAATGGCCAGAATAATCGATTGCATTGCGGCTAGTGCAAGCAGGGCATACGCTGTAAGTGATAGTAAAATATGCCATTCCAAAGCAGGATCACTGAGAGTTTGTTGGCTACCCGGTGCTTCGACCCTGAACATTAAACATAAAGCTACCAGTGGATATACTACAATTCCAGGATGCGCTATCTGAGAACGCAAACCCGTTAACATCGCGATAAATGCCATTAACCAGGCTGCAATAGATAACGTGCTCATCAGACTAAGATCCCAACCTTGGGCAAATTTCATGGTGAAATAAATATCTGCAGCATGGAATAACAGCGCTAATGTGGTCAATATGCCTATCGGTAAGGCAAGTTTATTCCCATTATGATCGCGTTTGACAAAGTCACGGATCAGAATAACGCTGCTACTTAAATACAGTAGGAAGGCTAATGCGTTGGCAATGGCCATGAGGGGAGATCCTTAAGTTCCAATAATGTTTATCCGGTTAAACGCTAAGCTTAAATCATAAACGATAAGCCGCTTCACCGGATATCATATCAGTTATAATGCCATACCTATCTACATAGTACTGATTTTCAGACACCAAACGATGCAGGATACATTATGTTTGACAGCCTAAGTGACAGACTCGCCGGTAGCCTCAAAAAACTGCGTGGACAGGGTCGAATCACCGAAGACAATATCAAAGAAACGCTGCGTGAAGTACGTATGGCTTTGCTTGAGGCCGACGTTGCATTGCCGGTTGTCCGCGATTTTATTGAAAAAGTAAAAGAACGGGCAATGGGACAGGATGTGATGCGCAGCCTTAGCCCAGGCCAGGTTTTCGTCAAGATTGTTAATGACGAACTGGTTGCCATAATGGGCGATGAAGACAACAGTCTTAATCTGAATAGTCAGCCGCCGGTGGTTATTCTGATGGCGGGTTTACAGGGTGCGGGTAAAACCACCAGTGTGGCAAAACTGGCCCGCTTTCTGAAAGAAAGACAAAAGAAATCCGTCATGGTGGCGAGTGCTGATGTTTATCGGCCAGCGGCGATAGAACAGTTAAAGACACTTGCAATTGATGTTGAAGCGAAATTTTTCCCCAGTGATGCCAGCCAGGATCCAGTGGCGATTGCACAAGCTGCCGTAGCACAGGCAAAACTTGAATATGTTGATGTAGTGATTATTGATACAGCAGGTCGTCTGCATATTGATGATGACATGATGAGCGAAATCAAACATATTCATGCGGCAATTAATCCAACAGAAACATTGTTTACGGTTGATAGTATGACCGGCCAGGATGCTGCCAATACTGCCAAGGTATTCAACGAGGCTTTACCGTTGACCGGTGTGATTTTGACCAAAACGGATGGTGATGCTCGTGGTGGTGCGGCTTTATCTATTCGTCATATTACCGGTAAACCCATTAAATTCATGGGTGTGGGTGAAAAGACAACAGCTTTGGAAGTCTTCCATCCTGATCGTGTGGTTTCCCGAATTTTGGGAATGGGCGATGTTCTCTCTTTAGTCGAAGAAGCACAACGGAAAATTGATGCGGGTTCAGCTGAAAAACTGGCCAACAAACTTAAAAAAGGCAAGGGCTTTGATCTTGAGGATTTTCGCGATCAATTGCAGCAAATGAGCAAAATGGGCGGGCTTACTTCATTAATGGATAAATTGCCCGGCATGGGGCAAATTCCTGATGCTGTTAAAAACCAGGCCAATGATAAAGAGCTGGTTAAAATGGAAGCGATGATTAATTCGATGACGCCTAAAGAGCGACGTCGCCCTGAATTAATAAAAGGCTCGAGAAAAAAACGCATCGCAGCAGGCTCTGGCACACAGATTCAGGATGTAAATCGCTTACTGAAACAGTTCTCTCAAATGCAAAAAATGATGAAAAAAATGGGGCAGAAAGGTGGTATGGCAAAAATGATGCGCGGCCTTGGTGGAAAACTGCCAATGGGCGGTGGTGGCATGCCATTTTAAGGTAATCGTATTTACAGCTTTGCAAAGCTGCGATAAGTGCGTAAAATAACTCTATTTTTCCATCCAGATTTCCAACGGGTAGGTTTATGGTAACAATTAGAATGACACGCGGTGGCGCTAAAAAGCGTCCTTTCTACGGCATTGTCGTAACAGATTCACGTAGCAAACGTGATGGCCGTTATATCGAGCGTCTGGGCTTTTACAATCCAATCGCTAAAGGCCAGGAAGAAGAGTTACGCATTGATTTAGAACGCGTCAAACATTGGATCAGCCAGGGTGCACAAACATCGGAACGTGTTGCTCAGCTGATCAAGCAAGCACAAAAAGCTGCTTAATTTCTACCCGGGAGGCTCGTGATGGCTGATGCCAGCGAATTTATCCCGGTAGGGAAGATATCAGGAGTTTTTGGCGTTAAGGGCTGGGTAAAAGTATTTTCTTTTACCGATCCTCGCGACAATATCCTTGAATACAAACCGCTTTATGTGCATCGCCATGGTGATTGGGTTCCAATCGAAGTGAATGGCGGACAGTTACAAGGTAAAGCGGTTGTCATGAGCCTGGAAAAGGTTACTGACCGCAATCAGGCCATGACGTTAATCGGTTCAGAGTTGGCGATTAAAAGGTCGCAATTACTCGAAACTGATGTAGATGAATTTTACTGGGCTGACCTGGTTGGCCTGACAGTGATTAACACTGAAAATGAAGTTCTGGGAATAGTTGATCACCTGTTAGAAACAGGTGCCAATGATGTTCTGGTCGTAAATGGAAAAGATGCGGATACGCAATATCTGATTCCATTTGTTTTGGAAAGAACCGTATTGCAGGTTGATCTGGAAAACAAACTGATTCAGGTTGATTGGCAAGCCGACTATCTTTGAATAATGAAATGCAGCTATCTGTAATTTCTTTGTTTCCGGAGATGTTTGCTGCGGTAACAGAATATGGCGTAACCGGGCGGGCGGTAAAACAGGGCAGACTTAGTCTTAATTACCTAAACCCGAGAGAGTTTACAGCTGATAAACATCAGACTGTGGATGACCGACCTTACGGAGGCGGCCCCGGTATGGTTATGAAAGTAAGTCCGCTGCTGGATGCGATTAAAACGGCAAAACAGCAGCTTGGTGATAAGGTAAAAGTCATTTATCTATCACCGCAGGGACAAAAGCTGAATCAGCATGCGTTAGGCCAAATGGCGAAACGTAAATCAATGATTCTGCTGGCTGGTCGTTACGAAGGTATCGATGAGCGATTGGTAGAACAGGAAATTGATGAGGAGTGGTCGATTGGTGACTATGTCCTCAGTGGTGGTGAACTGGCAGCCATGGTGATGATTGATGGTATTGCCCGTTTGTTACCTGGTGTGTTGGGTGATGCCGAATCTGCTGAGCAGGATTCGTTTATGAGT
>TARA_R100001143_G_scaffold58860_1_pt1 | contig 11263 bp, 10 predicted proteins | sample TARA_R100001143 | Tara Oceans TARA_R100001143 (sample SAMEA2621300) | marine metagenome | biome: marine biome (ENVO:00000447); feature: mesopelagic zone (ENVO:00000213); material: "saline water (ENVO:00002010), including plankton (ENVO:xxxxxxxx)" | depth 800 m | reverse complement strand
GGCACCCCATGTTTTCGCCGCCGGCGACTGCGCAGCGCGTAGCAACGGCAACGGCCATTTCCTGCGCCTGGAATCCATACAGAATGCCATTGAACAAGGCAAAGCGGCCGCCCGTTCAATATTAGGCCAAAGCCGCCCCTTCCACGACACCCCGTATTTTTGGTCGGACCAGTTTGATATGAAGCTGCAAATTGCGGGCGTGGCACACGCCGTGACCACCTCGGTGGTACGCGGCAACACCTGCGACGCCGCCTTTTCCATCTACCACTATGCCGACGCGCGTTTGGTGTCGGTTGACACTTTAAACGCACCCAAGGAACATATGATGGCCAGGAAAATGTTAAGTCAGGAGGTTTGGCCTACGCCGGAACAGGCCGGCGACCCTGAGTTTGACCTGGCCGCGCTGATGGAAAGTTGACGTTAAGGTATGGCGGGCCGGTCAGTGGTAAAAATTTTCTCGGGAATGAGCCCGCGCGCGATAAGATCGGCGTCCCAAGGGGGCACATGCCCAAAATGCGAAGATATATGTTCAATAAACAACCGCAACTTAAAAGCATTACGTGAGGTTGCCGCATAAACGGCACTTAAATTGAATGAAGACAACGTATATTGCGGCAGCACCAACTCTAACCGACCCGACATAAGCGGACGTGATGCAACCAGGGTAGGAATACACACAATTCCGGCGTGTTCCAGCGCATACTCCTGCAAAAGGTGCACGCTGTTAGTTAATAGTTTGGCATTCAAATACAACGAATCCTGATGCCCATCACGATGAAAAGTCCACCGGTCACGGCTGGGGTAACGTGAATACAAACCCAATTTGTGGTTATGCAGATCTCGTGGTTTTTGAGGAGCGCCTTTCGCCTTAAGATACTTTGGGCTGGCACAAAAAACACGACGCACAGGAAACAAAGGTTTCGATACCAGGTCGACCGACAACGGGGGGAAAATCTGTAATGCGCAATCGACCCCCATCTTGACCGGGTCAATTGCGGAATCGCTTACGCTGAGCTCAAGACGAATGTCGGGGTAAGCCTCCTGGAAGCCATTCAACACGGAAGCAAAGTGCCCTAATACCAGCCCGGTAAGCGCATGCACGCGCAAAATGCCGGTGGGCGAACCTTTTGTCGTGCGCATCTGATCGACAAGGTTATTCGCGCGTACCACCAAGTCTTCGCAATCCCGAAGAAATATCTTGCCGGTTTCCGTTAGACGCACAATGCGCGTACTACGATGAAACAGCGGCACGCCCACATACTCTTCAAGCTGTTTTATACGAGTGGTAACCACCGAACGTGCCACCCGCATTTGGCGGGCCGCTTCAGCAAAACTCTGTGTCTGGGCAACCAAAGTAAAGGTTTCAATATTTTTCAGCAAGACCATAATAGAAAAGACTCAGGGTTGTGGCGGCTCACCTGCCCAGGCGCGCGATAAAAGATATCTTATACCTTCATATGTAATCCGTCTGGGGTTCCAATAAGGCTTCTGCATAACCAACGTAACAGCCGAGTCAATATCTCGTTGACTCATCCCAATATCCTTCAATGCCATCGGGGCGCCTACGGAATGAGCCAGTTGCCACAAAGCCATGCCTGCGTCTTGCGCCTGAAGTGCGCGCGCCACGCGCAACATGGCTTGCGGCGCGCACGGAGCGTTGTATGCCGCAGTATGGGGTAACAACACAGCATGCATCTCGGCATGTGGCAAATTGAAACTTCCACCTAAAACATGACACAACTTATGGTGTAAAGCCATGCCGGCCGAACCCAGGCATATGCCGCACAACCATGCGCCATACTGCGCCTGATTACGGCTCTGGTTATCGCGAGGTTGCGAAACAATTAAAGGCAACGCCTCAGAGAGCGCCCTAATTCCCTCCTCGGCCACTAAAGAAACAACCGGATTACGATCTAACGCATACAAAGCCTCAACTGCGTGGGCCATCGCATTCAACCCGCTATTAACCGATACAGCCACCGGTAAAGAAAGCGTGAGTGAAACATCGTAAATTACAACTTTAGGCTGCACCAATGGATGTCGCAACGTCGTTTTAACCCCGTGCTCGGTTTGACCAAGAATGTCCGTCATCTCCGAGCCTGCGTACGTAGTCGGGATAGCGATCTGAGGCAAGCCAGTGTGCAGGGCAACAGCTTTACCCAACCCAACTGTTGAGCCTCCCCCAAAACTCACCAATGCATCCGCTTTGACATCATTGGCTAGCCGCACAGCCTTTTCGGTGACGTCAACCGGGGTGTGCATTGCCGCCTCAGTGAACAACCCGACACAACAACCCTCTAAATGGTTTACTAACCCGTGCGCCATCTCGGTTTGATGAGGCGCACTCAATATCAAGACACGACTCGCCCCCAAACGATTAATTTCATCAGATAGCGTGGATAGCTTTCCATCGCCAAAAACCACTCGAGTCGGCAGCGACTCATAAATAAAATCTTCCACTACCACACGCCAATCTCGATGCCGGCCTTCAGTTCCTTCTGATTCCACGATGCGATTGCGTCGGGTTCAATCCCCGTCATGCGACGACGACAAAACAACCAATCAAGCAAACGACGCTGCATTTGCTCGCGAACAGACGCATGCGACGGTGATTTACCCAAATCACACAGCTCATCGGGATCGTTGACCAAGTCAAACAACATGGGCGGCAACCCATCAACATGCACATACTTCCATTCATGAGTGCGCACCATCGTCATATTGCATCGATCCACCGGCGCGCCAATGGGTAACCGAACGCAATCCCGAAAAGCAAACGTGTTTTCACTAACCGCCATATCTTTTGACCAACCTTGACTCCGCCCATGCAGCAACGGCAACAAAGATTGCCCTTCCAGCCACTCCATTGGAATGGGGAGATCCAAAGCATTCAGAAACGTCGGCAACAAATCAACGGCTTCAACAATTTCATTGGAACTTGTTCCTCTGGTTTGATCGGCCTCGGCACTGGGATCCACCACAATAAGCGGAACTTTCACCACGGTATCGTGGAAAAGCTCCTTGTCGCCCAGCCAATGATCCCCCAAATAATCACCGTGATCGCTGGTAAACACGATCAGGGTATCTTTATCCCTGCCGGTTTCTTCAAGGAACTGCATCAAGCGACCAATTTGATCATCAATTTGGGTAATCAACCCCATATAAGTTGGAATCACTTTTTCACGGACACCATCTTCACTAAAAGTTTTACTGGGGGTGTAATCCATGAAGCCCCTGAAGACGGGATGCGGATCGTCTTTTTCGCCGGAACTTCGCTTTACGGGCAATATATCGTTAGCCGTGTACATGTCGTGATAAGGCGCCGGCGCTACATACGGCCAATGCGGCTTGATAAATGACAAATGCAAAACCCAGGGACGCTCACCTTGCTCTTCAATGAACTGCATTGCGCGGCGGGTCATATAGGGCGTTTCACTATGCTCCTCTTTAACCTGCGCCGGCTGGTCCGCCCAACGCAACTTCCATCCGCTTTGAATCGCGCCTTCTTCACTTAACGATGAATTGGCAAAATCGTGCCATGGATTATCACTTTGATATCCGTGTGAACGAAGGTAGTCACAGTATTTATTGTTTTCTACTTTGAATCCGGGTGGCCATAGTCCATCATCACGCTCATAAGGCTCAAACCCGCCCTCCATCAATAATCGCCCATGATCGGTATGAGTATCAATTCCCAGGCGCGCTGCGCCGTTAATGTCAGGCTCAACATGCGTTTTACCCACAACGGCGCAGCGCACATTATGCGGCGTCAAATGAGCGCCTAAGGTTTTAAGAGAGACAGAAAGGGGAATAAAATTCCATGCCGACCCATGGCTTGTGACATAGCGGCCGGTATACGTCGACATGCGGGAAGCACCGCAAACCGGCCCCTGCACAAAGGCATTGCTGAATCGCACACCTCGTTTCGCCAAACGGTCGATATTGGGCGTTTTAATAGAAGGATGCCCATAGCAGGCCAGATAATCCCAACGCAACTGGTCGGCCATAATAAAAAGCACATTCTTTACAGAGCGAGAAGTCATAATTCAATTCTTTCGATGAACAATTAATTGATGCGCCGTAGGGAACAAAGACCACCCCCAGCGCTGTTGGGCATAGCCCCAAAGGCCTTGTTTGAAGTACGTGGTAATGACAATGGCCAGCCCCCCCAACCCCAGCAGGTACCATGTCCCAAAATCACTAAAGAACTTGTTCAGGGCCCAGAAAATAAGCGCCCCCACCAACGGCCCTTCAATGCGGCCAATACCGCCGATAATCACCATGAAAATCGCGAAGGCCGTCCAGTTAACGCTAAAGGCGGCGTCTGGACTAATCCGTAAATTACCCACAAAGTAAAGCGCACCGGCCAACCCCGCACCAAATGCCGCCACCACATACACCGCCAATTTGATCCGGCCCACGGCAATACCATGTGATTTGGCCGCCACTTCGTTATCACGAATCGCCAGAAGTGCTAAGCCACGCTTGCTGCGCAAAAATAAATACACCAACCCAACGCACGCCACCACACACAGCAATGCCATCCAGAACGTAACCGACTCGCGTGTAAACCGATCAATGCCACGCAAGGCGGTTAACGTCGTGCCCGAACCGCCGCCAACCGCGGAAATATTGGAGAACGTTAATCGAAATACTTCGGCAATCACCCAAGTGCCCACCGCAAAGTAGCCACCCTGCAACCTGAACGCGACCACCGACACGGGAATCGCCACCAGCCCCGCTACAAACGCCCCAATCACAATCGCCACAAACGGATTAACACCGTAAAAATTTCCAAGAATCAGCATGGCGTACCCGCCCAGACCGAAAAAAGCCTGCTGACCAATCGACACCATACCGCCATAGCCCGCCAATAAATTCCAGGTCATGGCAAAAATGAAATAACACGAAATCTCAACAAACTCGCGCATCCAGCTTGACGCGCCCCAAAAAGGAACACTAATCGCGCCGGCAACCAGAACCAACGCCATGGCGAGCCATAGTTTGTGAATGGCGGTTCCCCGTACCACGGTGTAAGAAATACTCATATTCTTTACCTTAGCTTTGTTAACCGCGTGTTTTAGGGAAAAGACCCTGCGGACGCACAACCAACACAATTAAAAACACCATATGGCCGGTCCATATGCCCCAACCAGGATCAATACGCGAACCTATTTGTTGCGTAACGCCCAGTAAAATGGCGCCAATAAACGTGCCCCAGAAACTTCCCATACCGCCCATAATGACGGCCTCGAAAGCAAACAACAGCAACATGGGGCCATCGGACGGCGACACTGTCGTACGCATACCCTGCATTGCGCCGGCCAACGCAATAAACAGAAACGCCAGCGCCGTAGCCAAGGCATAAACCTTATGCCCGTTCAAGCCCATTAACTCTGCAATTTCAGGGTCATCCGATACCGCCCGGAACGCTCGACCCAGCGCGGTGTAATTAAACAGCCATTGCAAGCCAACCGTGCACACCAACGCCAACAACAAAATAAGTACGGGTAACTGCCCCACCGACAAACCGCCTTCCACCGACCAGCTCATCGTATTAAAGCCACCGGTATTAATCGAGCGCGGATCGGCTGAAAACACCTCAAGCAAGAAGTTCTGCACCACAATTGAAAGCCCAAAGGTCACCACTAAAGAAGGCATGGGGTCTTTACCCAAGGTGCCGTTAAGCACTCCGCGCTGAACGACGTAGCCAGAGACCCAGGCCACCGGTAACGTCAGTGCCAAAGCCACTAAGGGCGACAAGCCAACGCTGGTTAACGCAAACGTCAAGAAGGCAGAAAGTATGATGAAATCGCCATGCGCGATATTCGTTAAACGCATGACACCGAACATCAGCGATAGCCCCAATGCAAACAGCGCATACAAGCCGCCCAGCAAAATACCCTGAATCAGGATGTCCATGAATCACACTCCAAAATAGGCCTGACTGATTTGCTCGCGAGTGACATCGTCCGACTTCCCGTGCAAAGAAACACGCCCTTCCTGCAGACAATAAAGTCGCGACGACACTCGCTGTGCCATGGAAACGTCTTGCTCAACAATCACGACAGACATTCCTTCTGCCGTAATCACGGGCATCGTGTCGTAAATTTCACGAATAATGATTGGAGCCAAGCCCAGCGACAACTCATCGCACAACAGCACTTCGGGGTTACTCATAAGGGCTCGTCCGATGGCAACCATTTGCTGTTGCCCGCCCGATAAAGAAGTGGCCGGCAGGCGGCGCCTTTCCTTTAAAACAGGAAAAAGTTTGTACAGCCGCTGCAGGTCCCAAGGCCCCTTGCGTCCGGCGCTTGCCCCCATTAATAGGTTCTCTTCAACTGACAGCGAAGCAAACAATCGACGCCCTTCAGGCACCATTGCAAGGCCTTGGCGCACAATCTCCCCAGGCGGAAAACCACCAATCGCCTTTCCCTTCCACTCGACACTTTGAGACGCCACCTTTACTAAACCAGTGACGCTCTTGAGAAAAGTAGACTTGCCGGCGCCATTGGCCCCGATAATGGCAACCAACTCCCCTTCATCAAGCAAGAAGTCAATACCAAAGAGGGCTTGTGCATCGCCATACCAAGCTTGTAGATTACGGGTTTGAAGCAGAGCCGCCATTCAAACCTCCATACCCATATAAACGCGTTTCACATCGGGATTACTCATCACCGAATCGGGATCACCTTCAGCCAGCTCTTGTCCAAAATTAATGACAAAAAGTCGATCGGCAACCGATAAAAGCGCGTGTACCACATGCTCAATCCAGATCATGGTGACCCCCCTGGCTTTTATCTTGAGCAACTCATCCACCAGCTCTCGTGCTTCGTGCTCCGTTAAGCCACCGGCAATTTCATCCAGCAGCAGAACCTCAGGCCGTGTCGCCAGGGCGCGGGCCAGCTCAAGCCGTTTACGGTTTAAGAGTGTGAGCGAGCCGGCCTGCCGATTTGCTACCGTCAGCAAACCGGCTTGTTCCAACACTTCAACGGCGGTCTCCCAGGCTTGATGCTCGCTCTGTCCTGCACCAAAACAAGCCGCCGTCACCAAGTTTTCAAACACGGTCATATTGCTAAACGGCTGAGGCACCTGATAGCTGCGACCGATACCGAGACGACACCGCATATGTGCAGGCAAGGTTGTAATATCCTTGCCCTTATAAGCAATGTGTCCGGCATCGGCCTTAACGTCACCCGAAATTAAATTGAACAACGTTGTCTTACCCGCGCCGTTGGGGCCCAGAACACCCAAGGTTTCACCCGCCTCCACCGATAAAGAAATCTGATCGGTAACACGCAGCGCACCATAAGACTTGCAAACCGACTGTAGCGTGAGTATGGGCATCGCCTTTCCCGTTATTCCATCACCTCAAATTTCCCATTAACCGGTATTTCCTTCGCCTGGTCGTTATTGACAATAAAGAGCTCGTAGGGATATTGCTTGCCTTTCTTCCATTGCCCCAGAACAAGAGGTGTTTTGCTCACGTTTTTGAACGGCCCTGCGCCACCCCATTGGACTGGTCCGATAATGGATTCCATACGCGTTGCCGCAACCGCGTCGCGAATATCCGCCGGCTTCAACGACTTGCTACGCTTAAGCGTGTTAGCCGCAACCTCAAATAAAGCATGCGCAAAGCCAATCGGTTGTGTCCATTGCTTATTGGTACTTTCCTCATACGCTTTAGCCAGGGCGCCGGCACTTTGCCCGGTCAGGCTCGACTTAAATGGGTGATAAGGACTCCACCACACCTCGGTGCTTAAACCATCGCCCAGATCGCCCAGCGCCTCAATTGCGCTCGGGAACAACAGCGCTTTTCCAAGCGTAATTGCTTTGGGGTTGAAACCTTGTTGTTTGGCTTGTGTAAGAAAAGTCTTTGCGTCCGGTGGAATCACAACACCGGTAACGATCTCGACATTGTCGCGTTTGAAAGCGGCAATTTGAGAGCTGAAATCTTGCGCACCACTTTGAAAACGACCCGGATCCGTAATCGTGTAGCCTTTCTCTGCCAACGGTTTGGGAAAACCCAACTCCTTATCGCCCCAGGCATTGCCATCGGCATCATTGGGAAACAATCCCCCAACACTTTTGTTTGTGGGCAGCGTTTCCCAACCATCGATATACGCGCCAATCACATCCTCAAGCCCCCAAAACATGTGATATGTCCAGTTGAAGCCGGTTTCAGGATTGCCCTGGCGCCCAAAGAACCACGGTTGCCAAGGCACCACGCTCGACACGCAAGGCACTTCATTCAGTTCACATGCATCGCTTACCGGATTGGCCGTTTCCGGTGTGCCCGCCGTTAATACCAATGCCACTTCATCTTCAAGAATAAGATCGTTGGCTACCTCACCCGCCCGATTTGGGCTTGACTGACTGTCCTTCAGAATTATTTCAACAGCGTACTTCGTCCCATCCACTTCAATACCGTTTTTGAAAACGGTATTCATTTGGTCAATGACCCATCGATCAGCCTCACCAAATGCAGCCAACGGCCCGGTTTGGGGCGATACATAACCAATTTTCAGGGTTTGAGCGGAAAACACGAGCGGGGATGCACTTGTTGCCGCAACCGCCGCCACGGCCTGAATCAATTGTCTGCGTGTCATGTTCATGTTGTCTTCTCCTTGTGGTTTTTAAGATGCTACGGAAAAACATCGCTACCTGACCCAGGTAGTCGGCGCCATGACCAGATCAGGCCATGCAATGATGAGACCAATAATGACAATACAGGCGGCAAGAAACGGAACCGTGCCGGCAAAAATCGTCGTGAGGGGGATATCAGGGTTAATTGCTTTTACAGTAAACACGTTCATACCAACGGGCGGGGTCAACATGCCAATTTCAATCATCATGACCACGAAAATACCGAACCAAATCGGGTCAACCCCCAAATTCTGTACAACAGCCAGGAAGATCGGCGCGGTAAGAATCAGCAACCCCATCGACTCCATCACGCAACCCATAACCAGATAGATCAGGGCAATGGCAATCAGCACACCAACGCGTGATAAGCCGAGGTCTTCAATAAGCATGACCAACTCAAAAGTCATGCCGCTCAGATTAACGAAGTTGGCGAAGGTGAGCGCACCGAACAAAATGACAAAAATCATCGTGGTGATTTTTGTCGCTTCCATCATGCAATTAATAATGTCTTTAATAGCCAGCCTGCGCCGCACCACACCAATGGCCAACGCCCCCATCGCGCCAATGCCGGCCGATTCGGTCACGGTGAAAAGACCACCATACATGCCGCCCATCACCAATAGCAGCAATACAAAAACAGACCATAATTTGGATGTTTTACGTAACCGCTCACTCATTGAGCTCAATTGACCTTGGGGTCCAAGTTTGGGTCGCAACCCAATGGTAATCACAATGGCCAGCATAAACAGCAACACCAGAATGAGTCCGGGGAAGAGGGTTCCCAGAAAGAGTTTCTTAATGTCCGTTTCCGTTAGCAGGCCATACACAATAAGCGGCACAGAAGGCGGAATGACTGCGGCCAGCACCCCGCCGGACGCAATCGAACCAGTTGAAATCGCGTCGTGATAACCCGATCTTCGCATCGGTGGAATAGCCACTTTACTCATCGTGGCCGACGCGGCAATCGAACTTCCCGAAATCGCGCCGAACAAACCACAAGCCAGTACCGTTGCATGCGCCAGCCCGCCTTTCAAATGCCCCAGCCAGGCATTCGCCGCGTCGTAGAGCTCTTCGGAAATATCGGCTTTAAAAATAAACAAACCCATGAGAATAAACATAGGTAACACCGACAGCCCGTAATTTGACGACACATCAACAACCTGCTGGGCCAACATCGTCATCGCAGGGTCAAGCCCACGCAAGACGGCAAAACCGGCTGTTCCAATAAGAATCATGGAGAAAGCAAGGGGCACACCAATAAAGGCCAGTACCAACACCGCAGCGAATCCAATCAGGGCAAGCGTCATGAGATCTCTCCGCGCGCCGAAGCCGCCGCTAAAGTATTTACCATCACGGCCGCGAGCAATATCGCGGTTAGCACGGTGAAAGCAAACAATACATACACCAGCGGAGCCATAGGTAAGTCCAGCACAATGGTGGCCGCCTGGGTATTTACATACAAACCCGCCTGATCCCATAACCGCCAGGCCAGCAACATGACCGCGAACAAGCTCACGGCATCGCACACTGCCTGTTTAATACGTAAAGCATGCGCCCCCAAAAGGTTATCTATGAGGCTGACAGTGATGTGGCCTCGATCACGGGTAAGAACAGGCAGCCCGGCAAAGACTGCCAATGCCATACAAAAACGGATAACTTCCGTCGCTCCCGTGATTGGACTTGCAAACACATAGCGCATGAAGACGTCGACAAAAGTCAGCACTAAGATAACCATGAGGGGGAGCACGCATGTCCATTTAAGCACTTGCTCCAATTTCGACGCTAATGGGATCGTCATGATGTAGGCCTTTATTTTGCGGGCTGACTACCTTGCGCCTGCTCGATGTAATATTCCAGCGCGGCATCACCATCCACACCCAAACTTTTTGCATTAGCCACCCATGCCGCAACAATCGGCTTGCCCAGTTTGTGCAATTCGTCGTTGAAGGCCGCATCGGCCTCTATAAATTGCACGCCGTCTTTAGCCAAACCTGCCCTTACATCCCGCTCCAATTGATCGTAAACGCTGGACCGGGCCGCAAAGGATTCCCCGCTCAAGCGCATAATGGCCGCTTGATCCTGCTCTGAAATCTCATCCCACTTTTTCTGGTTAATGAAGAACGCAAAGCTGGCGGCAGTGATACCACCGGGTACGTCAACAATTGATTTGGCATATGAAGCGGTATTAAACGCCCGTGCATCCATAACCGGATAACCCGCAAAAGCATCAACCGTGCCGCCGGAAATAACCTCGTGACTACGCGCAGCGGCCACCGCCACCACACCTGCGCCGGCTGCCTCCATCATTTGAGCGGCCACACCAGGCAACGCATACACCCGCTTGCCTTGAACATCCTTAATTGATGTTATCGGCGCATCCATACTGTAAATGGGGCCAACCGGAAACGTGAACATCGATAACACGTGAACACCTTCGTATTCATCTACCTTGGCAAAAAACTTTTCGTACGTTTTCCACAAGGCAATCGAACTGCGCTCAGACGTTGAGTTAATGAAAGGTAAATGGGCTATTTGCGAAAGCTTGACATTCCGGGCCATCAAGCCATGAAACATATAAGCGCCGTCTGCAATCCCCTGGGTGACAGCATCAAGTTGG
>TARA_R100001143_G_scaffold63563_1_pt1 | contig 11345 bp, 6 predicted proteins | sample TARA_R100001143 | Tara Oceans TARA_R100001143 (sample SAMEA2621300) | marine metagenome | biome: marine biome (ENVO:00000447); feature: mesopelagic zone (ENVO:00000213); material: "saline water (ENVO:00002010), including plankton (ENVO:xxxxxxxx)" | depth 800 m | reverse complement strand
AATACTCTTCAGTAACTCTATAGCTTTTAGTTATGCCGTCTTCTCCAACCATTGCTCCATCTGCTTCTCTATATTTTCCAAACTTTGAAACAAAATCATTTGTGTTCATGGTTATATTAATAGCCTCGGTCATTTGTTTTGTAATATTTGGTATGATTGGAGGCATTTGAGTGGTGGCGATATTATCATTTATAACATTACCTACAAACTTTTCACCGTCTTTAGTTTTTTCATAAACATCTAAAGAAAAAACAACCTGGCCGTTTTCATTTGTTTTATATCTAGCAACAGTTCTACCTGCACTTCTATTTGCTAATACAGAAAGTTTTGCATACATTTCAGGATTTTCTTTTGGATCTATAGCTCCAGGTGTTCCAGGTATTTTATTAGCCTGCTCTATCATAGATTCTTGAGCCATTGCGGTGTTTTTTAGCATATTGCTCATGGTATCACCAATTGATTGCATGCTAGTTATAAAAGATTTTTCTTTAGCTGTTCTTTTTGTAGGATCTTTTAATAATAATTGATTCATCAATTTAAGCTCTTTATTTAAATCTCCAAAATTTGCAGTAGGATTTTTTGATTGAGCTTGTATAATAGAATTCTGAGCCGCTTCTACTCTTGCATCGGCATTAGCTCTGATAGCTTCTACTTTTTTAGCGTTTTCTTCATGTATTCTATTTATATTAGACATAACTTGACTACCTACATTAGATAACGTTCTTTGTAGGTTTTGCTGAATCTGCATTGATTGAGTATCAATATACTGCTTAGGATTTCTATAACTCATTTTTATTTTATTTATTATGGAGCAAAAGGATTAGTAAAAATGTTGTCTCCAACAGATGATGTATTACTACCGTAAATAGACTCCGTTAAAGAAGGCGTGTAATCAAAACTTCCCCCGGTGCTTATATTTCCAGTTAAATTAGAAAACGTATTACCTGTATCAGTTCCTGGATTGTTTTGATATGGCGACGCGTTTTGCGCAGCTAAACCTGTTATTAAACTACCCCCTATACCCGCTAAACCACCGATTAAACCAGCAGTATTTGCTTGTCTAGCCGCGGACGCTTGCATAGCTCTTCCTTCTGCACCTGCTAATTGCGCTGACGCTCTATCTAATTCAGCCATTTGTCTATTTTCTCTAGTAGTAAACATAAATTGTTTACCAGCAGCATCTAAGCCTTGTGTTCTTCCGCCTTCTGCAATTTGTATACCTTGTACTCTAGCACCTTCTTGCATTCTCATTCTTTCTAATTGCTGCTCTCCTTGAGCTTTTAATCTTTCATTATTTGCTTCTTGTTTTTCAATATCAGCGGATACGCCTTTTTTACTTTGTAGTGCAGCTTGAGCCAAAGCAGTAGCGCCTCCGGAACCAGAACCAGTTGCTCTAATAGTATCTAAAGTATTAGCTAAAGCAATATCACTTTGTTCCATTTGAATTTCAGCCGCTTGTGTGGCTACGCTTAAATTAGCAAAAGGATTTGTTAAATTAGAACTAAGATCAACAGCTAAACCACTTAAGTTTTGAACACCTGAATAAGGATTAGTAATTTCTTGCCTATTAGCCTCTAAACTGCTAAGTTTTCTTTGCATTTCAGCCTGCTGTTCTTGAGCTTTTCTTTCAGCCCTTCTTCTAGCTCCTCCTCCAAATATAGACCCTATAATCTGAATACCTCCTGATATTAAAGCAGCTCCTACTACAGGAGCTATAGCCATTTGAACCCCATCTTGTCCAAATAGGAATAATTCTAAAAATTCTATCATGTTATTTGTTTTTTATCTTCCATAAGTTGCGCCTACTGCAAACAACTCTTTTAATCCACCTGGATTAGTAGTTGCATCTGTTTGCATTGTAACTGTAGCGTAGTAAGCTTTTATACCTGTATTGTCAGGACCTATTAAAACTTGACCAGCTAAAGGAACAGTTGAATTGTTTTTTATAGCAGCTACATATCTATTTTGTTTTCTATCAAACCCAGCTCTATACTGCACATTGTCTTCCACATAAAGACCCTCATCATAACTCCATATTTTTGACGATGTATCTATTGTTTCGCCCCATCCAGCATCTCTTGCGTCAAAACCAGTCGCATCGGAAACTAAAGATGTTACTTCCCAGCCATTTGTACCTTCGTAGTTTATAGTTTTAAATGTTTTAACTCTTGTAGGATCTGGATTAAGTACAAATTTAATAGTAGCGTCATTATCAATTCCATAAAAATTAGCTCTATAAACGTTAGTTGAATAATGTTTCCAAACAGAAGTTCCATTTGTAGTAAAAAATCCTCCTTGAGAACTAAACCCATTACTAGGCTTGTAATCAAAGAAACTTACCCAACCATTAGTAGCTTCATCAAAGCTAAGTGTATTATAAGTGCCGTCAGAATCCTGCAGTGATACAACATAGTTTTTATTATGAATATCATATGCACCAATTATTTCACCTGTTGAATTAACATTAGACAATTTATCTCTAAAGAAATCAACCATACCATAGCTAGATATTTCTGTAATACCATCTTTAGATAATCTTAGCACAGCATTTCTATTTTTATCAACAAAATATTTTTGATAACCGTAAACAGCAAATGATTCTGGATTTGTAGATATTCCATACTCTCCAGCATAAGCTATTATTTGTCCAATAACTAAATTAGCAGTAGTTGTAATTGCATTTCCTTCAGCGGAGTATATAGCGTCTTTATCTATTAAAGCTCTATTTACTTTATCTTCTTGAAATATTATTAAGTTAGTATCTTCAGCATATAGCTTCTGTATACTACCATTTACAGGATCTACACTTCTAGTAATTTCTTCAGCTGTACTAAATTGATTAGATTGATTTACACCTGTTCTAGAATTAAATATACCGGAATATATTAATGAATTAGATCTGCGTTGTTGAGCGTCATTGTCTTCAACAATATAAGCTTTAACACCTAAGTCAACAGAAGTATTATTATAACCTCCTCGTATTCTTGACTCTTCTATATACCAATCTTCTTCTACATTAACAACAGGTGATGGTGGTGATATCCAATCATTTGCAGGTAAAGGAAAAACTGGAGATACCGGCCCAACAGGGTTAGGCTGATCCGCTATCCTTTTTATGTAAAATGAGTTAAAATATCCTACTTCTAATGTTATTGGCATATTATAATTATTACTTGTTTTTATTATTTTTTACTAAGGGCCAGAGCATGCGGCTACTGGATAAGTACTGTCTTTAAAGGTTATAAAAAACTCACTAACACCATCGCTACATATCGCTGATTCATGAACTATATTTTGAGTTAATACTCTGTATTCTCCTGGAATATCAAAAATATATGTTGCTGTATTTGTTGCTCCATTGCTTGCTGTTAATTCTTGGGTGAAAGGGGTAATAGTTCCCGTGGTAGATGTAGCTACAACCCAGCTATTACTACTTGTTGCTCTATATTGTATTGCGTACTTAGCTATAGCATCTTGACCGGTAACTGTTGATGTAAAATTAGCTACAATTTCCATTACCCCTTGAGACAGCGCTCCTGTTGTTCCTAGAGGGCTAGGTGTAGGGCTTTTTGCATTGTACTCTTTTAATACATTGTAGTATGTTTTATTAACATCATAAGCACTAGGTAATCCAGACCATTCGCTAGGGGCGTCTTCATTATCTACTATAGCTGATGCTAAAAACTGGTACTCAATACTTTTTCCGCAGGTTGCCTTGACTAAACCAACGTTTCCGTTACATATTGCGCTAGGTACTACCTGTACCCCTACAGTAAAGCTAACTGTTGTTTCAGCAGTTAATCCCGACGGAATTATACTATTAACATCTGTTGCTTCTACAATTATACTATATGAATTGCTTCCAGGGGTATCACTGAGAACTTGCCCTGGTATAACCGTTAATTCTCCAGTTGAAGAATCTATTTCAAATGTATCTGTCACGATAGCTGCTTGGCCTGCTTTTAAGGAATATACTATTTCTTGTTTGTTTGTTGGAGCTGCTTGTCCACTACCATTAACTACTCCAAAAACACCTGCTGCAATTATAATGGTAGTACCCGTTGTTACTGTTGGTTGTGTATATACAGCAAAAGAAGGTATTACGTTTTCTAACTCAACAATTGGAAAAACAATATTATCAGTTAACCCGTTATAAGTAACATTGGCTGTAATAGTATATTGTCTTCCTCCTTGAAAATTATTAGCGGTTTCATCGAAAAAAAACGTTTTGCCGGCTACTGTTTTAATTTCAAAAGCAGTAACACCTGCATTTAGAGCTATATTAAAAATAGGCGATCTGCTTACGTTACCAACCTCATCAATAGCTGTTACACTATTTACCACTATATTTGGTGGTCCTGTTGTAGGTACAACAATGTTACCCGCTCCGTCTAAAAAGTTAAAATCATTACCAATTTGTGTTGGTGTGTTTATACTTTCAGGAAAAAGAGCTGTTGTAAAATTAGAGCTAGTTAAGCCAGCGTATTGAGAATCTATTAACGAATTTAGTTCTACTAAATTACCTGATAACGATGTTTCCCAATATATATTTAATAAAGAAAACACAGGATCTGTTTCCGCTACCGATAAAAACGGCACCATACAAAAAACATCTTGAAGTGGCAGGGCGGATGGAGCTGATGCATCAATTGTTACGTATGCTCCAATAGGATTATTAGCATTTTCAGATTGATTACCTTTTAATACAAAAGGATTGGCATCGGTATTATAAAGTGAAGCTTCTGCTCCAGTGGTTCCCCAAGGTATTGAGCCTGCAAGTGTTGTAACAGCAGGTGGACCCGCTGTTGTGCTTGTTTGACCATAGTCTCCCGCTGGTATACCGGGCTTAAACGGTATTCCAGATATTTCCATGCTCCTAACTGTAGATATTTCTACAACTTCTTGATCTATGTTACCTGGGTAATATTGTTTATTCCAAGGAAGATATTTAGGATAAGTGGCTCCCGATTTATTGTCTATTAAAGGATTGTTTACTCTAATAGTTAAATTTTCGCTACTACTAAAATCTTTGTCATCAGGGCCTACTTCTGATAAATCTCTTGGTACTTTATTTATGTTATCTCCAATTAGGGTAGTAAAAAAGCTTTTGTTTCTTTCATTTGTTAAATTCTCTATGATAGGATAGCCATTAACAAAACCAGGAAAGTATACATTGTAATATTCTTGCTCCTGTTGTTTTACAACAATTTTATAAGAATACCAGCCTAAAGGATTAACCTCTGGAATAGTTACAGTTATAGTGGCTTGAGTTGTGGCTCCCGCTTGATTTAAAGTAAGTACATTATTGTTTTCGTATTTTTCACCTTTGTTATTTAATCTAATCCCTGTAATTCCGCCCGATCCGTTTACACTAGTTATAGCTACAGTTAAATTAATGCCATCTCCCCCGGTAGTAGCTATATTCGATCCAACAGTATGACCCGCTCCTGCGGTTTGTAATGCTATTGATGAAACAGTATTTCCGTCAGAATAAATACCAGGCGTGCCTTCAGCGGCATTATAAGTAGATTGAATAGCGGAATCTAACTTTACGTTTAAGCAATCTCCTAGCCAATTTAATATTGGGTTTGCTGTTTGTTCAGCTAAATCATTATAAGAATGAAACACTGTTGACCCTGGGGTATTTGCAACTCCGTCATAAGATGACAATATAACATCTGATTGTCTACCGTATCTATCTGATAAAACAAAACCAACCTGGTAAGATCTACCTTGCTTTAATTGGTGTTTTGGATATTGAGTGTAATTATCATATCTTACAGATTTGTTTTGAGCAGTTGCTTCAAAAGCTATACTAGAGGGACCAGTGTGCCTATCTAAATAATTACCGTAAACAATTCTATTACCTATAACTTCTTGGGCTAAAGCTTTTATTGGAACTCTATCTGATACTCTTGTAATTTGATTATTTGGTAATGTTTTATAAGGCTTTGAAGAACTATAATCATAATCTAAAAAATGCTGCGTATTATAACCATGTAAAGTATCATCGTAGTTTATAGACGAAAATGTAGGAACAGGATCTGATATGCTTATTGTTTCTAAAACCTTAACAGCAAGGCCGTCAGATTCTTTATATAATATATCTATATCTGTAATTAAAAAATTAGCAGCAACATTAGCAGCAGTTGACTCAAGCATAGGTATTCTTAACAATATATTGTTTATATTATTTTCAAACCATGCAACTATTGTAGACGTGTAAGCATTTGTCATATCATCGTCCGGTGAAAATAAACCACCTCCGAATTGGCTGTATTGCTTAGGTATAAACATAGGCTGCGAAAAAGGAGCCATTAAAGAATATTCGTTATCGTCAAACTTAAACCTGTAGCTAAATCTAACAAACTTGTCTTCTAAAAACTTAGAATCACCCTTCCAGTTAACATCATAATCAGGATTATCACTTATTGAAATAATATCGCTATTTACTAGTGTTGTTGTTTTGTTTAAAGTTACAGTTATGTTTTCATTAAATGATGTTGTTGCTCCTGCTAGTCCGTATTGATTGCTAACTACCACAGTAGCTACTCTAGTGTCAGGATCTATTTTTCCAGGAGTATTTGTGCAAGAAACTAAATCTCCAATTTTAGGTATACCATTTTTACCGTTATAAATAAAATGATCTGAAGTGGGAAATGAAAAAGTACCAGGACCTATTGTGTACGTAGCCCCTATCGTTGTTGGATTAACAACAGTAACAGAACCTGAAGAATGATTAGACATATGAATGTCTTCTTGATTTGTCATTGAAGGTTTGCTAAAATCTACTAAAGTGCCATCTGGGATTGTAATAGAGCTAGACAATGTTACAGTAGTTGCGGTAGGTATACCTATAACTGTTACAAGACTAGTTATATCTTGAGTAGCTATCTTGTTGTTATTTGTTATTATGTCACCAACCTTTATGCTTGTCATACTAGCAGGAGTAATTGTAACTGATCCTCCACTAGCTCCTGTTACAGTAGTGGTAACTCTTTCAAGAACTATGATGGGTTCGTAAGGAGCATATTTAGCTACAGATATTTGGTCTTCGTTTTCGTAATAAGTTGAATCAGAAGTTGCGGTTGTTACGTTTATTTTTCTAGGTTGATTAAGATTGTCTGTAAAAAATAATAAATTTTCAATTAAATTAATACCTAAAACTCTAAATGATTTATTAAAATTTAAAAAAGTACCTTTTACTAATAACGTAGGGTTGTTTGTTGCAGCTAAATTAACGCTTACAATAAAACAGTTTGTACCGCTCGGTGCTCTAACGCCTTGAGGAGAATCATAATCTGTTGCAAATAAATAAGCTGTATTTGAATTTTCATCAATATGGTAACCTATTATTTCAGTTCCAGCAGGGGCACTAATAGGCGCGGCCGTTAAGCTAGATATACTTATATTACCTAAAATATTTTCAAATTCACCTACGGTAGAACTTTCCGACCTACTTATAGATAAGTTTCTAGCTTCCCTGTATTCGCCATTTGGTAATATACGAGAGTCAAGATCTTGATTCATTTTCCCCTTAAGGAATGTATTTTTAATCTCAGCCATTTAATTTATGATTTTATCCATTTAGATTTACCTCTCATTGTTTGAACTATTTCGTCAAGCTTAATGTTAGATAATCTTATTTTAGCATTTCTTAATTTAGCGCTTCTCTCTTGCTTTAATCTTCTAACTATATATTCAGGTTGGTTTATCTTAGAAGCTATGATAGCGTGGCTTATATGAGCATACAAAGCCTCTTCTGCCATCTTAGGAACCTTTGTATCTAAATCATAAGCTAATCCATCAGAAATATACTCTAATACTATAATTCTATTAGCAACATTACTTGAAAAAGACATTTTGCCTTCTCTATGATTTATAGTAAACCAACCGTTACGTTGTGAGTACTGAGGATCTAACCCGTATAATTGACCATATCCAAACCCGCGACCACCAAATTCTTCCCAACCATAGCCATAAGCAAAAAGGTCGTTACTAATATTTGCTTCTCCATTAATCAATTTATCATCAGCCGCAGCCCATCTTTCTTCTGTAATCGATGTTCCTTCTATGTTATCTGAAAAATTATCTTGAGTAGGTACACCTCTATTATCCTGAATAGGCATATTGTGAGGGTTGGTAGTTAAATTATTAGCAGGATAAATAGGTCTTTTTACACCTAATTGATCAATCCAAGAAACGCTTACGTAATTTACATAATCTTGGGGTATAACAACGCTAAGGCTCGGGGGAACAGATAGTTCTTGAGAGTGTATACTTCTTAAAGTATCGTAGCTAAATTCTTGTAAACCTCTTTTAGCATGAAACATAACATCGGTTCTTTTAACATTAGGTATAAGTTTACCTGTACCAACATAAGCTACTAAAAAGTTATTTATAATATCATTAAGTTTTATATAAGAATAACTGTCATAGTTATCTTCAACCGCTTGGCCAAAAGCATCTCTATTACCATAAGCGCCCCCATCTAACATTTTCAATTGTACAACTACAGACGTATTTGCTGCAAGAGTAGCGGTTATATCAATAACATTACCCGTTACTGTGTAAGCTGCTGTATATTCTGTAAAAGTTACAGAACCTGGGGCAGCTGTATATAGTTTAAAATTATTTAAAGCATAATTAACATTCGTAGGGTCATTACTACCAAATACCAATTCTGTATTAAAAGTTGTTGTGTATACCTGAGTGGCTACGCCTGTAGATAAAAACCTTTGGGCGCCTGCGTAATATTGCTCATTATTTTCAGTTATTAAACCCATAGTTTATTATGATTTTTCATTTATTTCTTCTTGTTGTATTTGCTGCGATGCAACTTGTATTATTGTAGGGTCTTGTATTATAACACCTGAATATAATAATATACCAGTTATAACATCAACTTGCTCAGAAACATGTAGTTCAAAGTTTGTAGATGAGCTAGGGCTGTATAAGAATTGACCCAAAGATCCAATAGAGTATCCCCATTGAATTTGATTTGGTTTTTTAATATAACTTACTTTAATATCAGAAGTTATAGTAGAAGGAAACACTTGTAGTTTTTCGTCTTCGTATAAAAATGTTGGTTGTGATTGTGTAGCAGCGGTTAATGGAGATTTTTGTATTAAATAAAAATCATTACGTTCTACCATTTGCACTAGAGTAGTGTCTTTGTATATAACTGAACCTAGTCTGTAAAAGTCTGATGGGTATAATTCAATTAATACAACGCTGTTAATAGTAGGAGCAGTTACAAATGTAACTATATTATTTCCGCTATTAAAAGAATATTGAGTAGGAGTTGTTTGTAAAACTCCATTTAAGTATACTTTTATTAAAGCATTTTGAGATTGAGCAATTGACCAGTTTGTTACTGTAAATAATGTATTAGTTGCAGGGTTAGGCAATGCTGGTACAGTAAATGATTGGGTTGATGTAGCGGTATTTGTAGTTGTAGGTAAATTAAAGTAAGGTGTAGCAAAAGGTGCTGTACCTATTCTTTTAAAAATATCTATTTTTTCTTCAATGTTTTTTACCCTATTGCCATATTCGCTATCGTTTTCTGGGATACGAAGCTGTTGATTTAGGTCACTCATATACTTTTCAAATATACCTAATTGCACTTGAGTTCCTACTTTATTAAACTCGTCTGGAGTTATATAACCTCTTTGTTGTTGGTTAAGTATTAATAAGACAGTTTTATAAACTAAATCTACGTTTATAGCCATTATTTTGTTTTTTTATTATAATATAACCGACCACAAAGCGTAGCCGGCTTATATTAGTTATTACATGTTAATTCAAGTTTTTCTCTACAGACCTGAAAACTTCTACACCTTCATCAGTTTTAAAGTAAGCAGCCATCGCAGAGTAAGGATTTTCATCGAAAGGAATTGTCATTAATTTTCTTCCGTTTGATCCCCATGTGAATGTTCTTTGATCTTGTGATAAAATTATTATACCTTCTTCAGAAGCTCTAATAGCCACATTTCTAAGTTGAACATTTTCATCATTAGCTAAGTCTATAAATAATTCTGGTTTGTTTTTAGCAAACAATATTAAGTCTCGCTTAAGTTCTTTAGAACTCATTGTTCCTACTTTAGATCCTAATTCAACTCTAAGTATAGCCTCTGCTTGATCAATGTCCATATCCCTAGCAGCATTAACTGCATCGTTTTGTAAAAATAATATATCTAAATCATCTTCAGCTTCTTCAACAGCGCTAAATTCTTCATATATTTTACCTTTTAAAGGATGATATAAAGATAATAATTTTTGTAAATTTTGTTTTTCTTTAGGTACAGCTAAAGTACCGTCTAAAAATCTTATATGCCCCATTGTGCATTCTCCTTTTTGTTCACCAACAAGTGGAGACTCTTGATTTGTAGCATATCTTATTTCTCTTTGTTTTCCAGATTTTACATCAAAATACAGTAAAGCGTGTTTTCTTGTATGCCTACCTGGTATTGTAAGAGTTAAAGGAGATTTATTTCCTTTTAAAAAGTATATTCTATCTTTTATTTCCCAGCTTGGTTTAACTGGTTGTTGTACTTTTGGAGTGGTTTTAACCACTACTTCTTGCTGAGGAGCAACCTCAACTTTTTTTGCTGGTGCTTTTTTTGCAGCCATAATATAATATAATTAAATAGTTTGTAAAGTGTGACAATAGCCTATATATAATAATAGTAAGGGGCTAACGTCACATAAAAGTAATAATTACCCCCGTAGTATTAACGAGGGTAAAAATTACATTAATTTTGAATCATTAGATTCCTTTGAATAATACAAAGTTGTTAGCAGCCTGAGTTACTAAACATCTTTCAGACAAGAAGTTAACTTGCATTGCATCTAAATCAGATGTTGCAGCACCCCCAGCAGAACCAGTCAACCAAGATTTCATTTTTCTATCATCAGATTGAGAAGCTCTATATCTTACGTGTAAGAAAGGTCTTCTGATGTTAGTTCCTAAAATTTGATCATAAACTGTAGAAGTTCCAGCAGGTACTAATACTCCTTCAATAGAACTAATTCCTACAACACCTCCACGAGTAGAAGCGTCATTTAAGTATTTCCAGTCAGTTTTATAAAAGTCATAAGAACCTCTTCTAAATCCAGAAAAACCTAAATTCAAAGCCATTTCTTCAGAGTTTTCAAATAAACCAAAAGCAGTACCTCCAGCGAATCCACCAGAAATTGCAGCTAGCATATCATCAAAATCTAAAGATGTTTGTCTTTGTAAGAATAACATGTTCTCTTCAATAGCTCCTTGAGTATCTAAGTTTTTCAAGATAGCATCGAACTCATCAAGTCCAGCAGCAGCAGTAAATCCTACTTCTACATTT
>TARA_R100001143_G_scaffold6711_1_pt1 | contig 11396 bp, 13 predicted proteins | sample TARA_R100001143 | Tara Oceans TARA_R100001143 (sample SAMEA2621300) | marine metagenome | biome: marine biome (ENVO:00000447); feature: mesopelagic zone (ENVO:00000213); material: "saline water (ENVO:00002010), including plankton (ENVO:xxxxxxxx)" | depth 800 m | reverse complement strand
TCTCTCACATGAGGTATCGCTTCGTAGAATGTCAATCAGGTTTGATCTATTGCAAGATCACTCGGTTAAGTTTTTGTTTAGCCTCAATCAGAATAACTGCGACTTGTTTGATATCTGAGTTCTTTGCATCCCTTATCAATAAGGAAAAGTCTTTAAGATTTACTTCGCTTTCTATGAATGCAGCAAGTCCCCAAATGGTAGTTCTGAGATCTTTTGTAAGTGGTTTCATACTCATAATGGGTGCCTCTTTAGCTCCGAAATATGTATCAGATGCTTGCCGTGGGTATCTCTCATTGTTTTTTTGTACTTACCCTTTCCAACATTATTTGAAACTGATTTGGGTTTGACATTAGCTAAAAGCGCAAATTCTTTTGAATTCAACCATTCTTTGTTTTGGAGGAGGGTATCGTTTACCAGTGAGCGTATAAGCTCCAATTGATTAGACAAGCCATCAATTGCATTAATTATTTGTTTTTGTTTTGTCTGAGTCATTTCCTTTCAAAAATTCTTCCCAAATGCTTGGGTGCTTCCTTTTGCTTTGATTAATGGTTCTATTAATTACTTCACGTATCCAAGGGGTTTTATCAGTGTCTTGCGCTACCCGAATTAAAGCGGCATGTGAAATTCCAATGGAACCATCTGGCTTGGTAAGAGTGTTAGCAAAACCTTTTAAACTTCTTTGACTGATACCCAACGCAAATTTTAATTGTGAATGTGTATTAGGTATTTGGTTAGACATAATTATATTTAGTTACTTACACAATGTAAGTAGATGAATTATAGTTAATTAACGAATAGACGAAATTACAGATTAAATGCAATCAAGCACAATCGAAAAAAACAGTATTGCCGAAAGAATTATTTTAATTAGTAATAGATATGGTTCGGCTAAAGAATTTCTTATGAAATGTGGAATTAACAATTATTCGTTAATTACTGATTTGAAATATGGAAGAATTAAAAAACCGGGATCAGAAGTACTGGCGCAAATTGTACTTGGGTCTGGATGTGATGGGACTTGGCTTCTTACCGGAAAGGGAGAAATGTATGGAAGCATATCGCCAAGTTCAGATTTGACCATTTCTGAAAAAGAAAAAATGGAAAACGCCTTAACGCTTCTCCTGAATTTTGATTTTAGTGAAAGTCGGAAAGAAATTTCAGAAGCGAGGGAACTTGAAATAAAAGTTGCGGAGGCACTTTTACGGCTTCTCAAAAAACACTCAAAATTAGATTGAACCAAGGTGCTTTTTATTTCTATATTTACTTACACAATGTAAGCGAACGAAAAGGAACAGAATTGTACACAGTTAAAAACATAAAACCTCATTCTAATGCCAATGTACTATGTACAATCGGTAAAGAAAGTAGAGCTATGTACAATACTATGTACAATTTTGATTCAGTTTTGGCTTATAAGGTTGGAAATCGCAGTTTACAATGTAACTGGACCAGTAGCTCAGTTGGTTAGAGCAGTCGACTCATAATCGATTGGTCGCAGGTTCAAGTCCTGCCGGGCCCACCTTATTTTAAGTCCTATATTCTAAAAAGAACTGACCTATCGATTATTCTCTACCTTTCTATTAACTCCAGACGTTGTTTTTCCGAAGCAGTGCTTCGGGGTTCAAGCCTGTCGCGCCCACTCCTTCAAACTCGATCACAAACAAGCAGATGCAAACATCTCGATTGGAGTTTTTGATTTCAGATATGCGTCCATATGAAGTAAACCAATAACAGGGTTCTATTCTATCATTACGCCACCATCAACTTCATAATGAATCGTTGTTTGTTGATGATTATAGGTAGCCGTAATTTCTACATAATTATTGCGAATCATAATATTAGCGAGATAAGAACGGCCATTGTTGTTGATATCGATCTCTAAATCTTCCCCTTCCAGCATGCCGATAATCTTGCAGTCATCGGGGGTTTTACAACCCGGGTAAAGGTAATGTTCACGTTTGCCAACATCAGCTCCCTCCAGGCCGTACATTCTCACCCTGTTTTTTTCTCCATCAACAGAGCGAATCAGCATTAAAAAATTAATACGCGTGGTGTCCACCGAGGGTACATCATTTTCAGGAATCGGCCAATCAGAATAGTTTGTTACAATTTCTTGGCCTCTCAAGGCAAACAAACCGATTATCTCGTCATCTTCTATGTCGACGTCTGAAAAATGATCCTTACAACCGGAAAGACCTAACATGCCTAAACATGTCAATAATAGAACAACCCCGGCCCATCTCTTTTGGTGTAACACTTTCATTCATACTCCACGATTTTTTGGCCTTCTAAAATATATTCTGCACCAGAACCTCTGTAAATGTACTGGGTCTGCAATGTCAGCCTGCCGTTATCGAGAGTTCCCTTTCCAAAATATCTTCCACTTGGTGAGGATAGGTTAAACTCCAGTTTATTTCCGGTTTTACGGGCGTGGCCACAATCAGATGATGGGCTACATTCCCGGTACGCAGCGGCAAGCCCGTTAAACCCACTTGAAATCATTTCTCTTGGTTTCGTATTGGCTCCCTCAAGTCCATCAAATAAAACTGAATCAGGTTTTTCGCTGCTGAAGGTCAACCGTACAATAAACGCCGTGTTTAGGGTGTCACTTTCTATAACCTCTCCGGGTTCACAAGCCGAACTTATGTTGCATAATCGTTGACTAATCTGAATCCCCTGCAAGAAATAATATTCTGTATAATCTTTGGCAGCTTTGTTTTGTAGTTGAGAAGATTCAGCCATAGATATTTGTGGTTTGCCAAGACCAATAGTACTCTCCGACAATTCCCCTAACTGGGGGGTGAACAAAAACATAAGAACCAGGGTAAGATGTGTCATAGTTGATTATTTTTTATTCTCTTATACCAAAGCTTACAGATATTTTTTAAAAAAAATGATTTGATTGAGTAAATGAAATAACAACACAATTTATCTTAAAAGTATAGGTAAATCATTCATAAAAGTCACCAAATATCCTCCAATACAGCCCCCCTCTTTAGTCTTATTCCGAAGGCGTACAAATTAGGTTGTATCTCTTTATTCGGATAATATATTCAATGCTACTATTGAAGTTGTCGAGAGGAGTATCGGAAGCCTTTATTAATACTTGGTTAAATAATTCATTTTATTTCTAAATTTTGTTATTTTTAACAAAAAAAAGAAACATATATGAATTATCGGCAATTCCATGACGCAATGAATGCCTTCCCGGTTTTTTCAATCAGGGAAATAGAAAAACATTTTCCCGGCTTCGATTCCCGCCGACTCGTCGAATGGCAGGATAAAGGATATATTCAAAAACTAAGAAATCGGTTTTATTACTTTTCGGGTAATGCTGTAAATGAACGCTATCTTTTTTTTGCTGCAAATGAACTATATAGTCCCTCCTATATCTCATTAGAGTCTGCTTTATCCTGGTATGGTTATATCCCCGAAGGCGTTTTCCAGGTTACTTCTTGTTCATCCCGAAAAACACAGTCGTTTGATACTCCCTTGGGAGGCTTCAATTATCGGCACATTAAACCAGCACTCTTTTTTGGCTACCACTTGGAGGAGTGGAACAACTACCATTTTGCAATCGCTGATCCGGAAAAAACAGTGATCGATTACCTCTATCTACATCACAAAATTAGTGAACCGGATGATCTTGAATCGTTGCGCTGGAAATCAACAGAGATGAACAACAGTTTATCTATGGTTAAAATCGATAAATACGCATCGCATATCGACTCAAAAGCATTACGAACAAGAATTAAATTATTTAAAGAGTATTTGAATGCTAACACTTCGTGAGATACAACCGTTTTACCCGGAAAACCTGCATCGATTCCCTAGATTCTTGCTCAGGGAATATCTGCAGTACAAAATTTTGGAGATCATTTTTGAAAGCAGATATGCAACTCATTTATGTTTTCTGGGAGGCACCTGCCTTCGAATTGTCCATGGAAACAATCGGTTTTCAGAGGACCTGGACTTCGATAACATTGATCTGAATGAAAATGATTTCCAGAGCATAGCAAATGATATTGAAAAACAATTGGTAAGAGAAGGCTACGAAGTTGAGTTAAAGACAGTTATGAAGGGAGCCTGGCATTGCCACTTTAAATTTCCGGGCATACTGTTTGAAGAAGGATTATCCGGCCACACCGAAGAGAAAATACTCATCCAACTGGATACCGAACCCCAGCATTTTGATTACGATCCGGACAGACACATTCTGAATAAGTTTGATGTGTTTACTACCATTCTGACAACTCCGTTACCGCTTTTAATGGCTCAAAAGATTTATGCCATTATCAATCGAAAACGAAATAAAGGTAGAGATTTTTTTGACTTGGTATTTTTGATGAGCCATGATATTAAACCCAACTATAGTTACCTGGATGCGAAAATATCAATATCCAATGCAGATGCTTTAAAAAAAGAGATCCTTGAAAAATGTGACCAAATGAATATGGAAGAAATGGCAAATGATGTAAGACCTTTTCTTTTTGAAAATTCTGATACCAAAAAGATTTCAGGCTTTATCGATTTGATTAAACAATATTCTTTTCAATGATAAATATGTACTAAAACCTCTTCAACCGTGATTAAAATCTATAATTAGACTACTGAGCCTAAATTTGTACTTTATTTTTATCATATCTCTTCTATTTTAAAACTAATAATTAAGAGACAGATTAGATGGTGATCAAAAGAAATACGTATTAAATCTTAGCTAAAAATATACATTATGAGAACATTCAAAAGAATAATTGGGGTAATCGTAATAACAGGGGTTTTTGTAGTTGGCTGTGACTCCCTAACTGACAGCGTCTCAGATGAGAATAAATCCTTACAAAGCAGTGAAGGGATAACGTCTAACTTAAGTCTAAGTCAATGCCATGATACCGGGGTTGGTCTGACCGCAAACTATATAAACGAGTCTCCAAACGGGTCATTCGACGTAAACTGTGATATAGGTATCTACTTTAATGAGGATGGAAATATCAGAGGAGCGACACTTAACGGAACTGTTGATGGTGCCAAGTCAGTACAATATGGTATTTATATAGATGGAGCTGATGTTAAAATTACTAATACATCAGTTTCTGTGGTAGGTGATTATCCACATCAATTTATTTCAGTAGCTTACATTAATGGAGCATCCGGAACCCTAAGCAAGAGTGAGTTATCCGGTGCACACCGGGTAGGATTGCTTGTTCGCGGGGGAGATACTAACGTTAAAGTCCGTGGAAACAAGATTATTGGAACAGGTGCCAAGACATCCGGTTGGGCTGAAAATGGTGTTCAGGTTGATCAGGGAGCTGTAGTTAACTTCACAAACAATGATGTTGCAGATCATTGGTGGGACGGAGAGAGCAACTGGGCTTCTACAGGTGTGATGTTAAATGGAGCAGATAATAGTTCTGTAACAAATAACACCTTTACTGATAATGAATTTAGTGCTTTTGTCATTGGTGATGACAATTCATTCAAGTCTAACAAAACCAGTTCAGATGTAGTAAGCGAATCTTCTTTTGATTTTGTTGCATGGGGAGTCTTACTTTTGGGTGCAAATAACGATATAACCGGTAATCGTTTAACTGCCACTGATGGAGGAGCAGGAATTTACATCTACCCTGGGTCTGAAGGAAATAAACTGACAGGTAATCGTATAAGCGGTTTTGCATCGCCTATTGTTGACGGTGGAGTTGACACAAAGGACCGTGGCAATCCATCTGTTTTTAATTAATTGAAAACCACGGATCGGATAAATATTTATGCCTGAATCTTTGATTCATCAGGCTAAGAACATAAGCCTCTGCCTAAAAAGCAGTGGCTTTTTTTTATGACTGGAGAAAAATTACAATGCAAAATTTTGTCTGTCCAACCAATCAACTAAGTCATCCCAACTTGAAGATGGGAATGTGGCGTGCAAGGCATCCTCAATCACCCAAAACTCTTTATTTTCCCCTGGAATCCCATCATATAATTCACGCACGGCCTCTACTGAAAAAAGCTCATCTTGGTCCCCTATCCCTACCAAAATCGGCATGGGTGGTTCATCCTGAAACTCCAACTCACTTTGAGTATCCAACATACTTACAAAACGCAAGGTATATGCATAAGTGAAAAGGGGGTCATTACTTTTCTCCATTCCGTCCCTTTTGTACTCAATGACAGCAGTACTTGGACGAATAATGGAGTTTGTGTATGCGGTCAAAATCTCGAACCAACCAAACTCCCTCGGCGGTAGTTTTCCTTGATATGCCGCAGAAAGTAACACAAGTCCATCCGTTTCATCCGGAGCCTCTTTTGCCAAAAATATTGCTGAAGCTACTCCAAAGCTGTGTCCAAGAACGACAACATTGGAGAACCCCTGGTCCTTAACAAATCTTAAAGTCTCCAAATAATCCGACTTGGAACGTTCTTTACTTGGGCTATCACCACGACTCCCCCCTGAGAGTCCATGCCCTCTATAATCCAATCCGAATGTAGTATAACCGGCTTCTGATAAAGGCTCTGCCATAAAATCATAGGCCTTACTATGAGCTGTTATCCCATGGAGGATAAGGACAGCAATTTCTTCTTTTGCCAAGCTGTCCACCGGATCCCATCTTCTTATAAAAAGTGTCTCCTCATCTGTGGTTTCCAATAAATGAAAAGGCTGATTTACCTCCTGCCTCATGGTATCAAGGTCAAGAGTTGGATTCTTGGGAATGGGGGTAAGTAGGGTAACCGTAATAACAATGACAACTAACCCAAGAATTACAATAAACACCCACTTTAAAAATTTCAGGAATTTCATATTCTTTTATTTATTGGTGGTTTTGGTAATTATTCCCTTAATATTTGAAATATGGAATCTTCAAAAAAGGCTTAACGTCGGTAAGTTCAAAGAGTATTCGAATATAACTACCTTTTTGAAGCATTGCTTTAACTTATTATCGCATATGGTGTCCATCCCCAAACAATCGGAAGTTATTCCAAAGTAGTGCTTCGGTGTTCAAGCCTGCCGGGCCCACTTTAATCAAGACCTATATTCTATTAAGAACTGACCTATCGTTTATTTATAAACAATATACTTACTCAAGCCGTTGTTATTCCGAAGCAGTGCTTCGGGGTTCAAGCCTGCCGGGCCCACATTTTAGACTCGTGTTTCTAAAGAGTTGGAATCTCTTCTTCAGTATTATCCCTTAAAATTACTCCAGCCGTTGTTCTTGCGGAGCAGTGCTCCGCGGTTCAAGCTCGCCGGACCCACTTTTTATACCTAAAAAACGATCCCTGAACGTACTGGAGCATTATTTTGTTTAAAAAAGTGAACAATTTATAATTAAAAATATCATAATCCCATGAGTACAGATAAGAATAAAGGACTTCAAAAATATACCTCTGATCTGCTGGCACTTGAAGAGCATTTTATGAATGCGATCAGAAAACAGAAAGCATCTGATAAAGTAAGAGATCATCGCGTTGTGGAACTCTTGCATGAACTTGACAAGATGACCTCTGAACACGTGCATTCACTTGAAAAACAAGTTGAAAGGCTTGGCGGAGAGTTAAAATCCGATATCAAAACAACCATCGCCTCATTTACCGGCTCAATAGCAGGCTTGATCGATAGCGTGCGTAATGATACCGTTTCAAAAATGATGAGAGATGATTATACCGCCCTTTCAATGATTACAATCGGCTATACAATGCTGCACACCTATGCACTTGCGGCAGAGGATACAATGTTGACAGAACTTACTTCTGAGCATATGACAAATTGCACAGGATTAATCACCGAGATCAGCAAGATTGTGCCTCTCATAGTAGCTACTGAGATCATTGATGATGAGGACCGTGCGGAAAGTATTGGTCAGATGGCACTTGAAAACACACAGGCTGCCTGGAAACCTGAGGCCTTTACCACGGAGCCTGAGATCGTTTGATCAGAGAATAACAATTATTAAAATCATAAGCCGGGTGAACAAACCCGGCTTTTTTTATTGCCCCCGAAAAACTGAACCAGTCTAAAATTTTTTAATCAAAAACAGAAACGAATAGGAATTATTGCCAATTCCATTCCTAAATGTTACCTCTTCTTTTCTTCAATCAGAAAAGAGATCATCCAGATATTCCTGATATTTTTTTTGATTTCTGAGTAACAAAAGGGGTACTCCAAATGCATAGTTCACCATTTTATCTGTAAAATCATGACTGATCAAGGCGGAAAATCGCTTCGCTTTTGAAGCTACTATGATGATATCTGCCTGAGTGTTCAACACTTTATCATAAACGGTATCTGCCAGCTTCCCTTTATTGTGTCGAGATAGTGAAATGTTCACATTTCCCGGAATAGGATAACTATTCAAAAATGCATTTTTTTTGTCCTCTGTTTTTTGATCCACTCTTTTCATCTCCTCTTCCGACATCAGATAGGGAAAAAATTGAGCTTTATACTCATAGATATGTTGAGCTGTGACGGCTCCACCGGATATCTTTGCCAGTTTTGAAGCAACAGCCGTTGCACTTGCCGACTGTTCAGAAAAATCAATAGGGACCAGGATATTTTCAAGCTGATAACGACTGTTTTCAGGTACAAATAGTATCGAGGTTGCCACATACTTAAGAATCTGTTTTGGCAAAATACCTTCACCGACATACCCTGTTTTTTTACCGACAATCAACAGATCGAAATCCAGGCTTTTACTTACTTCAATGATCGTGTTGGTCGGTTTGCCTTCTTTGATGATGACACGTAATTCTGCTTCCGGTTCATCGAAAGACTCATCCAGTTTTTCATGAATATCAGCTCTCAAAAGATCAAGGAACTCCTCTTTTGATTCGATTTCCGGAAATTGTTCAATGATTTCGAGTGTCTGAGGTCCGGAATCAACAACATGTAAAAATGTTACCGTAGTGGGTTGAGATATTTTTGCCAGAAAAGAAACGTATCCGATCAAAATGGAATCCATTTTAGTCAGATCCAGGCATACCATCCAATGTTTAGAATTAATCATATCAAGCTCCTTAATTTTCTTTTTTTCTTTTTGATAATAGACGCTGAACGAGTTCCTGATAAGATTCCCGCTCTTTTTCTTTTGTTTGGGTCATATGTTCTCTGTATTCCCTTGCAAGTCCAATTTGAAGGCTATAACACATAAAAAGCAGGACCAGAACAAAGGGTAAGCCGGTACTGATAGCCCCGGCCTGTAACGCACTCAAACCACCTCCAAGCAGTAGAATTGCCGCGACGACACCTTCTGTTGAAGCCCAAAATATACGAACCCCAACGGGTGAGTGCATTTTCCCACCGCTGGTGAGTCCGTCAATAACCAATGAACCTGAGTCGGATGATGTAACAAAAAAACTAAGAATTAGAATAATAGCCAGAATTGATGTCACAAGAGAGAGTGGAAATTGATCCAGCAGTATAAATAATGAAGTCGTTTGATCCATTTCAACAGCGGCTGCAATTTCAGCAATTCCTCCGGTTTCAAGATAAAGTGCACTGCCGCCAAATCCGCTCATCCACAGAAACGTAACCAATGTAGGAACAATCAATACCCCGAGAACAAACTGCTTTACAGTTCTGCCCTTGGATATCCTTGCAATAAACATACCGACGTAAGGCGACCAGGAGATCCACCAGGCCCAATAGAAGACGGTCCAGGTTGTCATGAATTCACCTTCTTCGAAGGTCTGAGTCCAGGTCGCGTAGGAAGCAAAATTTTGTATATAATGGCCGGTGCTCTGTACAAAATTGCTGAGAATATATAGAGTAGGGCCTACAATAAGTATGAAGAGCAAAAAGAGTGCTGCAATCCGGATATTAAATTCGCTGAGAACTTTTACACCTTTATCGATTCCTAACACAACAGACACAACGGCAATAGCGGTTACTACAATAATAATGATTACCTGCAGATTAACACTATTGTCAAGCCCAAACACATACTCAATGCCTGCGCCGGCCTGAGATGCACCCAAACCCAAAGATGTAGCCAACCCAAATAAAGTAGCTAATACAGCGAGGATGTCGATCACGTCTCCCATCCAGCCGTTGATTCGTTCTCCAAGAAGTGGATAAAAAACGGATCGGAATGAGAGTGGTAATTTTCGGTTGAACGCAAAAAACGCAAGTGCAAGTCCAACAACTGCATAAATCGCCCAGGCATGAAGGCCCCAGTGCAGAAAAGTAATCCCCATTGCATCTCGTACAGCACCTGTGGATCCAACTTCTGCATGCGGTGGATAGAGCAGATGCCACATCGGTTCAGCGACGGCAAAAAACATCAAACCAATACCCATACCGGCACTGAATAGCATAGCAAACCAGGCCATGGTACTAAATTCAGGCTCTGAATCCTGTCCGCCCAGGCGTATCGATCCAAATTTACTGAATGCAAAAAAGAGCGAGAAGCCAATAAAAATATTAACGCCGATCACAAAGAGCCAGGTTGCTGATTCTGTAATCCCTATTCTTACAGAATTAAATAATTCTTCGGCAGCATCCCCCATAATGATCGTACCGGCGATTAGCAACGTTATCAAAATAACAGATGGCCAAAATACAGGACCATGAATTTCAAAAACCGGTTTTGAATTTGAGGAACTGTTTTGTGGCTGCTTCTCTTTTTTTTGATTCATATTATCTTTACTGAATATTTAACATGTTTAATAGTAACTGAGACAGTTAAAATGAGTCAAAAGTAAAATCCGATATTTATATTAAATCGGATGTTATACTCGGATTTACCAATCCCAAGATCCTCATGGCCGGGCCCTACACCGACTCCAAATGAATCCGTTAGCCATGGATGGTTTACACCTTGTGCAATATCAAAGTAGGTATAAACCGGTCCGGCCGAGACCAAAATGCCGGTAATATTCTGAATGGTATACTGAAAATGTTGATCAAGGGTCAGTGTATTTCCATCCGCCAATCGAGTTGTTCCGGATCCTGCACGATTCTTCATATAGCTGAAATCATTGTAAAAAAGCAAATTGGTTACAGGCCCCCATTCTACATCATGGGAGTAAGCTAATCCCAATGTAGCAATCCATGCTTCTGTTGAAACCTGATAGGGTATCGCATACGCGCCCATAAAAGCTGTGCTAAGTTTCTGGCCATCATCATCCAAAGCATTCATTTTGTAATAGAGAATCTGAGGTTTGATATTGAAGTTACCAGAGTTAATGTCGGCATGGGCAGCAAACGCATAGCGATGGTCAAACCTGCTTAGGACTGTGTTATAAAGTTGTCCATATTCCAGGGAAAGTCCATACTCACTTGGACCTGTAAGCCATGCGGCACGAAGATTAAATTGATTTCTTTCTGTAAGTGCGGCATTTCCTTCAGGTATCACATCATATGAATAGCGCCCCGGGCCTCCCGTTCCGAATGCTGCAGGCGGGCCTTCCGG
>TARA_R100001143_G_scaffold3356_2_pt1 | contig 11433 bp, 10 predicted proteins | sample TARA_R100001143 | Tara Oceans TARA_R100001143 (sample SAMEA2621300) | marine metagenome | biome: marine biome (ENVO:00000447); feature: mesopelagic zone (ENVO:00000213); material: "saline water (ENVO:00002010), including plankton (ENVO:xxxxxxxx)" | depth 800 m | reverse complement strand
CTGGCGATGCTGGACGCGGGGCTGACCACCGGCCGCATCCTGATGCTGGAACCACGCCGCCTTGCCGCGCGTGCGGCCGCCGAACGCATGGCTGCGACCTTGGGCGAAGAACCGGGGCAAACCGTGGGCTTTCGCGTCCGCGGTGCCAGCGCCGTCAGCAAATCCACCCGTATCGAGGTCGTGACCGAGGGCATTCTGACCCGCATGCTGCAAGACGACCCCGACCTGCCCGGTGTCGGCGCCGTGATCTTTGACGAATTCCACGAAAGATCCCTGAACGCGGATCTGGGCCTCGCGCTTTGCCTGGAGGTGGCCGAAGCGTTGCGCGATGACCTGTTGATCGTCGCCATGTCCGCCACGCTGGACGCCGCCCCCGTCGCCGCCCTGATGCAGGCTCCGGTGGTCACCTCCGAAGGGCGCAGCTTTCCGGTGACGCCCCATTGGCTGGACCGGCCCGTAGGCAAGCAACGGTTCGAGCAGGCAGTCGCCGATCTGGTGTTGCACGCGCTGGATACCGCCCCCGGATCGGCGCTGGTGTTCCTGCCCGGCGAAGGTGAAATCCGACGGGTTGAAAGCGCGCTGACCGGACGGCTGCCCGCCGATTGCACGCTCGCCCCGCTGTTCGGCGCGATGGACTTCAAAGCGCAGCGCGCTGCGATTGCCCCGGCCAAAACAGGGCGCAAGGTCGTGCTCGCGACTTCTATCGCGGAAACCTCGCTGACCATCGAAGGGGTGCAGATCGTGGTGGACGGGGGCCGCGCGCGACGGGCGCAGTTCGATCCGTCCTCTGGTATGTCGCGGCTGATCACCGACCGCGTAACCCGCGCCGAAGCGACGCAGCGCGCGGGCCGTGCGGGGCGTGTGTCGGAAGGGGCCGCGTTCAAACTCTGGACCCGCGGCGAGGAAGGCGCGCTGGCCGCCTACCCCCCCGCCGAGATCGAGGCCGGCGATCTATGCGCCTTCGCGTTAGAGCTGGCAGTCTGGGGGGCGCAGGCCGATGACCTGAAGTTCGTGACCCCGCCTCATGCAGGCCGTCTGGCCGAAGCGCAGGCCGTGCTGCACATGCTGGGGGCGCTGGATTCGACGGGTCGGATCACAGAGCATGGCCGCAGCTTGACGAAGATGCCGCTGCATCCCCGTCTGGCGCATATGGTCGCCAAAGGCGGGCGCAGCGCCCCGACGCTGGCCGCGATCCTGTCGGAGCGTGACCCCTTGCGCGGCGGCTCTGTCGATCTGGCGCTGCGGCTTGATGCGGTCGCGGGCAAGCGCGTCCCGGCCGAGGTCAACCACGCGGCCCTTTCACGCATCAAGCAAGACGCCAAACGGCTGGCCAGAGGGCAAACCGGTGACGGCCCCGATACGCTGGGGGTGCTGGCGGCCCTTGCCTACCCCGATAGGGTGGCGCTGCGGCGCAAGGGCGACGCGCCGCGATACGTTATGTCGGGCGGCAAAGGCGCGATCCTGTCCGAGAGCGATCCGCTGGCGGGGGAACGCTTGCTGGTGGCGACCGATCTTGACGGCGACCCGCGAGAAGCACGCATGCGCCAAGCCGCGCGCCTGTCCGACAGCGATCTGCGTGAAAGCTTCGCGGATCAAATCGGATGGCATAAACTCTGCGTCTGGTCCCGCCGCGAGGGCCGCGTGCTGGCGCGGCAGCAGGAACGTTTTGGCGCATTGGTGCTGGACGACAGGGCGTGGTCAGACGCCCCCGCCGAAGACATAGCGCAGGCCATGCTCGACGGGGTGCGGCAGCTGGGACTGATGCCCGGCAAAGCGGCGGCGCTGTTTCTCGCACGGGCACGGCTGATGGGCGATGGTTTCCCCGATTTCAGCGAGGATCACCTGCTTGAGACTTTGGAGGATTGGTTGCCCGGTCATCTGGCAGGTGTCCGCAGCACCGCCGACTGGAAGGCGTTTGACCTGCTGCCTGCCCTGACCGCGCGGCTGAGCTGGGACGACCAGCAAGCACTTGATCGTGCCGCGCCTGCGCATTTCACCACGCCGCTGGGGCGCAAGATCGCGATTGACTATAGCGAAACGCAGCCCCAGATCGCCCTGCGCCTGCAAGAGGTCTTTGGCACTACCCGTCACCCCATGATCGCAGGGCAGCCCTTGCAGATCACGCTGCTGTCCCCCGCACAGCGCCCCGTGCAGGTGACCACCGATCTGCCGGGGTTCTGGGCTGGGTCCTATGCCGATGTGCGCAAAGACATGCGCGCCCGCTATCCGCGCCACCCTTGGCCCGAAGACCCGACGCAGGCCGATCCGACGCTACGGGCCAAACCCCACGGCACCTGAGGCCCCGCGATGTCGCGCGGCGTACCCTGCGAGTACCAGTAATCCGCCCGCAATCGCCCAGTTCTTGACAAAGATCGACATCTGCCACGGGTCATCAGGTATGAAGTGGAAGATACTCGTTGCCATGCAATAAAGCGCGAGTGCTGCGCTCATGGGGGCGAGCCAAAGACCGAAGATCAGGCTGATCGCCGCCACCCCGTTGAACAGCATCGCGGGCCAGACGAGGAACACGGGCAATCCGCGATCCGACAGCAAACCCTGCGCCGCTGCAGGGTCCACGAGCTTTTGCACAAATCCCGCGACGAAAAGGGCCGCCAAAAGCAGGCGGCCCGTGTAAATCGCAATCCTCTCAACCCGCTGCATCAGGCGGCGGCGGGCGTAAAGGTCATCGCCAAACCGTTAATACAGTGGCGTTTGCCCGTGGGTGCAGGACCATCATCGAACACATGGCCCAGATGGCCACCGCAGCGGTCGCAATGCACCTCGGTCCGCGTGGTAAAGAACCCCTTGTCCGGCATGGTTTCGACAGCATCGTCCAGCGGGGCGAAGAAGCTTGGCCAGCCGGTGCCGCTTTTGAACTTGGTCTCGGAACTATAAAGGGCCTGATCACAACCCTTGCAGTGGAACACGCCTTTGCGGACCTCATCGTTCAGCGGGCTGGTAAATGCGCGTTCGGTATCCCCCTCGCGCAGGACGGCATATGCGTCATCGCCCAGTTGCGCGCGCCATTCGGCAGGGGTGCGGCTGACTTCAAAGTCGCCCTGTGCCACGGTCCCGGCCTGCGCCGCCGCGCCTACGCCAAACGGCAAGGCCGCCATCGTCATCGTTGTGCATTTCAGGAAATTCCGGCGTTTCATAATGCCCCCTTAAGGTTGCGGTACTGCGGATAGATTGGATGTCTGTTGAAAGGGCCGCCGGACGTCGCGCTGACATCCGGCGGTACTCGTTACAAGGCACGCGAGGTGCCGATACTGGATAAACCCGTTGGCGGAATGCATGGTTCCACGCCAACAAACTCGTTACCAAACCGCGCCAAAAACACGGCACGGTCCCTCAGCGACATGGGCTTGCAACCAGTGTCGGCCTGAGTTGTGGAAATACACGGAAGTAGAAAACGAGAAGTTTCACCGAAAACGCAAAAAACCAAAGTTTTTATTAAACTTTCTCAAATACCATTAAGAAACAAAGACTTCGCCCACATGAAAGCGGGCGAAGCATTTGCGTAAAAAGTCAGCGAACCCGATAAAACCCGGATTACAGTTCAGACATAGCCCCTGCGGCCAGGACATCGCCCGTAGGCGCCCCCGTGGGCGAGCCGCCGACGGGTTCATCCGAAATCGCCAGCGTGATCTGTGCCGCCTGGCTGCGCAGCTCTGCCGGAACAAGAATCCGCGTCGTCTCGCTGTCGGGCAGAACGCCCAAGGAAACCGGAGCCTGATCGGGCAGGATCGCCCAAAGTTCTAGCACACGCCCCTCGTTCGCGGAGCCCGAAACGCGGCGCAGCGCGATCTCGTGCTTGACCGGTTCGACCACGGCCAACACTTGCAACGGGCTGGTGTCGCTGACCAGCTGTGCCGCCAGAACGGTCGGTTGATCGCCGCCCGGACGTGTGTTGATCTCAAGCAGTTGCACGCCAAGGTAGCCCGCAAACAGCAGCGATGCCATCGCCACCCCCTGCCAGAGCCACAAACGTTGCAGGATCGAAACCCGCTGCTTGGGGAAGACCTGCGCCATCAGCTTTTTCTTCACGCGCGCGGGCGGCGAGACGGGGTCGATCCCGTCGGTCATGGCCGTCAGGCGTTCCTGCCAGAACACAACGCGATCCGCGAAATCACGTTCAGTCGCAATGCGATGACGCGCGGCGATCATATCGTCGTCAGACGACAGGCCCAGCACCATTTCGGCGGCCAGAAGATCATCATCATGGGGTGTTTCAGGCGTTTGGGTCATTGGCTCATACACTCCCGCAGGGCGATCAGGCCACGGCGCAGCCAGGTTCGCATCGTATTCAGCGGCACGCCAAAGCGTTCAGCCAGATCGGAATAGGTCTCGCCATCCAGATAGGCACCCCGAATGGCTTTGCCACGGTCTTCTTCCAGCGTATCAAGACAGCCCGACAGGCGCGACGCCTCTGACGAGGCAACGGCGTATTGTTCGGGCGTGGGACCGGGGGAGACAAGTTCAAAACCGGGCGTATTCACGTCCTGATGGCCTTTTTTGCGGGCCCGCAGACGGTCGATAGAGGTATTTCGCGCAATGGTGATCAGCCACGTCATCGGGCTCAGGCCATTGGCATTATACTTATCGGCATTGTTCCAGATTTTGACGAAACTGTCCTGCATGGCGTCCTCTGCTGCGGCGCGTTTGTTCAACACACGCAGACAAACCCCGAAAAGTTTCGCAGAAACACGATCATAGAGCTGGTCAAACGCCGCGCGGTCTTTCAACGCGACACGGGCAATCAAGTTTTCGATTTCTTGTCGGTCCATTTGCACGGGCCTTTTCTCCACCTGAACGGGTTTCCAGCGTTACACCGAAACCTACGGCACTCACTACATTTGTCCAGCAAAGCGTTGTCATTGGACAACTTTGTGTAACCCACGCGCATCGCGTTGGCCAATGGGTAATCTATCGCGCGGCAAGCGGGCGCGGAAATGGCCCCCCGCGTTCACAAGCTATGGACGGGGGCCGGTGTTGCGCGTTTAGTCGTGGCAGGGCTGCCCTGTTGTACACCGCTGCACGGCATCCCGTCTGTCTGGCCCCTATGTGGCCCATATGTGGAAGGAGTATCGCGATGCCGCAGCCCAATCACAGCACCTATGACGTTGTCATTATCGGTGGCGCGATCTTTGGATCGTCGGTCGCATGGTGGCTGACCCAGATGGCCGGTTTTGACGGCAAGGTTCTGGTGGTCGAACGTGACCCCACCTATGAATACGCCGCCACAAGCCATACCAACAGTTGCATCCGCCAGCAGTTCAGCTCGGCCATCAACGTGAAGGTGTCGCAGTTCGGGGCCGAGTTTATCAAGAACTTCCGTCGGTTTATGGGCGATGATCCAGAGGTGCCGCATCTGGCGCTGCAAAGCTTTGGCTATCTCTACCTCGCGGACACGCCAGAGTTTGCGCAGACGCTGCAACAGAACCAGCAGATACAGGTGGCACTGGGGGCGGGCACGCAACACATGACCGCCGCCGAGGTCGCTGCCGCCTACCCGTTCTATCAGCTTGATGGCATCATTGCCGCCAACCACAACCGTGTGGACGAAGGCTATTTCGACGGCGGCACCATGTTTGACTGGTTCAAGCGCATGGCTCGCCGCAACGGGGTGGAATACCTGCACGACGAAGTGACCGCGATGACCAAAGCCGCCGATGGCACATCCGTCACCCATGTCACGCTGAAATCCGGCGCGACGGTGGCCTGCGGGACGGTGGTCAACGCCTCTGGCCCGCGGGCGGCCGCGACGGCGGGCATGGCCGGCATCACCCTCCCGGTCGAGCCGCGCAAACGCTATACCTTTGTGTTCGATGCCGCCAAACCGCTGGACCGCGACCTGCCGCTGACAATCGACCCGTCGGGGGTGCATTTCAGGACCGAAGGGAAATACTACATGGCGGGCTGCCCCCCGCGCGAAGATCCTGCGGTCGCCTATGATGACTTTGCCTTTGACCACAGCCTTTGGGAGGACAAGGTGTGGCCCGCCATCGCCACCCGCGTCCCGCAGTTCGATCAGGTCAAGGTGATCAACGAATGGGTCGGGCACTACGATTACAACACGCTGGACCAGAACGCGATTGTCGGCCCGCACAGTGTGGTCGAGAATTTCCTGTGCCTGAACGGGTTTTCCGGTCACGGGCTGCAACAGGCACCCGCCCTTGGCCGTGGCATCGCTGAATGGATCGCCTATGGCGCATACCGCACGTTGGACCTAGGCCCCTACGCCTACCGCCGGATCGAGGAAAACCAATCGTTGATTGAAAAGGCGGTGATTTGATCCCCCTGCCCCGATGACATACCCATGCCAGGCAACACCCCTTTGTGCGGGCGCGCAGCCTTGCTTGGCCTCGCAAAACGATAGTGGAAGGAAAACGACATGATGAAGAAACTGGTTCTGACGGGGGCCGCAGGGCGGCTTGGGTCCTACCTGCGTGAACCCCTGTCCAAGATGTGCCAAGAACTGGTCAGCACCGACATTGTCGATGACATCGGCAAGCTCTATGAAGGCGAAAGCTACGCCAAGGCCGATGTCGCCGTCTATGACCAGATCGCGCCGTTGCTGGAGGGTGCCGATATGATTGTCCACTTCGGTGCCATCGTCGACGAAAAACCCTTCGAGGAACTGCTGGGCCCGAATTTCGTCGGATCTTACAACGTATGGGAAGCCGCCTATCAGCACGGGCTTCAACGGGTCGTCTATGCGTCCTCCATCCACGCCGTGGGCATGCACAAGAAATCCGACTTCATCGGCATCGACGCGCCCCACAAGCCCGATACATTCTACGGCCTCGCCAAATGCTTTAGCGAAGACCTTGCGTCCATGTATTGGGACAAACGCGGGCTAGAGGCCGTGTGCCTGCGCATCCTCAGCTGCGCGCAGGTCAACAACACCCGCGCCTTGGGATCGTGGCTGTCCTATGACGATCTGATCCAACTGGTCACCCGCGCCATCGATACCCCATCGGTCGGCTTCAGCGTCGTCTACGGCGTGTCCAACAACGACCGCGCGCCGGTGGACAATGCCAAAGCGTCCTTCCTCGGCTATCGCCCGAAAGACAACGCAGAGCAGTTCGCCGAGAAGATCCTTGCCGAAGCACCACCGGTCGATCTGAAAGACCCCGGCCAAATGCACCACGGTGGCCCCTTTGCCGCGGTCGACCTCGGCGAAAGCGGCGTGGCGTCGATGAACATCGTCAACGACAAGAAAACCACCTGATGCCTTGAGGGCGGGGCGGGGCTTTACCCCCGCCCCCATGTTTCACGTGACGCGATGTTTGGACTGGCACCCGTCTTGCCAGCGGGCGCGACAGATGCGCCCGCGGCTCACAATTCGATGCGGATATCGTGGATCCACAGTTTCGGCGGCCGCGAGAGCACAAAGACTACCACATCCGCCAGATCGTCGGGCTCGGTAAAGATATGGTTGGGCACATCCTCCCCCGCCTTGCTGAACATCCCCGTGTTTGTCCCCGACTGGTAAACTCCGCCCACGCGCACGCCGGTGTTTTCCTCGTCCGCTTTCAGCACCTCGGTAAAGCCACGCACCCCGTATTTCGTGGCGGTATAGACAGATTGCCCGGCCTGCGCGACGACGCCGGACTTGGAGACGACATTCAGAATGATCCCCTCGTCATTCGCCCGCAGCGCCGGAATGGCGGCTTGCGTGATCTGCATCAAACCCGTCAGGTTGGTCTGCACGGTCGCCTGCAAAAGCTGCGGCGGGATCTCATCCAGCGGACCGGTTTTGTGCCAGATGCCCGCATTGTTGATCAGAATATCCAGCCCGCCAAATGCAGCTGTCACCTGCTCCACCGCCCCGCTGATCGCATCCGGGTTCTGGATATCACACGCAATGCCGATCGCTTCGCTGGCTCCAGCGGCGATACATTCAGCCTCTACCGCAGCCAGACGGTCAGCATCGCGCCCCAGAATGGCCAGACGCGTCCCTACTGCCGCGAGTTTAAGGCAAATATGCCGCCCGATACCATCACTGCCACCAGTGACGATGATACGCTTGTTCTTTAATTCCATGATCCGCTCCTGAGTATTACACCCCCTCTACCCCACCTCCTTTCCTCGCGAAAGCATGGGCGCACGGTTTGCAAAAGGCGGGTGGCGGCGAAACTGTCGGAGGGGAAAGCCAAGCGCAACGTCGCGCCCCATCTCGGGCCGCGCAACACCTGATCAGTATGTAGATAAATGTCTAGGTGTATGGCGGAGACGAAGGGATTCGAACCCTCGAGACCCTTCCGGGCCTACTCCCTTAGCAGGGGAGCGCCTTCGACCACTCGGCCACGTCTCCGTCGACTCGTATATCCAAGAAAACGCATGGGGCACAAGCGGTAATCTCAGAAAATACCGGGAATGTCGGGATCGCGGGGATAGCGGAGGATATCGGGGGCGGGATACGGCTTGCGGCGCTATGCGCGCGGCGCGGGCCGGGGGCATCCGTAGGTCGAGGGCGAAGGCGGGCAGAGCCGTGGGGCGATGGCAGCGGGAGGTGCTGCTCGCGCGCCAGATCGGCGGGCCGCCTGGAAAGCGGCCCGCCGGATTGGATCAGGTGTTGAACAGGAAATGCAGCACGTCACCGTCTTTGACGGTGTAGCTTTTGCCCTCGGCGCGCATCTTGCCGGCTTCCTTGGCGGGGCCTTCACCGCCCAAAGCCACGAAATCGTCATAGGCGATGGTTTCGGCGCGGATGAAGCCTTTTTCAAAATCACCGTGGATCACGCCTGCGGCTTTCGGCGCAGAGGTGCCAGCCTTGATCGTCCAGGCGCGGGCCTCTTTCGGGCCGACGGTGAAGTATGTCTCAAGGTGCAGCAGCTCGTAGCCCGCGCGGATCAACCGATCAAGCCCGGCTTCCTCTAGCCCCATCTCGTCCAGAAACATACTGGCCTCTTCGGGCTCCAGCTGGCTGATTTCTTCCTCGATCTGGGCTGAGATCACGACATGACTATTGCCCTGCGCCGCGGCCATTTCCGCGACTTTGGCAGAAAGGGCATTGCCCTCGGCCGCTTCGGATTCACCGACGTTGCAGACATAAAGCACCGGCTTGGTCGTCAGCAATTGCAGCATGCGCCAGGCTTTTGCGTCATCCGCGTCGACCTCCACGGTGCGCGCGGGTTTGCCGTTTTCGATGGCTTCTTGCGCGGCGGCCAGCAGACGGTCTTGCTGCGCTGCGTCCTTGTCGTTGCCCTTGATCTTGCGGACCAGACCGGCACGGCGTTTTTCGATGCTTTCCAGATCGGCAAGCATCAGTTCTGTATCGATGGTCTCGGCGTCGGCCACGGGGTCCACGCGCCCTTCGACGTGGGTCACATCGCCGTCTTCAAAGCAGCGCAGCACATGGGCGATCGCGTCCGTCTCGCGGATATTGGCCAGGAACTGGTTGCCCAGACCTTCCCCTTTGGACGCACCTTTGACCAACCCTGCGATATCCACAAAGGTCATCCGCGTCGGGATAATCTGCTTGGAGCCCGCAATCGCCGCGAGTTTATCCAGGCGCGAATCCGGCACCGCGACTTCACCGACGTTCGGTTCGATTGTGCAGAACGGAAAATTGGCCGCCTGCGCTGCCGCTGTTTTGGTCAACGCGTTGAAGAGGGTCGACTTGCCGACATTCGGCAGACCCACGATTCCCATCTTAAAGCCCATGACAAGCATCCTTTATAAGTTGGCGTTGTCCTAGGGTTTTGGCCGCCTTTGCGCAAGTCTTAGCGCAGGCGTCGGTCCTCGTGCGTCTGGTAAATCAGGATCCATGCGAGCACGATGAACATCGGATGGGTCAACCCGCCCGAAAAAATCACGGCCGGAATCCAGATCAGGAAGACGATAATCGCCGTGAAGATCCGTCCTGTCAGCAGGATGGAAAGCGGCGGCAACAGCAGGGCGAGTACATAATTCATGCGATAAATGTAGGCACCGGCGGCGGGATTTAAAGGACTATGTTATGCACACCTGCATAAATACAGTGTCTTTGCCCCCTGTTTTTCGGAAAATCGCCCGAGCCCACCGGCGGAGTTGGATTGATTTCCCGTGATATATTCGGCATTGCAGCAGGGTAACGTAAAAAGGCCGCCCTCATGACACGTATCGACGCCAAATTCGCTGACCTCAAATCCCAAGGCAAGAAAGCCTTTGTCGCCTATGTGATGGCAGGCGATCCCGACTTTGACACGTCGCTCGAGGTAGTGCGCGGCCTGCCTGGCGCGGGCGTCGATATTATCGAACTGGGGCTGCCGTTTACCGATCCGATGGCCGATGGCTCTGCCATTCAGCTGGCGGGACAGCGCGCGCTTGAAGGCGGGATGACGCTGGACAAGACGCTGGCGCTTGCCGCGGCGTTCCGCGAACAGGATGACACGACGCCGATCGTGCTGATGGGCTACTACAACCCGATCTACTCCAAAGGCGTGGATACATTCCTAGAGGCGGCCAAGACGGCCGGCGTGGACGGGCTGATCGTCGTGGACCTGCCACCGGAAGAAGACGCCGAGCTGTGCCTGCCCGCGCAAGCCGCCGGTATGAACTTCATCCGCCTTGCGACCCCTACGACCGATGACAAACGTCTACCGCGGGTTGTGCAGAACACCTCGGGCTTTGTGTATTATGTGTCGATCACCGGCATCACCGGCTCTGCCGAAGCGGATGCGGGCGATGTCGCCCCCGAAGTTGAGCGCATCCAGAAGGCCAGCGGCCTGCCCGTCATTGTCGGGTTCGGCGTGAACACCCCCGCCAAGGCCGAAGCCATTGCAAGCGTTGCTGATGGGGTTGTTGTCGGCTCTGCCATCGTGTCGAAAATCGCAGATGGGCTGCCTGTCGAAGACGTGCTGAGCTTTGTCAAAACCCTGTCGGATGGTGCGCATCGGGCCTGAGCGCCCCGCCCGACGCCCGATGTCGTGGCGTAAAGCAATTGATTTCAACGGGCCGTATTGGTTAGATCATCTGACCAATACATAGGAACTTGCCACCATGCCCGTGATCACCACCATCGACGACCTCAAGCGCCTGCATGAACGCCGCGTGCCGCGGATGTTCTATGACTACGCGGAATCGGGCAGCTGGACAGAGCAGACCTTTCGCGAGAACACGACCGATTTTGAACAGATCCGCCTGCGCCAGCGCGTCGCCGTGGATATGAGCGGGCGCAGCACCAAGACGCAGATGATCGGGCAGGATGTGGCGATGCCTGTGGCACTGGCCCCTGTCGGGCTGACCGGCATGCAGCACGCCGACGGAGAGATCAAAGCCGCCCGCGCCGCCGAAGCCTTTGGCGTGCCCTTCACCCTGTCGACCATGTCCATCAATTCGATCGAGGATGTGGCAGAGGCGACGACGAAACCATTCTGGTTCCAGCTTTATACCATGCGCGACGATGACTATGTCGCGCGACTGATCCAGCGCGCCAAGGATGCC
>TARA_R100001143_G_C3360371_1_pt1 | contig 11519 bp, 11 predicted proteins | sample TARA_R100001143 | Tara Oceans TARA_R100001143 (sample SAMEA2621300) | marine metagenome | biome: marine biome (ENVO:00000447); feature: mesopelagic zone (ENVO:00000213); material: "saline water (ENVO:00002010), including plankton (ENVO:xxxxxxxx)" | depth 800 m | reverse complement strand
CTCATTGCTGAAATTTCCGGGGACCCCGCCTTTGCAAAAACCCGGCTTATTGCCGAAGCGTGGGATGTAAGCAGCTACCAGCTGGGCGTCCGCTTTCCCGGCATCACCTGGATGCAGTGGAACGGGCAGTATCGCGACGACCTGCGACGATTCATAAAAGGAGATCCCGGCATGGTGGGCCCTGTGATGACCCGCCTGTACGGCAGCGATGATCTGTTTCCCGATTCGGCAGAATATGCCTGCCATGCCTGGCAAAGCGTCAACTTCATCAATTCGCACGACGGCTTTACCCTGTACGACCTGGTTTCTTACAACCGGAAGCATAACGAAGCCAACGGCCACGATAACAGCGACGGGATGGACCAGAATTTTAGCTGGAACTGCGGCTGGGAAGGCGATAAAAATGTGCCTGAAGATGTGATGAAGCTGCGCAGGCGTCAGGCCAAAAATTTCTGCTGCCTGCTTTTTCTGTCGAACGGCACACCCATGTTCCGGGCGGGCGATGAATTTTTAAACACCCAGCACGGCAACAACAATCCCTATAACCAGAATAACGAGATCAACTGGCTCGACTGGGGCCGGAAAGAAGAAAACAAGGAAATTTTTGATTTTTTCAAACGGATGATTGCATTCCGGAAACAACATCCAAGCCTGGCTCGGAGCCGGTACTGGCGCGGCGATGTGCAATGGTTTAGTCCCGAAGGAGGCGCGGCAGATATCGCTGCCGATTCTCATAGCTTAGCTTTTTACCTGGATGGGGCTTCCGAGGGCGATGATGATCTGTATGTGATGATCAATGCCCGGTGGAATAACCTTGACTTTACCATTCAGGAAGGAACTGCCGGGGAATGGAAAAGGGTGATCGACACCAGCCTGCCAAGTCCTGACGACATTGCAAACCCGGGAGATGAGAAAACAATAGACCAGGCCACTTACACCGTAAACGCCCGCTCGGTGGTCGTGTTGATACGGGAGCGCTCTGTATGAATTATGAATTCCCACACCGGTTTACCCGCTTTCAATAAACCTGTACTATATATAATGCGCTGCAGGGCATCACGGCCCAGCCTGCATAACTCATAAAAAAATTTACCCCGAATTTAAGCTTCTTTTAAGCCTCCATGTGTTAACCTGTATATAGAAAAAGGATGTTTTCCTTTTCTGTTTTACAAGTACGAACCCTTTAACCCCGAATGGAGGCGCTTATGTGGTTTGAAAATATATGGAATACTCCGCTGTTATGGTGGCTCCTGTTGGTCGTTTTCGGTGCAGGACTCATCATATGGGTCCTCATGCGGATGCGAAAGAAGGCCGATCCGGTAAAGGAACATTTGGATCACATTTGCCGGTGCTATGCCCGTGGTGAACTAAACCGGGACGATTTTGAAGAGTTGAAACAAGATTTACATGAATTTGAAAAACAAATCAAGACAACTAAAAATCGAAAACCAACCCCCCGTGTGAAAGCACGGGAAAACAATAAACAACCGATAAGGTGAATACTATGGAATGGATAGCTGAAAACTGGTTCCTCATATTGATTATCATCCTATTTGTGGGCATGCATATGTTCGGACACGGGCACGGAGGGCATGGCGGACACGGACACAAACACAAACACGGTTCGCACCAAGGCCATGACCACACCGAAGATGACAACAACAAACACCAGCATCATTAACCTGTCATAAGGGAATAAGCATGAGACCGTTAAAGAGAAATCCCCTGGTGATTTTTTTGGAATCCCTAAAAGGAAAGAATCAGGCAGGGGTCGGTATTGCAATTTTATTGGCAGTCATTGTTGCTATGCTATGGGCAAATTCTCCTTTAAAAGAATATTACAATGAATTTATTCATATGGAAATTTTCATTGGGCTAAATGGAAATACCTTATCAGAGCCCTTACTGTTGTGGGTAAATGATGGGTTAATGGCCGTATTCTTTCTATTTGTTGGTTTAGAGTTAAAACGTGAAATACTTGGTGGAAAACTCTCGAATCCCCGTAAAGCCATTCTGCCGATTGGGGCCGCCGTGGGCGGAATGCTTGTCCCTGCACTAATCTATTCATTCTTTAATGGCAATGGCATTGGACAAAGTGGTTGGGGAATACCAATGGCCACCGATATTGCTTTTGCATTGGGTGTACTTTCCCTGTTTGGAAATCGAGTACCGGTTTCGCTTAAAATCTTTTTAGTTGCTCTTGCTATTGTAGATGATTTGGGGGCGGTATTGGTGATCGCGATTTTCTATACTTCGGGAATATCAGAAATGGATTTACTCCATGGTTTCCTTTTTTTCCTGGTACTTTTAGGAGGTAACTATTTTGGAGTCAGGAGTGCCTGGTTTTATTTCATCATTGGTATTGGAGGGGTCTGGCTGGCCTTTTTCTTTTCAGGTGTTCACCCTACCGTTGCCGGCATTCTTATCGCTTTTGCCATCCCCGGAAAAGTAAAAATTAAGGAACAAGATTACCTGAAAAATCTAACGATCCTTCACCGGAAATTTATAGAAGCCACCCCCATTAAAGGAAGTTTCATTTCTGAAAGTCAACTGGAGATACTTGAAAAAATTAAAAGTAAAACCAATGATGCTGAAACCCCATTACAAAAATTAGAACATGGATTATCGCCTATCGTCGGCTTTTTTATACTACCTGTTTTTGCACTGGTAAATGCGGGCATCCATATTCATGGTGATATTCTGAATACTCTGAGCCAGCAAATCAGCTTGGGCATCATGGCAGGACTTATAGTTGGCAAATTTATCGGGATTGCTGGCTTTTCATGGATTTTAGTAAAACTAAAAATTGCACAACTGGGAGAAGGAGTAACATGGGGCCAACTTTGCGGTGTGGCTTTGATTGCAGGCATTGGATTTACAATGTCCTTTTTTATCACCGATCTGGCATTCCAAAGTGAAGAGCTTAGATATATTGCCAAGCTAAGCATCCTGTTTACTTCCGTTTTGGCCGGTATAGGTGGCTCTTTTATGCTTTGGGTGTCCTCAAGGTCAAGTTCCCAATATCATTCTGTAAAACCGATACATAAAAATGGATTCTAATATCAACATCAATAACAAAACAAAAGGTGATTCATCATGTTAAATATTAAAATTGTAAGCTGGGCGGCAGGTACTTTTACAGCAGTCAGTTTTATTTTCTGCGTTATTTATGGTTTAGTAACACCTGAAAGCGTTCACATGCATCAGTTCCTGGAAATTGTATTACCCGCCTTCGAATGGATTTCGGTCGGTAGTTTTTTCCTCGGACTTATCGAGAGTTTTGCCTGGGGCGCGTACATCGGGCTGGTTTATGTACCCATTTATAACTTTTTCTACAAACGATGGGGACTGAAAACCGACTGAGGCATTCTCTATTCATTTGAATACACCAGGCTGTCATAAAAATATTCAATGAATAATTTTACACCTGAGATACCGGAAAAACCCGGAATGGATTCCCTCCGTTTGACGCGCACCCTCTGTTCGCTGGCGCTGATATCGTTCGGCATGATACTATATGAGATTGTGTTGACGCGCATATTTGCGGTCATCCTGAGCTATCATTACGTGTTCGCCGTTTTGTCTCTTGCCATGCTTGGGTTGGGTATGGGTGGGCTGCTGCTGAAAAAAGGCGGGGAAATCTGGCCCTCCATCAGTACAAACAAGCTCATCCTTTCTACGGCCCTTGCTGCCGGTATAATTACCGCTCTAATCCTTTACCTCACACAGGCAGCCTCCCCTTCATGGAGTACACCAATCACCTACATCGTCTTATTCCTTCCGGTACTACCCTTCCTGTTTTTCGGTATGGCTATCGCCTCTTTTTTTCAACAAGCCCCGGAGCGGAGTTCACTGTTGTATGGTTTTGACATTGCCGGTGGTGCCTTAGCTGCCCTGCTGGCAGTTCCTCTCCTAAATTCTGTTCCGGCAACCACAGCGGCCTTCATTGTTGTATTTGTGTTAGCGGCGGCTTCGATCATCCTGATGACAGCCGAATCGCTCAAATGGAGTACATCCATACTATGGTTAAGTACCCTTTTTTTTGCGGCAGGCGGTATCTGGCTGGCCCCTCAAGGCATACTTCCCATCAAAAATAACCAAAGCAAGGACATCAACAGAATACTGTATGATGCTTCCGGTAGCGGCAGAGTTGTCGAAACGCGATGGAGCGCCTTCGGCCAAACAACTCTTGTTGAAAACGACCAATTACCCGATGAAAAAATGATTTATGTTGATGGAGCTGCCGGTACATCCATGTTCAGTTTTCAGGCATTGTTAAATGATTCAACATTACAAAGTGATTTGACCTCCAACTTCGGGCAATTTTTTCCATTTTACTTTTTAAATGAGAATGAAAAAGACAGTGCTCTTATTATAGGCCCCGGTGGCGGCCGGGACGTGTTAGTAGCTCTTTTCGGGGGCGTATCATCTATCACTGCTGTTGAAGTAAACCCGGACTTGGTGCAAATAGTCAAAGATTATGAGGATTTCAATGGCGGTTTATATACAAAACTGCCCAATGTTGAAATAGTAGTAGTTGAAGGGCGCAGTTTTATCCGAAATACTTCTGAAAAATATGATCTCCTCATGTTGGCTCTGCCGGTAACCAAAAGCAGCCGAAGCATCGACGGCTATGCTTTAACCGAAAACTACCTGTTTACCGTAGAGGCTTTCAGCGACTACCTGGATCGGCTTACTCCCGAGGGCAGAATTATTTTTGTTACACATGGTAATGCCGAACTCTACCGGCTGTTAGGGCTGGCACTGAAAGCTTTTGAAAAAAGAGGGATTCCCAACCAGCAAGCGATGAATCATCTCTACTCGGTTTCCAAACATAATATGCCTGCCTTAGTAGTTAAAAAAACACCTTTTGAAGGCAAAGACATGCAGGAAAGGCACGCTGCCCTGCATCAGTTGGGATATGATCAGGGTGACTATTTTGTACCCTTTCAGGAACAAGCCTCCTATTTGTTACCTGTTCCGAATGATTCAACTTCCACCATAGAATGGAGCATGTTTGATCAAAACCTATATGATCTTTCTGACGGAACTATGACTATGGAGAATTTTGCTAAAAAATTTCCCCTCAATATATCTCCGGTTTATGATGATAATCCTTTCTTCTATAATTTTGATAAGACCTTACCCTCTCCCTTCCGCCAGCTCTACGGGTTGCTTGTACTTGGGCTTGGGGTGGTAGTGATGATGGTATCAGTCAAAAAATCTCCGGATCAGGTAAAAATCGGGTTTGTCAAGCCGTTTGCCCGCCATAAGAAAATGAAGTGGTTCCTATTGGTGTTTCTGTTGCTTGGAGTAGGGTTCATGATGCTGGAAATTGCTCTTTTCCAAAAATTGTCGTTATATCTCGGCAATCCCGTCTCAGCCACTTCTGTACTATTATTTTCACTACTACTCGGAGTTGGTGTAGGAAGCTTAAGTAGTGCATGGATAACTGATCGTCTTTCACTCGCCGTTATTTTCAGCACCATCGCTGTGTTTTTCCTTAGCCTGACCTATAACTTTTTCCTTGACAAATTTCTTGCGTCGGCGGCCTCAGTGCCATTGCAGGCTGGCTTACTCACCGGATCTATTGGTTTTGCCATGGGCTTCCCCTTTCCGCTAACCCTGAGAATGATGAATAACCATGGACTGGAGAAATTTACTGCGGCGATGTGGGGTGCCAACGGGTTGGCTTCGGTCGCAGGAGCTGTCACAGCGATGATCATTGGCATTGAATGGGGTTTTACAGAAGTCTTAATTGCAGGTGGAGGACTTTATCTATTTGCCTCTCTGCTTTTTTACTACATACCAGCATCAGGCTCACCTTTCAGGTCTAAATAAAAAACCATCTTTCTCAGTATATCAATCTAAATATTAATTTCAGATTCTTTAGCTCATTTAAGGTTGTGTTAAGGTAGTAGGTATTATCATTGGGTAGAAACTTGAAAAAGAGGCTTGATGAAAAAGTCGAATTAAAACCTATAACGGAGAAACCAATGGCTAAGGATGTTGTATGCGGAATGGAAGTTGATAATGATTCTCCATATCAAAGTACCTATAAGGATAAGACCTTTAAATTCTGCTCGGAAAACTGCAAAACAAAATTTGATGAGAATCCAGAAAAGTATGTTGCCAGGCATCAGGATTCTCCGGCTACCTACCAAATAACGACAAATGGTATTGAAAAAATTCAATTGCCTATTGTAGATATGCATTGTGCTTCCTGTGCCACAACCATTGAAAAAGAACTCCGGAAATTGCCGGGCATTAAGAAAGCAGTCGTTAATGGTGCTACCGAAAACGCCTATGTTGAATATGAAGGTTCTGAGGTTTCTGTTTCGAAAATAATTGATTCTATAAAAAAATCAGGTTATAGAACCGGGTATGCGAAGTTACGGCTTCATATTTCCGGAATGCACTGCAATTCATGTGTGTCGCAAATTGAAGAGGAACTTGAAGGTACTTCGGGCATACTCAGTGCGAGCATAGACCTTGGGACTGAGGCAGCCCTTGTAAAATATATCCCCTCAAAAGTTGATTATCCTGCTCTTAAAAACATCATTGAACGGATGGGATATCAGGTATCAGAAATTTCCCATAAATATGATGAGAACGGGAGTGATACCCAAAACACCGCAGAGGGAAATCAGGGTAGTAGTGACCCTGTAGATGAAAATGAACAGGCACGGAATAGAGAATATAAATCATTGATGTGGAAATTCATCTTTTCAGCGGTTATCTCTATTCCGGTAATGATTTTCAGCTATCCTGATTTCCTTGGACTTCCAGACCAGTTCCAACGGGGTACCGACCTGCTGTACTGGATTTGGTTCTCCATGGGTGTGGTAACGTTGCCGGTAATGTTTTGGGCAGGCTCACATTTCTATACCGGAGCTTGGGCAGCTTTTAAAAACCGGTCGGCCAATATGCATACCCTCATTGCAGTGGGTATTACGGCAGCTTGGCTGTACTCTACGGTAGCTGTATTATTCCCGGAAATCTTTCCAAATGAAGCATTGGCTGAAGTATTTTATGATGTTACCGCTGTTGTAGTTGCTTTAGTTAATCTGGGCTTAGCTCTTGAGATTAAAGCAAAAGGTCGGAGTTCGGAGGCTATTAAAAAACTAATGGGCCTACAAGCTAAAACAGCCCGTGTAGTACGTGATGGGAAGGAACAAGATATACCCGTTGAAGAAGTAGTATTAGACGATATTATTGTGGTTCGCCCCGGAGAGAAAATACCGGTTGACGGGGAAATCGTGGAAGGCTCTTCGGCTATTGACGAATCGATGATCACCGGGGAATCCATCCCGGTTGAAAAACATAAGGGTGATGAGGTGATTGGCGCCACCATCAATAAAACGGGTTCATTTAAATTCCAGGCCACCAAAGTAGGCAAAGACACGGCACTTGCACAGATCGTACAAATGGTCGAGGAAGCCCAGAGTTCCAAAACACCCATCCAGCGTGTAGTGGATAAAGTTTCAGGTTATTTTGTCCCTGCTGTCATTATCCTGGCTATCGCTGCTTTCGTTGTCTGGTATCTTATAGGGCCTGCCCCGGCACTAATTTACGCTTTGGTTGTTGCCGTTACGGTACTGATCATTGCATGCCCCTGCGCTCTGGGCTTAGCAACTCCAATTTCATTAATGGTAGGTGTAGGCAAAGGAGCTGAAAATGGTATCCTGATCCGCAGCGGAGAAGCGCTGGAGACCGCACAGAAACTTGATACCATTGTCTTAGATAAAACGGGTACCATTACAGAAGGACAACCCAAGCTGACCGACATTGTTACCGCAAACGGCTTTAGCGAGGATGAGATTCTGAATATGAGTGCCAGCGTGGAACGCGCTTCCGAACACCCGCTGGGGGAAGCCATCATAAAAGGAGCAGAAGAACGAGAACTTACTCTTCTGAACCCCATAAATTTTAACGCCGTGCCCGGTCACGGTGTAGAAGCCGAAGTGGACGGACGAAAGGTACTTCTCGGAAATGTTAAAATGATGAGAGATAACGGCATCGATACAGGCAATTTACTGGATCAAAGCACCAAACTGGCCGATGAAGGTAAAACTCCAATGTTTGTTGCAATAGGCGGAAAAGCTGCCGGAATCGTGGCCGTAGCCGACACCGTAAAAACCGATTCCAAAGAAGCTATAGCTCAACTTAAGAACATGGGACTGGAGGTCGTCATGATAACCGGCGACAACCAGCGAACCGCTGATGCCATTGCACGCCAAGTGGGTGTGGATCGCGTTATGGCCGAAGTGCTGCCCGAAGATAAAGCCCTGAATGTGCAAAAACTCCAAAATGAAGGTAAACGAGTAGCAATGGTAGGCGACGGCATCAATGATGCACCAGCGCTGGCCCAGGCCGACATAGGGCTGGCTATCGGCACCGGAACGGATGTAGCCATCGAAGCCTCCGACATCACCCTGATCAAAGGCAGCCTGAAAGGTGTGGTATTGGCGATCCAGCTTTCCAAGGCGACGATGAGAAATATCAAACAGAACCTGTTCGGAGCCTTTGCCTATAACACGGCCGGTTTGCCGGTTGCCGCAGGGTTGTTGTATCCGTTCTTTGGTATCCTGCTTTCGCCACTGATTGCCGCTGCCGCCATGGCTTTTAGTTCTGTAACAGTTGTTACCAATGCTAATCGGCTGCGCAAGTTCCAACCAAAATTTTCAAAAGCTAATAAATAAACTTAAAAGGAGATTATCATGACACTTGATGAAATTTTTGTACTAATCGGTGGAATCCTGCTTATCGCGCTTGTCGCGTGGTATTTCTGGTTTTCCAGCTCGGAGGGCACCCGTGTTCAAAGCGGTACAGGTGGGCTACAGGAAGCCCTGATTAAAGTAAAGGGAGGATATAGTCCCAATGTTATTGTAGTAGATGCCGGTAAGCCGGTGAGGTTGAATTTCCTTCGCGAAGAGACGGCCGCCTGCTCCGAGCAGGTGATCTTTCCGGACTTCGGAAAGCAGGCTACGCTAACCCCGCATAAAACCATTTCTGTGGAATTTATCCCCGATACACCTGGCGAATACGAATTTCAATGTGCGATGGGTATGCTGCGAGGCAAACTGATCGTTGAATAAATCTATAAATCACAACCAATAACATGGAGGATACCATGAAAGCACAAAACATCTGCCCTGTAATGGGACACGAAATCGAAGACACATCAACCGCACCCAGCAGTGAGTACATGGGAACAACCTATTATTTCTGCTGCGAAGACTGCAAAGCATCGTTTGATGAAAATCCGGCAAATTATGCCGGAAACACCGGTGGCCACCATAGCCATCATCATCACTAAATAGTTTAATCACCCCTGCCTTTGAGACTGCCAGGTCGGTAGTTTTTGGGCGGGGGTTTAATTTCTACAATCAATATGGAACATCTTAATCTCAATAAAGAATGTGTGGTAACCGGAAAAGAGGTCATAGATCCTCAAAACTCTCCCAAAAGTAGTGTCAATGGCAACACATGGGCGTTCTGCACAACTACTTGTAAAGAAATTTTTGACCGGGACTTGGTTAAGTTTGCCGTTAAGCGCTATTCGACAAGTGGTCACTTCGGTCGTTCTTTACATTGACTTTTAACATTTTAAAAATAAGAGGTTTGTTATGTCACGTCATGTAATCTGTCCCGTAAGCGGGCTATCTGTAGAAAGCCCAGATGATTCTCAATATCTAGAATATGAAGGAATGCAGCTTTTCTTCTGCTGCATATCTTGTGAAGATAACTTCTTAAAAGATCCAGACTATTATCTGGCCGGCAATGGTAGCTACCATTTATCCTAATATTTATACCCCGAAAACCCTATGCATGTAGCCCTGATCCGGCTGTGTGTATTTTATGACAATGATATACCGAATCAATAAAAATAATTTTGATAATTTTTTAACCTTATCGGAGGTTGGTATGAAAAAGGAACACACACATATAATTGGGGCCGGCCCAGGGGGGCTTGTTGCGGCTATCAATTTAGCCCAGGCCGGATACCCGGTTACTGTTTACGAAATGTACTATGAGGTCGGTAAACGCTTTAATCATGATTTCCAGGGCATCGAAAACTGGTCAACCGAAGAAGATGCACAAGAATTTTTAAAGCATATAGGAATTTCCACAAATTTTCGTTTTGCACCATTTGGTAAGGGAGATTTCTTTAATCCTGCCAGCCAAAAATATAATTTTAAGATGTCACGTCCGCTCTTTTATTTGATTGAGCGAGGTTCTAACGAGTGGAGCCTGGATCAAGGGTTGAGGCGGCAAGCAGAAGAAGCAGGAGTTCATTTTGAATGGGGAACAAAAATAACAAAGGTGCCTGAAAACGGCAGAGTAATAATAAGCACTGGCCCAAAAGGCGGTGATGCAATTGCGAAAGGAATCATTTTTTCTACAACACATAAAAATTACTATGCGGCTTTCCTTGGAGATGATATTGCCCCACATGGTTATGCTTATTTATTGGTACATGAGGGTAATGCTACATTTGCGACTTGTTTGTTTGAAAAATTCCCCAAGTCCCTCCATTATTTTGAAAAAGCTTTGGAAGTAATGAAAAAGCAGGTAAATATTGATATACAGGATTCAAAATATTTTGGTGGTTATGTCAATTTCTCTCTAAATCAACCACTTACTAAACACAATCGCATCTATTATGTGGGAGAAAATGCTGGCTTTCAGGATGCTTTGTTTGGCTTCGGTATGCGCTATGCCATGCACTCTGGATATCTGGCAGCCAAAAGCATCATTGAGCATCTTTCCTATCCTGACTTGTGCAAAGAGCATATCATTCCGAAAATGGAGGTGTCGTTGGCCAACCGCTGGTTGTTTACCCGCTTGGAAGACCTGGGATATACCATTATGCTCGACCGTCTGGCAGAAAAGGACGATATAATTCCTACCCTCCGAACTCAGTATAACCCAAGCTGGTATAAAAAGATTGTTTTTCCGGTCGCCAACCGGGCTTTCAAAACCCGGCTGGAAGACAAACAGTGTATGCACGAAAACTGCTCATGCGTATGGTGTAAGCATGGAGAGCACGACTATGCCGAAGTAGAATGCTAACATTAACCTCATTTTTTAAAAACTATGCAACCCATTCTTTTTGAACTCGGCCCGTTTACCATTCATACGGTTAGCCTGTTTCACACTGGTGGCATTCTTATAGGAATATGGTGGCTTTATCGTCAGGCCATAAAAAACCGCGTCGACCCTCAAAAAATAATGGATCTGGCTGTCATCGTCGTCCTCTGGGCCATTATTGGTGCGCGACTTTTCTCTATCCTGTTCGATGGCAGCCTGCAGTGGTACCTGCAAAATCCATTGAAAATTCTGATGCTCTGGAATGGAGGCTTTACGTTCTATGGAGGTTTCTTGTTCGGACTAGGAGCCGGGATTTGGTATGTACGAAAACATGATCTGGACTTATGGCAAATTAGCGATATGGCAGCGCCCGGCCTGGCGCTGGGCATCGCCTTTGGACGACTGGGCTGCTTCTTTTCGGGAGA
>TARA_R100001143_G_scaffold44720_1_pt1 | contig 11528 bp, 13 predicted proteins | sample TARA_R100001143 | Tara Oceans TARA_R100001143 (sample SAMEA2621300) | marine metagenome | biome: marine biome (ENVO:00000447); feature: mesopelagic zone (ENVO:00000213); material: "saline water (ENVO:00002010), including plankton (ENVO:xxxxxxxx)" | depth 800 m | reverse complement strand
AATACACCAAGCAGCTTGAAAAAGTCATAGTATTCAATGTGACGGGAAGGGGGTTTATACAAAAAATGGCCCGATTCATTGAATCAGGCCTTTTTCAAAAATACCTTCTTAAAACGGAATGTACTGCTTAGTTCTGCAATCTGAAGTAGATCGGCAAACTGTACTGAACCCGTACGGGACGGCCTCGTTGCATACCGGGGGTGAATTTCGCTTCACTTACTACACGAAGAGCTTCTTCATCCGCTCCGCCGCCAATCCCTCTCATCACAACGGGATTTTCAACTTCGCCTCTTTCGTTTACAATGAACTGAATAAACACACGCCCTTCAATACCGGCACGCCGTGCCATTTCCGGATAGCGAATTTTTCTCTGAAGTTCGCCCAAGCCACCAATCAGTTCCGGCATCTCTTCCACAACAACGAAGAAATCTTCTTCTTCCTCTTCAGCCGGAGGTGGGGGTGGAGGCATGCTCAGATTACCACCCAGATCCAAATCACCGCCTAAATCGATATCAACATCTTCGATAATTTCGTCGTTAGGCACCTCAACAGGTACTGGCGGACGAGGGGGTGGCGGAGGGGTTTCAATCTGACGGGTTTGAATAATTTCTTCCATCTCTACAATTTCCTGTTCGTCCAGAACGACTTCTTCCGGAGCAATACTTGTAAGATCAATTTTCACCGCTGCAATACAGAGTAATAGCGTAATAATCAATCCCAGCTGTAGAAAAACTGTATGATAATTTCTTAAATCGGCATCAGGTTTTTTTCTTTCAATCATAGAATAAAATGGTTACTGATTTTCATTGGTGGTGTAGTATAAATCATTTTATCGTAACTTTCCAACGTTCTTATTAAATCAATAGTATTATTTTTTTTGTGAAACCCGTTCTCCACGGATTAAATACCTTTTTTTGATCAACAGCAGCAGTATTGTTGCGAACAGTGTACCGATTATATCAGCAATTAAATCGCCAAAACTGGGGGTTCTGTCGATGGGAAGGGCACCCTGCATAATTTCAATGAATACCCCGAACAGTGAACCGACAATAAAAATCAATGGCAAACTGGCTGCCATATTTTTCAGGGATATGATGAGCAGCCCAAATAGAAATGTCCAGGAGAAGAAGAGCCCGAAATGACCCAGCTTATCATATTGATAGAGTGAAGAGCTGCCTATTTTATCGGAGGGAAAGAGTGTTAAAAAGATGATGACCATTGTGGATGTGACCAGCAGCAATGCAATCAGCATCCGGTTTTTCAGGAAGAATTGTAAAAGGGCTTTAATCATAAGAGATCTTCGGGGCTAAAGGGCTGTTTCGTCGCTAAATTTTTAAATGTGTGATAGCCGTGCAAAAGGGCGCTGATCACGGCAGTCTCAAGATCATTGGAAATGGATAACCTGGTCGCGATAGATCCGGCCAGTACATCCCCAAATCCGGCCCGATTAAACATATCTGTTTTGTATCCGGTGATATAGGGCGGACTCCCCGGGCGGGATACAAAAAGCGGGTCTCCTTTTAACAAAAGTGTTGAACCCACTTTGTCCGTAAAGGTTTTGGCCCAATTGAGACGCTCGGAATCTTTCGAAAAGTCTCCTCCCAGATAGGATTTTGCTTCTCCGATATGTGGCGTGAGAATCCATCGTTCACGGTTGGCCTTTTTAAGGGTACTGAAATCATCAAAAAAGGAGAGTCCGTCGGCATCGATTACGGAATAGCCCTCATGTTCGTTGAGCAGGCGCCGCACTAACTTTCCGGTTTCTTCATGTTTGCCAATACCGGGGCCAATCAGCAGGGTGCCCGGCTTTTCTTTCATATTTTTTAGAATTTTATCCGCATGGGATTCCTTGAAATAATGGTCTGCATCAACGCCTAATGGGATTTTGATGATGGTTGCCAAATTCAGGTCATACACCGGCAGCAGGGATTGCGGGGAGTAGAGAAAAACCGCACCCGCCCCCTGTTTCCATGCACTTCTTTGAATCAATGGAGGGGTGTGAGGGAACTGCCCATTAATCAAGCGAGCGGTTTCCTCTTCGAATAAATGGTTTGGAAAGGGCAGAGGGACCTGCTCCACGCGTCCGGTATATTGATCGGCTTGATTGAGGTAAAACCCTATCTTATTGGTGCCAAATGTGAATGTTGTGGTTGCACGGATTGCCGTTCCATGAGTTTTTCCGCTGTCGGGGTTGAGGCCGGTCGGCAGATCCATGGAGTAAACCGGTATTTTGCTGCTGTTTGCTTTGGTGACCCATTCGGAAACCGGGGGTTTCAGATCGCCTTTCAAACCGGTACCGAAGAGCCCATCAACAATATAGTCGATCTCTTTGGGCACGGTTTTTTCATCCGAATTAAGCAGTATGATATCAGCCCCACCCTCTTTGCACTTCATCAATAACTGAAGATTTTTTCGGGTGTCATCAGACAGTGAATCATCCCCAAAAAGAAGGTTCAGGTAAATCTTGTGACAGGAGTGATTGGTTAGGTATCGCGCAACGGCCAGGGCATCACCGGCATTATTTCCCTTTCCGCAAAGATAGAGTCCGGCACTTTCTTTGCCATGGATTTCTGAGATTTTATAGGCAGCCCCTGAAGCCGCCAGTTCCATCAGGGTAAATCCATCAATCCCAAACTCCTTGATTGTACGATTGTCGAGCCGGCGTGTCTGATCGGCCGTGTAGAGCTTTTCGAATTGTGAATTTTGAATATGTTTATTCATCTGATGTTAACGGTTTGAAAGATAATATTGAAAATGTTTGTCCATCTGTTGATAACGTATTAAAAAGTTATACAGATGCATCACAATATTCCATTATTTGCTTCATGAAATCAGGGCCACCGTTCTGCCGGTTTTCCCGTTCTGCCGGTTTTCCCGATCCGCAGGATAAACAATTTTATCGAAAAACAGTTTTGTCCGGATAACGAAAAAACTTTATGTGTCGCAATCAATAAATTCGAAATGATCAATAGGATCTGGCAAAAAGGACTCTTTGTGCAGATTTATTCCCCGAGACCATGCATTTGCCGGGTGTTTTATCCCCTTCTAAAGGGATGCATCGAATCGTCGCCTTCGTTTCCTCTTTTATTTTTGCCTCAGTTTCGGCTGTTCCGTCCCAATGGGCATAGATAAAACCGCCATCTTCGATAATCTTTTTGAACTCATCATAACTGTCGGCCTGTTTTGTCTGCTTATCCCTGCGATCTTTGGCAGCGGCAAACAGATCATCCTGAATAGTGATGAGCAGTTCTTCTATATGGCTTGCGGCTCCTTCCATCGGGATGATGTTTTTTTCGAGTGTATCCCGCCGGGCCAGTTCCAGGTTTCCATTTTCAACATCTCTTGGGCCTACTGCCAGACGAATCGGCACACCCTGAGCTTCGTGTTCGGCAAATTTCCAGCCGGGTTTGAAATTGTCCCGGTCGTCCAGTTTAACGGATACATTTTTCTTTTTCAGCTCTGCTATCAGGGGTGCGATGTATAGTTTAACATCGGCTCGTTCCTCATCTGATCGGTAAATGGGTACTACCACTACCTGAGTGGGGGCCAGTTTGGGAGGCAGTACCAGTCCGTGATCGTCGGAATGGGTCATGATGAGTCCGCCAATGAGACGGGTCGATACTCCCCAGCTGCTGGCCCATACATATTTGTGTTCTCCGTCGGCATCCTGAAATTTTACATCGAATGCTTTGGCGAAATTTTGTCCCAGGAAGTGAGAGGTCCCGGCCTGAAGGGCTTTTCCATCCTGCATCAGCGACTCGATGCAGTAGGTATCCACAGCCCCTGCAAAGCGTTCGGATGGGGTTTTGACACCGGTTACGACCGGCATCGCCATAAATTCTTCGGCAAAGGTTCTGTATACTTCGAGCATTTGAAGGGTCTCGGCGACTGCCTCTTCTTCGGAGGCGTGTGCGGTGTGGCCCTCTTGCCATAAAAACTCCATAGTTCGGAGGAATAGGCGGGTTCGCATCTCCCATCGGACCACGTTTGCCCACTGGTTAATCAGGATGGGCAGGTCGCGGTAGGATTGAATCCAGTTTCTGTAGGCGTCCCAGATGATGGTTTCGGATGTGGGCCGGACGATAAGTTCTTCATCGAGGCGCGATTCCGGATCGACTTCGACGCCGCCATCCACGCTTTTGAGCCGGCTATGGGTGACCACGGCGCACTCTTTGGCAAACCCTTCCACATGCTGGGCTTCTTTGGATAAAAATGATTTTGGGATAAAAAGAGGAAAGTAGGCGTTTTCATGGCCGGTTTCCTTGAACATGTTGTCGAGGGCGCTTTTCATGTTTTCCCAGATGGCGAATCCGTTGGGCCGGATCACCATGCATCCGCGAACGGGGGAGTGGTCGGCGAGTTTGGCCTCCTTCACGATGTCCAGATACCATTGAGAGTAGTCGTCTGCTCTGTTTGTAATTCGTTTTGCCATCAGTAGAATTTGAAAATAGTTAGTTGATCGTCGTTTTTGATTTTAATAGGGTAAAATAGCCTAAGATATGATTAAGTTAAAGGGGGAAACGTGTTAAAGTGTTAACGTTTTGAAAGTGTTAAGGTGTTGAAGTGATTCGATGCGAAGAGGGTGGATTGGATTGTAGTATTAGACATAGCCCCCACAACTGCGTCATCCTGATGAATATCAGGATCTCGCTTACGCGTACAAAAAATGAGCCCGGTTTATGAGTTCGATAAGATCTATAAGTTTTGCATAACACAGTCGCCCTGAGATCCTGAAATAAATTCAGGATGACAATTTCCGGGGTTGGGTTTATTTTTCTTCTTTTAGGTTTCATCTTTTTGGTGAAAAAGTGATATATTTGAAGTCTTTCCAAGAATTGGCGTGGTAGCTCAGGTGGTTAGAGCGTCGGATTCATAACCCGGAGGTCGGCGGTTCAAGTCCGCCCCACGCTACAAAGGGCGTAACGTTATTGAAATAGCGTTACGCCCTTTTTTGTAGAAGGGATTTGAGCGAATATAATAATTGATTGAATTCTCCTGCCAATATACTAATCACCAAATTTTTTCGTATTATTAACGTAATAACTTAGTAAGAACAAATCATCCCTTACAATGATTAAGAAACTTCAAAAAATCGGAAATAGTCGTGGCATACTCCTCGAAAAACCTCTATTAAAACTCTTGAAGGTTGAAGGGGATGATAGTGTCGAAATTGTCCCCCATGAAGATGGGTTATTGATTAAGAAGGTCGATGTCGTGTCGGCATATAGAGAAATAAGTAAGAAACATCGTAAATCACTGGATAAACTTGCCAAATAATGACCGAGCCTTCCTTCCTATCACTAGATGTTAAGCTTACAATTATCTTTTTATCTAATCGTTGTTTTTCTGTTATAGGGTTACGATACTATAGTAAGAGTTTAATTTAATACCACTGAGTAATGGAGAAAACAGTTTTAAAAAAGGAAGTTGATAATATGCTCAATGATCTTCCCGATGATGCAAATTGGGATGATTTGATGTATAAAATTTATGTACGGCAATCCATTGAACATGGCCTTAAAGATTCAGATGCCGGTCGGATCGTGTCACATGAGGACATAAAGAAGAAATACCAGCTGGCTGAATGAAAGTTTTTTGGACAGAACAAGCAGAAAAACAGCTTGACCAAATCTTTGAATATATTGCTATCGACTCTTCTCTCTATGCACATCGTACGGTTGTACAGATAATTGAGGAAGCAGAAAGTATCCTACACCATCCTCAAAAAGGTCGCAAAGTTCCAGAATATGAGCGGGGTGATATAAGAGAAGTATTTCATCATCCGTACCGTATCATCTATTTATTGAAAGATAAAACAATTGAAATACTAAGTGTAATCCATGGGGCTCGTCTTTTACCAGATAAACCCAAGTAGTAGGAGGTGTTACAAGATTCTCGGAACAATCTATTTTTGATTTAGTAGAAACTCACTGTCATGCAATAGTGAACACTAAAATAGATTTGTTATGTTTTCGAATGTCAACATCTCGCAAAAACTTCTGGTGCTGCTGACTTTTTTGATTTCAATTTCATTCATGTCGTGCAGCGACGATACAATGACAAACCCGGATCCGAATCCGGACCCCGATCCCCCTTTCACGTTTAACAGCGAAGCCAATCCCGGATCTTCGGCTGAAGCATTCCTGACTTCGGATGATTTTGAGGAGCTCGTGGTCGAAATACAATATATGGAGGGATATCGTCCGACAGATGAGGCGGTGGATCAATTAAAAACTTTTTTGGAAGAGAGGCTGAATAAAGACTCTATCACCATGATGGATCCGGCTGTGATTCCTGCGGGCGGACAAAACGCATACAGTGCGGACCAAATTCGTGCCCTGGAGGAAGAGCATCGAACGGTCTATCCGGAAGAGGGGATTTTATCTGCATATTTCATCTTTGTGGACGGGGAGTGGGATGTATCCGACAATGTGTTGGGTATCGCTTATTATAATACCTCAATGGCACTTTTTGGGGCAAAAATAGAGGATGCCAGCGACGGGCTTTTTCAGCACGGGCGCGACAAAATAGAAACGACTGTTATGCAACATGAGTTTGGGCATATCCTGGGATTGGTCAATAACGGTGTTGATATGCAAGAAAATCATCAGGATGAGGAGAATGGAAAACACTGTGATGAGTCGACTTGTCTGATGTATTACTCCGTTAGGACAACCGATTTTTTCGCCAACGTATTTGAGGGCACTGTCCCGGAACTGGATGAGGCTTGTATTGCAGACTTGAGGGCAGCCGGTGGGAGGTGATGGATGCACACTGGACTCATCACTTGGGCCCGGGTACCCAGCCATGCGGCCGGCCGGCACTGCACGCGGCACTGCCTCCCCCCGAATTGGCATTCGGGTTATTTGTGTTGAACCCTGAAGGGTTGGTGCATCGGAATTGGCAATTTGGGATTGAATGTAATGGCTAAACCGAATTGAAGACCAATAATTAAAATTAATTTGCATAATTATCAATTAACATATAAGTTGATTAAATAAGTTATCAACAATTAAGTTAAGTTATCCACAATGGAGAGGGGGTCTGTCAGTTTTAATAAATATGGATTACTCCCTAAAGGTGATTACGAGTACAATTTTAAGGAGCTGCGAAAATCTATTTTTGTTAAAGGACCTCAAAACCCATCCATTTCAAGTTGGGATACTCAATGGAGGAAACATTTGGTAAATCAAGCCGAAATCTTGATCAATCAACTATGGGATATCGGGATCACTGAAATTTGGCTGGACGGTTCATTTGCAGAAGCGAAACCACATCCAAATGATATAGATGGTTATTTTGAGTGTGATATAGCTGATATTGCAAGCGGATATATTGAGAGGGAACTAAACAAGAGAGATCCTCATAAAATTTGGACATGGGATTCATCCGCACGCAGAAACTATCGTGGATATGTGAAAAAACAGTTGCCCATGTGGCACCAATATCGAGTGGAGTTATATCCCCACTATGGTCAAAACAGTGGAATAACAGACAAACATGGAAATGAGGAGTTATTTCCAGCTGCTTTTCGTAAAGATCGAACAAATCATAAGGAAAAAGGAATTATTAAACTTGTTAAATAGAGGTTATCATGATCAGGTCTGAAAAAGAGTATCAAAAAGCAGTAGAACGAATTGAAGAAGAACAGAAGGTGATTAATCGTCAACGTGCCCATTTCGAAGAACTCGGTTATAAAGCAGAGCAATTAGAACGATTAATTCAACCACTTTACTCATTTCATAACCAGCTGAAAGAGGAAGTGGAGGCGTATGAAGGTATCAAGCGCGGTGACTTTGGAACTCTTCGAGAATTTACAAATATCGGCCGTTGGTTAATCGGTGTGCGAATTAATCTTGGAATGTCTCAGAAGGAGTTTGCCAAAGAATTGGAAGTATCTGAAGCACAAGTTTCCAGAGATGAAATTAATGAATATCATGGTATCACAATGGAAAAAGCTCAGCGAATTCTCGAAACATTCAATGTTAGATTTAAGGCTGAAATCGATGAACCGCTTTCCAGATTAGATAAAAAAAACCATCCGGTCATGATGGCAGATTAGAATCTCCATGATAAAAAATTAGCAGCAATCCGGTCAAAGAATGCTGCTAAATATCATCTACAGACGGCTATTACCCCATTTGCAAATAAAACTTACTTTTATCAAGGGGCATGTGCAATACGTATTACATCGTAATTTATCTACGTATTTATACGTAGAAAAAACCGGTCAAGACTCCTGTTTTTCCTCTAAAGCGTACCGTACGAGAGCGGCAGTATTTTTGAGTTCCAGTTTGTTCATGAGGTTGGAACGATGCGTTTCAACAGTCCGGACACTGATATAGAGTCGTTTTGCAATTTCCGCACTGGTGTATCCCTCCACGATTAACTTTAAAACTTCACGTTCTCTTTTTGTGATGTTTTTTTTAGAGATAGGTTTACTTCTCTGAGCGATGTCGGCATATTTTCCGGCCATTAACTCAGATATTGTCTTGCCAAACGCCTGGTTTCCATCGGCTACCGACTTAATGATATCAGCCAGCTCATTTTCAGAACCGTTCTTTGTAAGATAACCCATCACGCCGGCCTTTAGGGATTGATGCAGGTGTGAAATTTCATTGGATTGGGTAATTACGATTGCAAGTGCAGACGGATTGATCTTCTTGAGCTCTTTCATCAGCTCATGAATATTTGTATCAGTCAGCCCGGATGAGATAATACAGACTGATTCCGGGTGTTTTTGATAACTTTTGATCAAATTTGCACCGGTTTTCACCGTATCAACAACTTTGAAATCATTTCGGCCCTGAAGAATCGCGACTAATCCGGATCGATAAATATCCTGATTTTCCGCTATGATGATCTTTGTATGTCCCATTGAACAAGGGGTTTAGAAAAATGTCGGGCCTTGAATATAGTTTTATTTTAGTAAATGACAAATTTTGAAAAGTGAAAAGTGAAAAGTGAAAAGTGAAAAGTGAAAAGTGAAAAAGTTTTCAGTGACCCAAAACAATGGATGCAATCAAATAAAGTGCCAACCCTGATTTAATACTCCATAATATCGTACGGATCCAGTTGGTACGAACCAGCTTTAAAATCGCATTTTCATCAAATTTATCTACTAATTTGGCATGTTGAGGGACCTGAAGCAAAAAAGTACTCACCCAGATCAATAAAACCACAATCAAACCGATAAGATGAAGGGCCTGGAAATCGGGTGCATAGATCGTTAGTAAGATCGAGCTGATAAGCTCCAAAGTCATTACCGGAAGTACAATAAATGATATTCTAAATCCATGAAATCGGATGTGTTCTGTGAATTGAGTACGATCTGCCCTAAAAAAGAATGGATAATGCACAAGTTGTACCAGCCAGATGACTCCACACATGAAGAAGGAAGAAAAGATATTAACGAGTAAAATCGAGTCAATCATAAAAGTTTAAGGTTGAATTGAGCGAATGGTTGTAAGATTGTTTATTTTTCCCGATTACAGAATAAACGACATGATAGCGATTTAATTAAGAAATGTGTATATGAGCTTTATTAGGAGTCACAATTGTGGTGAACTGACCGCCAAAAATAAGGGAGAAGAAGTCGTATTGAACGGGTGGATTGCAACCCGCCGCGATCTGGGTGGATTGATTTTTATTGACCTTCGCGACAGGTATGGAATTACACAAATTGTGTTTGATGAGAATAACAAAAAGCTTCACTCACTGGCTGAAAAACTGCGTTCAGAGTATGTGATTGGCGTAAAAGGAGTGGTACTGCATCGGGACCGGGAGACCATCAACCCGGAGATGAATACCGGTGAAATTGAAGTGGAAGTGACCGATCTGATCGTCTACTCGAAAGCTAAAACACCGCCTTTTGAAATCAAGGATCAGATACCGACCAACGAAGAGGTCCGGCTGCGATACCGTTATCTGGATCTTCGAAGGCCGGAGCTTCAGAAAAATCTGATGCTGCGCTCTGATGTGGCACACAGCATCCGCAAATTTTATCATGAAAAATCTTTTGCTGAAGTGGAGACTCCGGTTCTGATGAAATCAACCCCGGAGGGTGCGCGTGATTACCTGGTACCCAGCCGTGTGAATGCAGGCAAGTTTTTTGCCCTGCCCCAGAGTCCGCAGACCTACAAGCAGATCCTGATGGTTTCCGGGATGGACCGATATTTTCAGGTTGTAAAATGTTTTCGGGATGAGGATCTGCGTGCCGATCGTCAGCCGGAGTTTACACAGATTGATGTGGAGATGTCTTTCATTAATGAGGAGGTCATCTATTCAATTCATGAGGAATTATTATCCAAATTGTGGAAAGAGCACAAAGGTGTGGATGTTTCGACTCCGTTTCAGCGCATGACCTATCAAGAGGCTATTGAAACGTACGGGTCCGATAAGCCGGATTTACGGTTTGAACTGAAGATCAGGGACCTGTCGGAGATAGTCGCAAATTCAGGATTTAAAATATTTAATTCGACGGTTGAAAAAGGCGGGCGTGTATTGTCTATTACCATCCCCGGCCAAGGGACATTGGGCCGCGGGGCACTGGATCGCCTCACCGAAAAAGCAAAATCACAGACCGGCGCCGGCGGAATGATTTTCATGAAACGGATGGATGGCGAAGTGACCTGCAGTGTGGGTAAGTTTTTGGATGACGAAACGATGGTGAAAATGGCAGATGAATCTGGCGCCAATGATGGGGATTTGGTATTGATTCTCGCAGGGCCTACCCCGGACGTCTATCACCAAATGGGTGGCTTACGATTGATCGCGGGCAAGGATTTTGATTTCATCCGGGAAGATGAGACGAAGTTTTTATGGGTAACGGATTTTCCGATGTTTGAATGGTCGAAAGAGGATCTGAGATATTACTCTCTGCATCACCCATTTACCGCTCCAAATCCGGATGATGTTGCGCTGCTGGATGAAGATCCTGCAAAAGTGAATGCACGGGCGTACGATTTGGTTCTGAATGGAAACGAACTGGGGGGCGGATCGATGAGGATTCATGACCCGGTTCTGCAGCAGAAAGTATTTGGCATCCTGGGAATGAATAAAGAAGAAGCTCAGGAGAAGTTTGGCTTTTTATTGGATGCTTTCAGTTACGGTGCACCCCCGCATGGCGGAATTGCATTGGGCCTGGACCGGATGATCATGCTGATGGCAGGTGCACAGAGTTTACGGGATGTGATTGCATTCCCAAAAAATCAAAAAGCACAAAGCCTGATGGATAATTCTCCGGATGTCGTGGATGAAAAACAGCTCAAGGAGCTACATATCTCTTTGAGGAAGTCGGCACTGAGTTGATGTGTTCTCGACTGCGTCCCGACTGAAAAGCGTCGGAACTGCGCTCGAACTGACGGGGGAGGTTGTTCCGAAAAAAAGCGATGGAACTACTCGAATTGACGGATATTATTTTAAATAAAAACAATGACATATGCATCACATCGAGCAGCGGAGGAGCGGATGCGACATACCCTCCACGTCACATTGAATACTATGACTTTTTCAAGCTGCTTGGTGTA
>TARA_R100001143_G_scaffold60228_1_pt1 | contig 11531 bp, 25 predicted proteins | sample TARA_R100001143 | Tara Oceans TARA_R100001143 (sample SAMEA2621300) | marine metagenome | biome: marine biome (ENVO:00000447); feature: mesopelagic zone (ENVO:00000213); material: "saline water (ENVO:00002010), including plankton (ENVO:xxxxxxxx)" | depth 800 m | reverse complement strand
ATTTCTTGTTTCATTATAATGTGGTTTTTACAAAAGTTCCATTAATCATTTTACCTTGTCTAGACTTTATTACATCGTAAGCCGAAGCAACACACGTTTCAATTTTATGACCCCTAAGAGCTGCTAGGTTTGTTAGCACTACAACCATATCGCCTATAGCATCAATTACTTCAGTCTCATCGTTCTTTAGAATAGCTTGAGCTAACTCACCGGCTTCTTCCATAAGTTTAATGTATTGAGTTTTAGAATCACCTTTGTTATATATACCTTTTTCATCAGCCCATATACGAATTAAATCGTATACACTAACTTCTTGTTCTTGTTTAGTATCTGTTTTGTTTTCTACAAACTCTTTAGCAAAAGCTTTATTATATACGTAAGTTCTTTCAGGATTAAACATTGATACTCTAGCGTTGTTCAATATCCATGGAATTGTTTTTGGTGTAATAGTAAAAGATCCAAAATCTGTTTCCCAGGTTGCGTTTATACTATCCATTAATCTACCTTTTAATTTGTTCATAGGACAAGGGAATGTTGAGGTTTGTTCTGTTGCGTTTATATTCATTTTATTAGATTTAATTAAGTTATTATATTTTTGTCTGTCAACTTTATAGCCATAAGACTTTTGAAGTTCTATTTCCATGTCAGATACATAATTTATATCATCGCTAGTAAGTAGAACTTCGTATTCATCTGGTGCATAGCCTTGCTGCTCCGTAACCCTTCTATTAATATTACGTGTAACACCAATTTTTTTACCAGGAATATGATAAATTGTGTACATTATTGTTTTTATTTACCAACACTCAACTCTGCTTTGATTGCAGGCAAAGGATTGTAGTTATTTAATTTGATTTGATTTTTTTCAGGTATATATACTTGTGTTTTAATTGCATACAAGCCTTCGTCTAATTCTAATTTAGGTAAAGCCCTGTTAGACCTGGTTAAATATAACTTAGCTTGCTCTATATGATTGTTGTATAAATGACAATCACCTAGCTGGCCAATCAATCTACCTGGTTTATATCCAGAACCTTTAGCTAACATTTCAAGAAGCAATCCATACATTGCTATATCATATGGTAATCCAAGAAATATATCAACAGATCTTTGTTGCCACATCAAGTCTAGCTTACCATTATTTATATAAACTTGAAAAGCGTAATGACAAGGAGGTAGTGCCATATCATCCATCTCATGTGGAGCCCACGCACTAACCACCATTCGTCTTGATTGTGGATTGTGCTTAATAGTCTGCAATAAAATTTCGAGCTGATCAAAGCCGTTAAAATCGCGCCATTGTTTTCCGTACACAGGACCTAATGTTTCGTCTGTTCTACCTGAACGTTCATAGTCTGGTCGCCAATACTTAACACCGTTATCTTCTAAATACTTAAGATCAGTTCTACCTTGCAAAATCCAAAGCAACTCTGTCCTTGCTGCATTAAAGCTTATTTTTTTTGATGTAAGTATAGGGAAGCCAACTGACATATCGTGTCTAATCGTTCTTCCGAAGACAGCCTTTGTCCCCGTACCTGTTCTATCTTCTTTATCCAACCCTTTGTTAAGGATGTTTTCCATAAGTGCTTTATATTCATTTTCGATATTTATCATAATAGTATTTAGAATATTTAAATATTTTTACCCACACTTCATTCTTACCATAAGACTCAGGGCTTGTTGTAGTCTTATTGTTCTGTGTTATATCAATATGCCAAGCGCTGTTGTTTTTAGCTTTAGCTGCAATAGCTATATTGTTTCTTACACACCATCTATACGGTATCCAATCCTCTTCTTTATAAGGTGGCATACCCATATTAACATCTTTCTTTTTGTTACCACTGCCCATTATTCCCAAGGCATTTTATCGCCAGTTATATTTAAAGGCTCATGAGGAATAAAGCAACCAGATTTTGGTTCCCATTTAAAATGTGCTTCAGCACCGTTCTCGCCTAAGTTTTGAAATTTAACTTTTAAAACTTTAGCTTTAACAGTCTTAGCTTGATAATCTCGATGAACTAATATGCCGTGATAACTAGCATCGTACCATTCACCACCACCTTTAATGTTATACATAGTAGGCTCTTCAATCTTACCATCCTGATTTTTATACATCTTAGTAGGGTGCGCTACAATAAATACTAACACATCGTACTTCTTAGCAAAGATTTCTATCTTCATTAAGTATTCCATAGTGTATTTATTAACGTCGTCTGATCCACCAAGATCTCTAACTTTATTAAATGGATCAATAACTAAACATTTAATACCTTTACGCTTAACTAGCTCAGCGCCTTTCTTAAGAACTGAATCTAAAGTATAACGTTCCATATCAATGTGAAAGTAATTACTATTACAATGATCCGCTATTTGATTCCAACGATTACCACCAATATCTGCAGACGTAGGCATACCTTGCCAAGTCTTACGCATTAACTTATGCGCATGTAAATAAGTTGGTTGATTTTCAGGTGATGCAAACGCAGTCTTCCAACCATAGTTTGCATTGTAACCAACTACCATTTGATCTACGAAGTCTGATTTACCCGATGATGGTATACCAGTGACAGTAATAAACTGACCAGTGTAAGTAGAGAATATATCATCAAAATTCTGTAACCCCACTTGAAAGCCAGGTTTAAAACCATTTCTAACAAAGTCTGTAATTTCATCTTCAATATCTCTAAATGTAGTAACATTTTCAAGCGGCACCGGCTTAGCACCTGTAATCCTACTTGTAAGCTTTTCTTTACCATACTTTAATAAATATTCATTAGCATCTTTACAATCTTCAAAAGTTGTTATATAGCAAACTTCAGATCCTAACCTACGAATAAGTTCTGTTTGTAACGCTTGTCCGGCTTCATCAGAGTCAACAGCCAGTATTACTTTATCTTTGTCCTCAAAGTAATCAATACAAGCATCTAGATAATCTAAGTTGTTTGTATTAAGCGTTGCCCCGTTAGGCACCGATATAGCGTTTGTTATACCAGCTTCATGTAGCGCAAGCACATCCATTTCACCTTCAACAATAACACAATATTCGTAGCCTACAATACTATCTATATTATAGAATACTTTTTCAGCTCCTTTAAATAATTTAAAGTTCTTTCTTCCATCTCGGTATTTAACATTAGTTAATTCACCGCCCATAAAATAATTGAACTTTATTACATTCTCGGTCTTACCGGTCTGCGGCATCCATTCAAGACCCTCAGTGATTTTTAAATCATCGAGAGTCTGTTTGGAAATACCTCTTGTTTTAAACCAATCTTCTACTTTCATGCCAGGTTCTTCTATAATTATTTTGTCTGGCTTGACGTACACTTTTTCAGCTTTACCTTTACGTTTATAAGTATGTAGTTGGAATGATTTGTTACAATTGTGACAAGTACCGAGACCACGTTCCCAATCATAAGAAGCACACTTTGCTTTCTGATTCTTAGGTTTCCTGTCGTGAGAACAAACAGGGCATACACCCTGCTTAGCACTCGCGTCAAGTTCATGCATATTGAATTTATCAATAGCAAATCCATTGATCTCTATTTCTTGCATTTAATTTAATTTAATTTAATTATTACTCTCCGTCTCTACAATGAGGACATATGTCACAAAATTCAAATTCCTCTATATCCATATCAGCATGACACATTTGACATGCTGTCTCTCCGTTGTTTCTATACATATCTAATAAAATTTTGTATCTTAAATAAGAACTATTACTTGTTCTAAATTTAGAACGGTAGATCATCTTCTTGCTGTGTTAACTGAGGGGCAGCTTGTCTTTGATCATCTCTAGGCGCAGCGGCCACGTTGTCTCCATTAGTCCACACAACTTTTACATTACCTAAATAAACCTTAGCAGCCTTAGCTTCTCGTTCTTCTTTAGTTTGTTCTACAACTATAGGTCCTTGATTTCCAAATTGATCAACCTCGTCGTTGATAGTAATTGTAACACCTAAGTAATTACCTTTCTTGCCCTTGTAGATTTTGTCTTTAGGGATTTCATTTAAATTGATGTTTGCTTTAATAATACTTGCCATAATTTCCTTTTTTATAAAGTCTTGTTAATAAAATAATCTTTTGGATCGAAATCCGGGTTATCGTAAAACAATTTGTATTGCTCTACGGCTTGTTGTACTTTGTCCTTGCCGCTTTCATAAAAAGCATCAGAACAATCAAAGATACCGATCTGTCTTGTTTTTTTATCTATCGCAATAAAAACCAAGTCATAACCGAATATCTTACGATAAATGTATGCTTGACTGTCGTAGTTATAACGGAAGGCTGAGCTTCTAAATTTTGTTATATCACTTGTTGTTTTAAGATCAATAACTAATTTTTCATCGTGATTAACGATATCTGCTTTACCTTTCCACCATAGCCCTTCAATCTCTTTAATTCCAGGTTGTTCATATTCAACATTGATACCTTCTATTAACCCTTTGCAGACGCTATTCTCATGCATTGTGTCAATCAATAATTCTAGGTTATCTACTTCATGTTGCAATAAACACATTTCCCCTCCTGAAATCTCCTTATACGCTTTTGTATTTCTTGTTGATGATTCTACTATCCTGTACTTTTTAAGCTTTTCTGGCTCAAGTATCGCTGTGTGAAAGTAGCCTCCAACTAAAAAATTAATGTTTGGCTTTTGAGGCGTGCCAAGCGCTAAGGGATTTGTTAACAATGTAGAAATATCAGAATTGCTTCTAAATTGACGACCAAACTTTCCGTAATAGTCTTCGTCGTTTACAAGTTTATCTAATATTTCTTTAATGTTAAAATCTTCCATTTTATAATGTTTTTAATTTAGTTTCAATCTCTTGTGAAATATTGTACTTAGCTTTTATAGCGGACAACTTGCCTCCTTTTTGAATAAATTCCACTGCTTTTGGATAAGCTGGATCTTTTTCTGAGGTTAATGTGTTTTTTGCTACAGGTGCTTTACCGTGTGAGTTTGTCGCATCGCTATCAGCCGTGTCATCAATTAAAAATAGATTACCAAGAGCGTACTTCTTCCCATAACTAGAAGCACTACCGAACTTTTGAGGCATTTGCATACCTTTTTGATTTAGATCTACACCTACTATTGCAGTAGCGTGTATAGCATAATCCGCATCACCGTCGCTTATTGTTGCCGTTGTTTCCATTATTGGAAATGGATCGCTTGCAATTAGTTTTTCATTAATTGTTACTGACACTTTTAATTCTAGTAAATAAGGTTTAGTTGCTTCTAATATATCTTCCGCTGATCTAAAATTATACTTACCGAACGAGTTGTATCTACTCTTTTTTGATTTAAATTTTGTCTGGATCGTTGCCAGCTTTTCGTTTAGTTTCATATTAATATAATTACATATTTAGTTATTCTTTTACATTACTCTGTACACTTAACTTAAAGGTAATCAAGCACTTGAGTGTGATCTACATTATCTATTAAGGTTTGTACAGCCTTCTTTTTTATCTCTGAAACCGTAACATAATAACGTGTTCCTTTGATATCTAACAAGCTCGCTATCTCTTTAGCAGAGTGCTTGTCGCAGTCTAATCCGTAAGATAATCTTAAGACTTCATATTCTTTAGTATCTAAATGTTTTTGCATTAAACTTTTTAAATATAAATTCATTAAAGGTATATTGTATAGCTCAGACTTATCTGGTATTTGATAAGCAAAATGTTCGCTATCTTCAGATTCTTGATTAATATCTATACTTAAAAATATAGAGTTAAAAAACATTTGAACCGCTACTTTGTCTTTAGGGTTTTTTCTTATTTCATTTAGCTTGTGCTCAGGAATTCTTATATCGCCTCTGTTAATATCTATACGTCTTCTAATGGCTCCTTTGACTCGTTTGCTTATAAATGATTTTAAAGTCTTTTCTTGATCGTCAGAAGTTTTTAAAACTTCCCAATCAATTTTATCTATAGCTTTAATTAAACCTTCAGAGCCGCATTGTATTAAATCATTAATACTTAATACACCTGATGCTTGATCTGACGTAGAAAACTTACGCGCTAAATTTTCTACTAATGGTAAAAACTTAACTATAAGTTCATCTCTAGAGTATTCATCCCACATTAACCCTTCAAGGTTTGCTATAGATGTTTTAACGTCTTCTTTATACCTGACATAATTTTGTATGTTATATTTTTTCATCGTTTATATTATCAGTTATTGTTCGTGTTTGTTTTGTATTATAATTGTTGGTTTAGTAATTCTTTCTCTCTTTTAAGTTCATTACTCATGCTTCGGTGTATCGTTCTAGAAGAACAATTAAGTAATGAAGCTAATGCGTTGATAGTGATCTTGTTGCCATCTTCGTTAATATCTAACATGCATTGGTATATATCATCTTCAACTACTGATTTTGATTTACCTACAAGTCTACCAACTATACTCATTTTTTCTTTAGGTGTTAATCCTGAATATTCTTTGAATATAATTTTTCTTAACTTGTTTTTAGGAGGTTGCTCTAAATCATACATTAAAACATCGTATACCATTTGTTCATAATGCCATGCACTCATTTCAAATGTTACAAAACCATTTTGTTTATTGCATATAACTTTAGCAACTGTATCAAAGTCGTTTTGATCCATCTGTGGATTGAGATACCATAAAACAATTAAATGCCACTTAAGACTTTTATATGTATTTATTTTAGCTTTACTTCTAAATAACTCGTAACACTCATGTGTACCATCCTCATAGTAGTCTCCCCAATCAAATGATTCCGAAGGAATATCGCTAATCGGAGATCTTCTATATATGATACGTCTCTTGTTTAAAAATTCAAGGTTTCTATGTGACATTAGCCTACTACTATTATAATTAATTAGCTATTGTCGCTTTTTCATGCTCAATATCTAAGGTTTCAAAATAAATTTGATTTATTGTTAATAAATCTTCCTGTTCACCCTTAAGGTTTATAACCCACTCGCTTGTTCCACCCATGGTCTAGTTTTTATACTCTCGTTTTTATTACGCACGCTGTGCTTTTCTTTTTCATAATAGTTCCAATACGCTGTGACGCTATCACCGTCTACTTTATATTCATCTGGCATGCATTGAGGGGGTTCTTCAAAACCGTTATCAATCATTGTACTAGGGGGATACATTAAGGCTTCTCGACACTTACTAATGGTTAAGTGGTGCTTATTATATCTAGCCGTGTATTCTTTACCTAAAGCTAGCATGTGGTCATATAACCAATTGTAATGGTGTATACTACTTCTTACCCATATAGTGCTAGGATGATTTAAGTGCGCCTTCTTGTAAGGTACATTGTTACCGTTGTTATAAACGTGATGTGCAGTACACAGCATTTGAGCACACTCTAATATCATCTTAACTTTGTGTTTGTCATAAAAGTAACTCGCTGCTACCTTAGGATCTTCGTGTAAATAAAATATATTCATTAATATCTTTTTTTGTTTACTCGGTTATAGTGCTCATCAAGCAGCATGTCAGCCACTTCCATACTGATCATGTTCTCGTTATATAGTCGCCATATTAACTTACTCATATTGTTTCTCCGTTTTGCCACTCGCCACATTCTTGACATGATGAGTCGCTTATTACATATTGGTAGTACACTAATTCAGTGCTTTCACAAAATTTACATTTTTCTTCACTCATAATTACGTAGAGTTTTATACATTGGATGGCGATAGCTATTAGCTTTAGTGCGCTCAAAGTACGTAAATGTAGCGCGCTTACCGATATAATCTTTAACATCTGTTAGTATATCGCGTCGATCTTGAAAGTTATAACCTTTACCAATAGGGCAACCGAACTCAATGCCTTCGTCGTCACGCATTAAGAACTTGCCAATTAGACCGGTAAACTTGCCTTTGCCAGGTACATAACCTACTATTGTCGCTTCGGTATCGTGAAAGTCTTTAAACTTCTGTAAGTTGTAAGATCGTTTACATTCGTAAACACCGTTCAATCGCAAGATCGAACCTTCGTAACCTGCATTAATCCATTCTTCATGTATAGCATTCGCCATTTCTCTGTATGCAACTGTAAAAGTTGGAACATACTTAACACAATAAGAATATAATGCAGCTGTAGATAAGAACTTCATACGCTTTTCAAACAAAAGATTAGTATCTATAAAGTCATAGCAATGAAATTGTACTATAGCAGCAGCTTCAACTCGGTCGTTAGCTTGTGGTTTTGTTTTACGAACAAGGGAAATAATTTTTTCAAAATCGTTTTTTAGTTCGTGATTGTATAATTCGCCGTCAAGTATTAGGTCGGGATACATTTCAAATACCGGTTTAAGGTTTTCAAGAATGTGATCAATGTTTAGCCAAGGCTTACCTGTTCGTGACCAGGCACCGTCTTTAGAAATTACACAACGCACGCCGTCTAGCTTAGGTTGCATGAATACTTTCTCGGACCAGTCGACAGGCTTCTTATCTACTTTGTATGCGAGCATAGGTTTTATCATAATTTTTTAATTTGATTTTTAATGTTTGTTATTTTCTTTTTAGTAATTGAGGCTTTTTCAAATTGCTCAGCTTTAACTTGATTATTTAATAGGTTTTCAAGATCGTTGAGTTCGATGATAAGCACTTCTTCTTTTGACATACTCGGTGTACGCTTTTTTATATTTTCGACTTCAGCGTAAAATTGCTGATCCCATTCTTGTTGCTTTTCTAGTAGTTTTAGAAAAACTTTATCAGCAATTTTTATAGCTAAAGAATCTAATTCGTTTTCACTCATTAAGCATAGGTAAATTTGTATACAGGTAAAATGTATTTGTTAATAAACTTACCTTTAGATTCAGAAGTACGCAAGCCTTCAAATACATGGCTAGGAACTTTAGTGTAGTTGTAAGAACTACCGTTGTTAAAGGTTAGTTTTAATCTATAGTTTTCATACTCATAGATAGCTGTTGAAATTGCAGTAGAGTTAACTTGCACAATTTGTTTTGGTAAAATTAATTTGTTCATAAGATTTGATTTTTGTTTATATAATTATTATCGATTTGTATTCGTGTTTGTTTTGTAAATTTTAATGAGACTACTTCTGTGTAATCGTAATTTATAAATACGCTTTATTAATAAAAGTTCCAGCTTGCGCACTTACTCTTTCAAGCAATGAATTTAATAGATCTTCATCGTGAGTAAATTGTTTTAAAATACTATTGTAAAGAATCGAATCACGGCTAGTACTAAATATTCTCAAGTGAGTTATAACGTGGTTTTTGTTTCCATTTATCCAACTATCGTAATAATAGTTTTTTTCACCACAAAAATAATCTGTTATTTCATCATCAGTTCTTGATGATTTGCGTGTAATAAATTTTGATTTATTCATCTTGTTTATTTTAAATTTTCGTTTTTTAATTTAGTATTTTGAGTTAATAAGTTCATATCTAATCTAGTAATACCATATATGCTTCGATATTGTGTTTACGGAACCAGTCTAACGCTTTGTGAAAGTCATTCACTTGTTTAGGTGTTACGGTTTTAGGTGCCACTTCGAATACATATTGGCTACCCATTATAAAATCGTACATAGATAACTCTAGTCCGTTTAGTTCGTATTCTTCGTTGCTGAACGGATTGATTACCGTTTCGCCTTGTTCATATATTGAACCTTTAAACCATTTAGGTATTGCTTGTTCTTTAGTCTTGCACATAGCCTTCGTCAATTAATTCGTTAATAATTTCTTCTTCTAAACGTTCTGCTACGTATACAAATAATTCTTCAACAGCATCGTCAATAAAACCTGCTTCAATATCTTCTACATATATTTTTTCACGGAATTCGTCATAACCATTACAATATTTTATATGATCTTTAAGAGCATCAGAAAGCTGGTGATCATAGTAATAGACATTCTCATTGATGCATATTTTATTAGTATCATGAGTAGCAACCCATACACTATAGCCATCGGCTGTTGATTCTTCGTATACATAAAAATCTGCATTGTCATCAAATCTATCTGTAAATTCTACACCGTAATGTTTTAGCACTGATTCTTTTGCTAGACCTTCTTCGTTAACTTGTTTTTCGCCGAAGCCTTTAGCTTCTAAACGCTCGTCGATTAATTCTTCTGTAATTAGTTTATTCATTTTTTTCTATTAGTTTACCTATATATTGCCATACTTTTAATTCGATTTTGTTACCCTCGAGTATCATAATCATTTCTTCCTCGGTTATACCACCGTAACTACCGGATTTTAATTCGGCTTTGTTGCTTTCAATTTCGTTGTGTAAGCTGTGTTTTTTAGCGTAAGCTTTATCACTAGCTCTGTCGTGTATGTTAAGGTAAGTCATCAAACGCATCGCCGAAAAAATTAAGGTTACATAATGAATTTACTTCCATAGCATCGCCATAGCGTATGTTTGTAAAATAATCGTTAGATTTTAGTTGAACTATTAAGCTCTCTGTCGTGTTAGGATATAGCTTGCTGTTTGCGTTAATAGAGTCTCTGTGCTCTGGTTTTAATCTTTTGTATAAATTCATTGTTATTGTTTTAGATTCATTAATATTATCGATAGTTAATCGTATTTGTTTTGTAATCTATAATAGATCCCATATATAATCAGGTTCTAAGCGGTATTCTTCGAATAATATTATTTCAGCGTTCTCGCCTTTATATACTCTAGATCGTATATCTTTGATCTCTAGGTCTGCCTCAATACCAGTCATACCGTTGCGTTCCATTAATACTTGTTTAAATTTATTTTCCATTAGTCTTGGTATTTTTTAAGCGTCATACTATTTACTTTGTCAATGATCTCGTTACCTACCATAGTGAAATAACCAGGTGCATATATAGATCTTTTGCCGTCAGTTTCAGCGGCTAATACATCTTGTTCCGCTTCTTCGATAGCGTTTTTTAACGCTGTTTGGATGAAGTACTTTTCAAATCCGTTAAATTTTGTTTTACTCATAATTTATTATTTAATTGTTTTTAGTGGAGGTGGAGAGATTCGAACTCTCTTCCGCAATAGTTCCATATAGGCTTTCTATCACGTCAAAACCGGGTCACCCCCTTTGTATATTTAGTTGACTCACAAGGACTCGAACCTTGAATGGCGGTACCAAAAACCGCAGTGTTACCAATTACACCATGAGTCATTTACAGTTATCTTCGTATCCATGTTTTCATTAACATCAACTACTCACCACTTCTACGATCGGACTTCCACCGTGCCAGCAGTTAATTACTCTGCCGCTCGTGATACTGCAATACTTGAAGACATCCAGTACTCTTTCAACTGTTCCAACAAGATATTTTATTAGTAGACAGTGAGGAATCGAACCTCATACTCGTCAGCAGTACGCCCGGTCGGGGCATCCATACCTGTCTTATGCACGCACGTATCTCCTCCCTGAGTTCCTATGCGCACACTTGTTTTGTTATCTTCTTCGTTGTGACTTGTGTACAAGATCACTTAATTCTTGGCTTACTATTTGGATAGTGTTACCTGTTTTGTGATAGGTAATAGGTACATAAGAATATGTTTTTACTTCAGAACACGGTGGACATGTTTTATA
>TARA_R100001143_G_scaffold4867_2_pt1 | contig 11536 bp, 15 predicted proteins | sample TARA_R100001143 | Tara Oceans TARA_R100001143 (sample SAMEA2621300) | marine metagenome | biome: marine biome (ENVO:00000447); feature: mesopelagic zone (ENVO:00000213); material: "saline water (ENVO:00002010), including plankton (ENVO:xxxxxxxx)" | depth 800 m | reverse complement strand
GAGGGTCGGAGGTTCGAATCCTCTCGCTCCGACCATTCACTTTCTTAGCGGTGAGGTTCATCATGCAAGCGCGTATCTACAAGCCCGCCAAAAGCGCGATGACCTCCGGCAGAGGCAAGACCAAAGCCTGGATTCTCGAATTCGTGAACAATGACGCCAAGCGCTCGGCAGACCCCCTCATGGGCTGGACCAGCATTGACGACACGTCCGGACAGATCCGCCTTTCCTTCGAGACGCAGGAACAGGCGATCGAGTATGCCAAGAGCAAGGGCCTGACATTCACGGTTACGCCATCTGAAGAGCGGAAACGGCTTGTAAAGTCCTATAGCGCTAACTTCGACGCCAATCGCAAGCAGCCCTGGACACACTAGGATGCCCGCCGGCCACGATCCGGCCCCGTAGCTCAGCTGGATAGAGCACCCGACTTCTAATCGGACGGTCGCAGGTTCGAATCCTGCCGGGGTCGCCATGTTTTCAAGGCATTAGCGACCACCGGCGAAACGTTTTTACAGAATTTTTACGCGAAAGTTCGTGATTAGTTCCGAATCGCGATTACTGTGCTAGACTCAACCCGCTGTTATCGAGGGATAAGTCGTTGCCCACCGAAAGTATTCAACAAATAATCTATATGCTTGCGGGTATGTTTGGCTTCACAGCCACAATTTGGGCCATATCTCTTCCAGCCATTCGAGAGAAACGGTCAGGTTCTGTCCTCTTTTCCTTTGCTCTATGGATGATTCTCGCAGCAATGGTTCTAACCTTCATAGGATTGGTTATTGAAGTTGGCGATCTTGATGCCTCAACCGCTGAAGAGATACCATATGGTTACAGGCTCGTAACAAAGAGTCTTATAGTCGCGATGTTAGTAACTGGGGTGGGGGTTGCCGTTTCGCTGAGTGAATTAAGTAAACCGCCGAAACCTTAGCCGCCTTGTTTCGCTCTAAACCGCTCAATCGCGGCGACCACGACAGACCGTCGCGAAATGTAGCTTCGGCGAATGCGGCTCGATTTGCCCGTTTGCCAACCCATGATTTCATCAATCTCACGATCTTCGAAACCGCGCGACATCAACAGCGTTGCAAACGTTCCTCGGAGATCGTGAAGCCGCTTCCCTTCAGCGACCCCCGCCTTGTCCCTCGCGCGCTCTACAGCCATTGAGAAGCCGCGCGCGGTGAAGGGTTTGCCCCATTGGTTCGTGATAACCGTCACTGCCGTCTTTGGGCATTCTGACAGGATTGCGCGCGTTTCATCGAATATTGGAACAATCTGGGAAACCTTGGTTTTATTGCGCCGTCGTTCAATGCAGTCGCGACCGACTTCATCCCAACGAAGCCCCACAAGATCACCACGGGCCAGGCCGGTAAGGGCCGCCAATCGGAAAGCCCGCGATACGTGAGGATGCATTTCGCCCGCAACCGCTTCGATTTCTTCGGGCGTCCAGATCACATCGGACCGGTCAGCCTTGTATAGCGAGGGGACGTGTGAAGCGGGGTTCGTCGCCACCATACCCCGTTGAAGTCCCCAAGCCAGCACACGCGACAAGACTTGGATCGCGTACTTGGATTGTCGAGGTGAATAAGCCCACTGATCGCGCCATTTCATCACTTCACCGCGCATTCGTGGGTCGGAAAATAGGCGAAGCGACGCGCTTCCAAACTGTTCAACAGCCCGGTCGGTCCATCGCCGGTACTCGCGGCGGCTGGCATCCGCCAAACCGGTGAATTCCGGCGATTGAAGGTAGGCCACAACCAGCGCAGCAAATGTTTCGGCAGGTGGCGCGTGTCGGTCTTCATGCGCCTTGTAGAATTCGGAAATCGCTTCGGACGTCAGGGGTGGCTTGCGCTCCCCTGCCCCGTCCATGATCTTTGGACCGCCGCGCCAGGCATAGACGTACCAGCGCAACCGCCCGTCTTTTTGACGGTACTTTACGAAATGGACGTTCTTCAGTTCGGGCGGCTTTCCTGCCATGTGGCAAATTCATCCTTCGGCGTTGCCGACTTGTCAAACACAACGATACTGCCGTCAGGCTCAATGCGGAAACCAGAAACGTCCAATCCGGCCGACCTCGCGGCTTTCACGACGCGCTCAATCTGGGATTTGGTCGGCAGTCGTAATCGCACGTGTTTCATCGTCTTGGCAGTCCATTGACCAGGTCAGATCGAATATCACTCCCCACGGCTTCCACATGAATTTCGTGACCGCGTTCAGCCCAATACTGCCGGATTGTCTCCGCGCATTTCTCTGTATGAGCGCGCACGGCTGGGGTCATCCGCGATTGCTTGCGCTTCAAGCGGTCAGTGACTTCAGCCTCAATTCTGGATCGCTCATAGGTTTGGTGCGGTCCAATTTCGATAGCTGACCATTGCCGCTTTTTCGCGAGCCGATAGAAGCCCTGCACCGTCATGCAAAGCGCTTCGGCCGCTTCCGCCGACGTCAGGCGATCACTCTGCATTATCGGAAGTCTCTTCGTCAGTTGGAAGCTGCTCAATCGCCTTCACAAGTTCGGCCAAGCAGTGTTCGAAAACAGCGTTGTATTCCGCGATCTCGTCGGCGCTCATTGGTGTGTCGCCTTCCGTGAGTCTCGAAGGGTAATTTCCGTATCGATAGCGGTGTGTTCCGCGCGGCACCAAACCAGGAGTGCAGCAAGGTCAGCCGCGCTTGGAGACTTGCCTTCATCGGTGCACCGTTTGGCTTTTCGCGCACGTTTTACAATCCGTTCGGGCGGCAAATTCAACGTGTCTTCAAGAAGCTTCCCAGCCGCGACACCGTCACGGTTGAGGCGCTTGAACAGTTGCGTTGCGATAATCTGACCCGCGCAAGTTTGCATTCGTTCCGCAGCGATTAGATCAACGTCTGTCAATTCGCCGAGGCGTGACGGGTCATTGTCGATACGATCAAACATCTTCACCCCCACTTCTTGGTGCGGATGACCCGGCAAGCGTCACTGGCTTCAAATATTCGTCGCCGTCTTCAATCATCTGTTCGTTTTCGGCGCGTAGAATGTCGTTAGCGCTGTAAATGCCGATTTCGCGGCCGATCCGATACGCGGCAAACCGGTCCTGCATGTTCCCACGCAATAGGCCCCTCAGATCGAATTCCACGATGTAGTTGCGGCGACCTTCAGGTGTCAGCAAACACCGCATAATGGCTTGTTCGAGCCGTTCGGCGAGCGGCTGAAGACAATTCGTCACCAGGGCTTGGGAGTCCGCCGCTGCGCTTCCGTAAGAAACGCTGTCACGAATACCCACCGCCCCGCCGGGAACCCCGAAGATACGCGCGGTATCTTCGTTGGACAGTTTGCGCGATTCCAGAAACTCCGCATCGACGGCCGAAAACGAAACGCCTTTCCAAGACATGCCTTCTTCAAGAACCATCGGGCGGCCCGTTTTGAATGGTCCGGCCCCTTGTTCCATCAGGGAATCTCCAATATTCCGCACGGCTTCTGCCCCTAGTTTCCCAGGGTGTTCCAAAACTCCCGCTGGACGCAGACCATTGGATGCAAGGTTTTGCGCAGTCTCACTCTCACTGATCGCGCGACTCAAGACTCCCCGCGCAATAGCGATTGGAGAGTTCCCAAGAAGTCCGTCGTCAGACGAAGCGCGAACATGCAGCATTTCTTCTTGCAACAGGATAGCCGGACCCCGTGCGTTTGATTGTGTGACGCGATAACGAAGCCGACCACTTTCGAGACGCTCAACCGTCACGGCAGAACTTGGAATCGGCCAAAGCGCTGAAACCTGCCCATTTCCATTCCGTTCAATTCGAGCATATGCGTTGCCGGTCAGGTCTAGTTGTCGAACCAGAAATTCTTTCCCTTCGAACGCGGTCATCAATGGGTTGAACAAGTCTCCCAAGACCAGGGCAAACGGTCCATCGGTTACGCGTTCCTTGTCCCCATTGGGTTTGCGTCGATACAGTTTCAGAGGCATGGCTGCGAGCATTTCCGACCGAATAGCAACGCACCGGGTTGCAACCGCGACGTTCGATAGTACCGCGCTTGGTGAGGCGTAAGAAGCGGGTCGCAATGCACGCCCCCATGCATCCGGTGCGAAAGCAGGATTGTAGTCGCGGCGCTCAAAGCCGAACGCGTTCAGAAGTCGGGTAAACATTAGCGACCTCCCAATTCCAGGAGTGAAATACGGCGCGCAAGATCAGATCGACCGGCTAGCGCCGCTGAACGCGCGGTGACAGTTGTTTGCGGATAAGCTGGCCAGGCGTTCACAATGGAGATTTCGCGAAGGTCGATGGCTTCTAGCGTCCGCAACGACCCCTGCCATGCATCCCGCTTGACCATGAAGCCAAACGACGCGCCGCCAAGCGAACCGGCGTCAGCAAGTGCAAGCACATCGTCGGCAAGGCTTGTCTTCGGAAGGGCGGCGATTTCGAAGTGCAAACCACGCGTATCTTCGGCCAGTTTCAGCGAACCGTTGCGAGTGCGCGCAAGTAGCTTCGACGCGTCATGATCGACTAGAGCTAGTTTGTCGCCTTCACGAAGGGAGTCGGCAAAAGCCCCCCGCAGGATCACTTCGTCGAAGTCGTCAATTCGGGTGCGCTGATCGAACACGGCGGCGTAACCTTCGAGGGTTCGGCCCCGTGCCCTGATTTCCAATTCCGCAGCGCGGCGTTCAAGTGTCTGTGTCATGATTAAATCCATTGGTGGCAAGAATGGGGGCGACGGCCCGAAACAGCGGTCAATGAAAGGAAGAAAACATTCCCGCAAACCACCGCCCCCATGCCGCGCGGCGAACTCCAACCGCGCGGCAATCCTTGATTAAGAGGCGGCTGGAATGTCCGTCGCAGCGGTGAACGATTCCGTGTGGCGAACAGCAACGTCAGCCGTCAGGAGCGCGCGCACTTGCGTGTTGCCCTTGCTGTACGGAACCGCCGCATAAGGGTTCGCCAGCAAGTCGACACCAGACCAATAACCCACAAGTAGGCTGGACCAGTCGCCGAAGATCGCGGAACCCACGGCCGGGGAACCAAGTGACCCAGGAAGCGACGTGGTCGACGCGGCTGAATAGCCTGCCAATTCGTTCGGACCGTCCATGATGAACCCGCCCATACCGTCCGTTGCGGGCGACCCGAATGACAGCTTCGGCGTGCTGCGAAGGGTGCGTACCGCGCCGGGATTGACTGCCCAACCGAGACGGCCGGTTGCCGCGTTTGCCAGTTCGATGTTGGCAATCATGCCAAGCACTTCCGACCAGGTCGGCCCACCAAGAGTCCCAAGACCGGAACCGGCAACTAGCTGGGTAATGATACCATCGGGTTCATTCGAACCACCGCCGACCAGCGCGGCCGCGTCCAGCGCAACAGCAAGCGAAGCGGCAAAGTCGCGGCGAATGAGTTGTTCGATGTCCGGGGAAGACTGAAGTAGCATGTTGCGGCTGAATTCCGTCAGCGCGCCGACGTGTTTCGGAGACATTGTCACCTTGTCCCAATCGCCATCAGCGGATGTAAGCGCGCCATTCTCAGCGACCCATTCCGCGCCCGCAGATGATGCGAGTTTCGGAATTCCTACATTGCCTTCAAGACCGGAAAGCGTTGTCGCTCCAAGACGCGCCGTAATCAGGTTTGCGCGGAGTGCATCGATATAGTCTTGCGGGCGTCCGTCTTCGAAGACCAGGCCAGCACCGTCACCGGCGGACGTCACAACGCGTTGTTCCATGTTTGGATTGCGTTGAACGCGGAATACGGAATCAGGGGCGAAGATACCTTGGGCTTTGCGGCCTGAACGGTTTTCGATTTCCTGCGACACTTCCAATTCGCGACCGGCATCGACACGAAGCCCGGAAGCATGAGCAAGTGCGCGTGTGAGGCTGTAGCGCGACGCTTCGGTTTGGAAGTCTCGCGTACCAACATTCAGCGGCGTCGCTTCCGCAGATCGTTCCAGGTTGTCGAGGGTTTTCGCGCGTTTGATTTGGGAGTCGAGACCGTTCACTTCGGTTTCAAGAGCATCGAAGCGAGTGCGTTCTTCGCCAGACAAGTCACGGGATGCTTTGTCGGCTGTGGTTTGAAGAGATCGCATTTCCGCAATCTTCACGGCGCGCTGCTCAAGTAGTTCAGGGAGTTTCATTTGCTTTTCCTGTTTCGGACCTAGCGAACCATTCGCTGGCAGTGACAGAAAAATCTCACAGTGGAGAAATCGACTTCCGGACACAGGGTCCGGTACTAGGCGAATAGACGGCGTGCCGTTCGCGTGCTCTCAGTCAGCAGGTGTTGAACACACGCACAACACTGGCCCAAATGGCATGTTATAGTGTAACATTTTGGGGTTTTAACCTGCGCGCACTTCTTTTTGATTATGCCGCCGGTTTCCGCTTTGCTCTCTTCTAAACAAAAGGGGATATACGGAAGGTCTTTCAGTGATCAGTCTTCGTCAGTACTTTCTAGTTGTTCACCCAGCCGCATTTCCGGTTCAAACAACGCTTGTAGTCCTTCGTACTCCCCACGCAGTTCGGATTCGAGGTGCATAGCCTCTTGCATGTTACCTGCATCACGCTGCCCAAAGTATCTTCCCGTTTTCAAGAACCAACTCCGCATGCTGTCTGATACTTCATCACGAAACAAAAACTCTGCGGCACCAACAGCTTTCTTAAATTCCCGTTCCATAGCTAAGGATGGTAATTGGTTCTGCGAAAGCGCAACATCAAACCAATCGTGAGCTACCGCATAGACTTCCGCGCGGTTCTGATAAAGTTCGGATCTCAACTGTTGTTGCTGCAGTTGGTATTGATCAGCGGCTATCTCAGACTGACGCTTAAGAATTCGGACCTGCATTATCCCTACAACAATCGCCCCCAAGACTGCTAGAAGCCCCATGAACGCTTCCCATGAGAATGAGCACCATTCGATACCACACATAGTTCACCTACCTTTTCGAATACACTCTGTTGCGCCCCACTGCGCGACCCCCAAAGGTCGAGAAAGCAACCAGCGATGATCAGATCATGGCAGGTAGCATCCGAGTGAGGTCTTATTTAGTGTGTCTCTGCTTACGCTGCTTCTCGATTTCTCGATGATCAGATCGAATATCGAAATAGATTGACGCGAGCCCAATTGAGAAGAGAGCACAAACTGTTGCTCCCCCACCAAGTAGAAGTATCGCGGACAACCCAGCATTTACATTGGTAATGAGCAAAAATATCAAAACTATACACATTAGGATCAGCGGGAAGACAAGCACTGACCAGAAAGTCACACCGCTGAGAATAGTTTTGAGTTTGCCAGTCACTGCTTCACCGCTTTCCTATTCAGATCCTTCAACCTTATAACAACGGAGTGTCGCGGAAACCCTAGCGCTTAGTCAGACGGCGGCTCATTAGTTCGGACTGACCATATTTGAATGAAAAGGTCTCACTTACATCGTACCAACCGGCATGATGATTACTGCCATGATTTGCACCCAAACAAGAGCACTCGCAGATATGACCCTTTGCATCACGACAAGCAGGTGCGCACTTCATCATTGGGCGGTGAGGCTCGATTATATAAACCGCCCCGAACCTATCCAAGCATTTGTCGACGAGCTGATTGAACCAAGAAGCAGGCACTTGCCAACGATTTTGGGGTTTGTTCCACTCAGGTTGATGCCCTCTATCAGGACGCATCCACTCGCGATTCCCTTTGAGATAAGGTAGACGCACCCAAATCGGGGGGCTTCTACGCCAAATCACCGGAACACTTTTTTGCGCCCAAACCGTCTGCCATGACATGCTCACGCAAACTCCAATTCTACACATGAATCAAATAGAGCATCACTCCGAAATGTTGATAATTCATTCTACCAAAGATTTTGTCCAGCGCCGCCTCCAAATCGCTACTTAGCGCGCCAGGATTGGCTCGAACCAAACTTGGGCAATTTGTCCTTTCATACTCATTGTAAAGACGGAACAATTCTGGTAAGTGTCCAAACGCGCGCGGTGCTAAGCATCCTGCGAAGCAGCCGCGCTACTCAGTACACTTGCCAAATCTTGTGCGCGCTGAATCTCAAAAAATTCAATAAAATCAATGCATCGTGTAAATTATTAGCGCACAAATAGCGATTTGTGCAGCATTGTGCGCCGTGTGACGTTGTTTTCTTTAAATTTTTTAGATTAGAGCTGGGCTGGGACAGCCGCAGCAATTTGAGACTCACACCAACGCTTGGCGTCGGCCAGGCTGGGTATCACACCCAATACTTCGAATTTGGTTTTGCCAACGCGCTTCGATACGGTCCAACCCGTTTCGTCTTCAGCGGGGAACAGCGAATAGAAGTGCCCCGCATAGTCGAGACACCATCGCGCGCTGTTCGTGACGTACCAACCGTTCGGCGGGTTTACCGGCCGATCCCGAACAGGCTTTCGAGCCATCGAAGACCAGGCGTCTTCAACAGCATCGGGATTATTCGTTAGGCGCAAGCAGCAACGCTTGCAAACCATCTTCCGATCATGCGTAACGTATACAATCGCGGGGCGCGTTTTCAGGCACCCCTGACACAAAATGCGATGGGGGGGCTTTACATGAAAGACGTTGATCTTCATGCCGCGCGCTTTTCCTCTCGCGCAAGGGCGGCTTGTAGTTCATCAATCTTGAAGCGACATAGCGCTAGATACACATCGGATTCGCCACGAACCGTGGCGGCGTCATAGCGCTGATTCAGTTCATCCAGCATTTTCCGGATTAAGAGGCAACGTGTTGAGGGGCTCGTCATGCCCTATTCCTAGGGCAAGCTATGCTCATGATTCCGGAGTCTGAGTCCGGCTACTTTATCAATGCTTCCAAGTTGGTTCCCCGGAACCATCCTTCGAATGTTCCAAACACGGGTAACGGATCGGGCAACACGTTTGAGTCTCTAATTCGCTGTGCCAAGATTTCCTTGTCGTCGTCGCCTGCATAGCAATCAACCAAGATTTCGTAAGATTCTTTGAGAACGAAGTGCTTGGTTAGCATTTTGCCATTCGGGTGCCCATCAAGAATGACCAATTCAAAAAGAGGCTTCAAAACGCTACAGTATCTTGCGTGCTGCTCTTTGATCCGATTGTTGGCTTCTGCACGAAAATCTTTGGGGTCAGCGGTCGCCCAACTCGTTGCACCTTCCACGTAGCGAGAAAGCGAATAATCGTCGAAACCGGCTTTCTGAATCCAACCTTCCAAGCGCGGTGAAAGTCTCTCGTGACCCAGTATGCCACCGCTTTGCTTTTCATCACCGATCAGGGCGCGCCGAGCATTTCGGGCAAGCCACCGCGCAATCGGTCCGAATGGAGCATCAGTTGGTTCAGTGACAGACATGTTAGACGGGACGTCCAACTTGTTCTTTTCTGCAATCCGATCCCTATTCGTTGGCATTGTACCGTGTTCCTTTCACTAAATTAACTATGCATAGAACGTGCCAATCGTGCATCGCCGTGCCGTGCAGAGAATATCAGGGGGAAACGCTGCATTAGTTGTGCATAGTCGCATAGGCGATCTTGGAATGCTCATTGTCGGCAATCATGCTGAACCTCATGACACGGCTTCCCACTATCAACGAAATAGAGAAACGCGGTGAGATCATCGATTTTCGAGTTGTCTGCTCGAATCCTCGATGCAGGCACCAGGCTGACCTAGCGCTATCGCTCTTTCGCTCAACTGACACCGTAGTTTCGATTTGTGACCGTGTAGTATGCTCCGAATGCGGTACGAAACGACCCGCAGTTCATCCCCATTGGAAAGCGCGAAGTTGGCTCAAACCCCTCGCCTGAATTTTTACATAGCGACCGTAACACATTGAAATCATTCGAATTGATTTCGGATATTTTACACAGTCGGACATTGTTTTCATTGAACTATCGCCCGACTTCTAATCGGACGGTCGCAGGTTCGAATCCTGCCGGGGTCGCCATTCCTGGCGCGCGGCAGAATGGCGTTCCCCAAAACGAGGCAAGCCCCCCAGAGGCTGGAGGGCTTGCTCAAAATAATCGCTACTGTCAGGCGCTAGTTCGCCGCTGCGCTATCCAGTTCCTTGGTCAGCTGTTCTTTCAGGTCGCGCTTGATGAACTTGCCGCTGGCATTGCGCGGCAGTGCAGTGAGGAACCAGACATAACGCGGCACCTTGTGCTTCGCCATGATGCCCGCGCAATGCTCACGAAGGGTAACGGCAGCCAGGTCTTCGCCCGGTTTCAGCACGACGGCCACGCCGACCTCTTCGCCCAACCGGTCATCCGGTACGCCGAAGACGCTGCACTCTGCCACGGACGGGTGACGATAGATCGCCGCCTCGACCTCGGCGCAATAGACGTTCTCGCCGCCGCGCAGCACCATGTCTTTCTTGCGGTCCACAATAAAGATGAAACCATGCTCGTCGATCCGGGCAATGTCGCCGGTATGCAACCACCCATCGGTAATCGATTCTGCCGTCGCCTCAGGTCGATTGATATAGCCTTTGATGACCGAAGAGCCGCGCACCCACAGCTCGCCAACTTCGCCCTGCGCGACGGTCTCACCAAGATCATTGACGCACTTGGCCTCGAAATTGGGCATGGCCGGGCCAGCGCTGTCGGGCTTGTCGATGAAGAAGTCGGCCGCAACAGATGTGATGATGCCGCAGGTTTCGGTCATGCCGTAACCGGTATTCGGCCGGGCGGTTGCCACCGTGGAGTCGATCTTTTGAACAAGGTCCGGCGGCAATTGCGCGCCGCCCCCGCCCAGCGTTGCCAGGCTGGACGTGTCTGTCTTTTCGAAGTCTGGATGGTTGATCAGTTCGCGGGCCATGATGGGGACGCCGCTCATCGCCGTGACCTTCTCGATCTCAACCAGTTTCAGCGCCTCGCCCGCGTCCCAGCGATACATCAGCACGATCTTGCCGCCCGCAGCGGTAATGAGATACGCGGCGCAATTGTTCGCCGTGACATGGAAGAGCGGCGTCGTGATCAGGCCAACCGGAACCGGCGCTTCTTCGGGTGGCATTTCCCCCGTGGCGCGCGCGGTCGCGAGTTGGGTGGAAGCCCCCGCAAATGCCATGTTCAGCAAGTTGGACACACAGCCCCGATGGGTCAGCTGTGCGCCTTTCGGGAAACCGGTCGTGCCGGATGTATAGAAGATGCACGCATCCGCGTCGGGGTCGACACTGACATCCGGCAATGCGCCGCCATGGGCCAACACGTCTGACCATTGGATGACAGGCGATGGCGCATCCGGCGCGCGTACACCGACGATCTTCATCTTGTCGGCCGCGCCGGAAATGGCGAGCACCCGCTCCAGCCGCTCTGAGTCCGCAAACAGGATCTTGGGCTCGGAGTCCTTTAGCGCGTATTCCATTTCCTCAGGTGTCCACCAGGCATTCATGCCAACCACGGCAATTCCAACCGAGACACAGGCCCAATATAGCAGCATCCATTCAGGATAGTTGCGCATGGCGATCGCCACACGGTCGCCGGGCTTTACGCCCTGGTCAAACATCCAGGCGGCGGCCGACGCCACATCGCGATGTGCATCCGCATAAGTCCAACGCTCATCCTGGTAGACCAGATAGTCGCGTTCGGGGAATTGGAGCGTCGACAGCCAGACTTCCCGCACA
>TARA_R100001143_G_C3360377_1_pt1 | contig 11545 bp, 8 predicted proteins | sample TARA_R100001143 | Tara Oceans TARA_R100001143 (sample SAMEA2621300) | marine metagenome | biome: marine biome (ENVO:00000447); feature: mesopelagic zone (ENVO:00000213); material: "saline water (ENVO:00002010), including plankton (ENVO:xxxxxxxx)" | depth 800 m | reverse complement strand
GAAGTGTCGAAAGTGATTCGTAATGCATTGGAGAAGAAATGCAAGTAAGCAACTCTTCAATGTGGGGATATTCTGCATTCGTATTCTTTCTAGCCATTCCCTTATTCTTATTATTAGGCGTGTCAGATCTGCAGTTCAATATTGCAATGACCATTGTGTTCATAGTAATCATATTTAGTAGTTATCGGTTATCAAAATTTTTTTCCTCCCCTAAACACCAGATTGTGACTTCAACTTTCTGGGTTTTTGTCTACATTTTTTTGGGAGTGAGTCCATTTATTCAATTAGGTTCCGACAGGTTCCCATGGCCAGGTTATTATGATGAAGCGCTAATAGCAAAATCAGCACTTGTTGTTCTTGTAGGCCTGTTTGCATTTGATTTTGGGGCTCACCAGTATTCTTCAAGGGGATTAGCTATACCGAAACTTCTAAAGCGTCCACTAAACAAGTCGGCGATTTATCTGGTCAGTATTTCTGCTTTAGTCTCGGTTCCTTTTTTTCTTCAGCGACTTGGTGGTATAGACATACTTTTCATGCCGCGGTTGGAACGTACTAGAATTTTGATGTTAGCTTATGATTTGCCAGAAATTTTATTATTAAGTAATTTTTTGAGTACGCCCGTGTATGTAGCTTTAATTGCTGTTTTGGTCAAATGGTTTTCTCTGAAAAGGAAAAATATGAAGATGACATTGGGCTGGAAGTTACTTATTTTCATTTTATTTCTTTTTACCATTATTCTCAACAATCCGATAAGCAATCCAAGGCTCAGAGTAGGAACTATATTGTTAAGTTTTTTCTTTGTGCTCCCCTGGAGGCGCTGGTCAAGTAGAGTTATGGTCGGTGGACTTGTAGTAGGGATGCTTGTGGTTTTCCCTTTCACTGACCTTTTTCGGGTCGGTTTAGATGTGAGTCTGATTGGGCGTTTAGAAGAGAGTTCAGTTGTCAGAGAGCTTACGGAAAATGGTGATTATGATGCATTTCAAATGGTAGCCAATACCGTTGCTTTTACTGAAAATGCAGGCTACCAAGTGGGTCAACAACTGGTAGGGGCTGGACTATTTTGGGTTCCTCGTGCTATATGGCCTTCCAAGCCAATACCAACTGGTCAAATGATAGGCGAGCAGGTTGGGTATGGTTTCACTAATTTATCAGCTCCACTTTGGGCGGAGTTTTATATCGATGGAGGATTCATTCTGGTAATACTCGGTTTTTTCGGTTATGGCTATTTAGTTAGAACCTTAGACAGTTGGTACGCATACAGTTGTAGTCAAAGTGCCTCATGGGTTTTGTCAATAATGGTGCCAATTTATGCTGGCTACCAGTTTTTCCTGTTGCGTGGGGCGCTTATGCCGGCGATTGCATACTTTGCTCCTATGTTGCTGGTCGCTCTAATATGTAGTATACCTTTGTCAGGGAAGGCATCCGCCAGAATTCTCAACGATCGTGCTCGAATAACTGGTCAGCATCTGCCTTGAATATTCTGATTCATCAAAGCTGATACCTTGTGATTTTAAGTTGAGGATGTTTATAAATGAATGGGGAAACTCGACGTCCATTTGTTGTCTATTGGAATAATATTCCTACGCCCTATATGGTTGAGCGCTTCAATGCGGTAGCCGATCAGGGAAGTATTGACTTCGAAGCCTGGTTTAATGATCGCATCGACTCTGATAGAAGCTGGGAGATTGATGAATCGAAATGGCGTTTTCGATACCGTTATCTTCCAAAAACTAGGTTCTTTGGAAAAAATCTGCACTGGCCACTTCCGATATTCAGTAGGCGTCCGGATTTTTTAGTCAGTCTTTATTCGGAACCATCTTTTATTGTGGGATGGGTCATCGCCAGAGTCAGGAAAGTTAAAACAGCTTTCTGGTGCCAAGTTACAATGGATAGATGGGTGACACGTACAGCTTGGAAGAATTTAATCAAGCGTATTATTTTTTCCAGGGTTGATGCAACTTTAGGTAGTGGAGAGGAAAGTCGCGCCTTTGCAATGAAATTTGGAACCCCTGAAATCAGAGCAATGCGTTTACCCCACTCTATTGATGTTTGTCACTATATGAATGGAGCAAAGTTTGGAAAACAAGAAAGAGTTGCCTTACGTGAGAGAGCTGGGCTTAACGGCTTTACTTTTATTTATGTTGGGCGACTCTGGTGGGGGAAAGGAATTGATTATTTGATACAAGCATTTTCAATAGTTCAACAGTCAAATAATGGTCCTGTTTCTCTTCTTTTAGTCGGAGATGGACCAGATGAAGCAAAATTGAAAGAACTATGTACACAATTAAAAGTTACCAATGTCGTTTTTACCGGCTTCAAGCAGAAACCAGCGTTGCCGAATTACTATGCAATGGCAGATGCTTTTGTGTTCCCTACTTTAGGAGATCCTTACGGGCTTGTTGTGGATGAGGCCATGGCATCTTCGTTACCTGTTATTAGTACAAGCGCTGCGGGTGAAATATGTGACCGGATAGAAGAGGGTGAAAACGGATTTATTGTTCCACCCGAAAACAGTGATGCTTTAGCGAAGTCTATGCTCAAACTTCTTCAGGAACCGAAATTGAAGTTAAAAATGGGGAGAGTATCTTGCGACAAGATTAAAAGGAATACCCCTGAAAAATGGGCTGAAGATTTTCGAAGAGTGGTAGATATTGTTTTAAAAAAAAATACCGATATTTTTAGTTAACAAGTATATGAGAGAGACTTTTAATCCGTGATTCATGTGCTAAGTATTATTCACTACCCAATCTTTGGTGGACCACATAATCGAAATATGCGGTTAAGTAAACTTTTGGCCGAGAAGGGATTTAGGACTACGGTGCTACTTCCTGATGACCCGGGTAATGCCGCAGATAGATTGAGAAACGCAGGAGTCGAAGTCGTGCAATTACCTCTTCAAAGGCTTAGGGCTACTATCGATTTGCGAGTACATTTTCGGTTTCTAAAAGAATTTAAAGAACAAATTAAAAGTATTAGGCAGCTTATCGAAGACTTGGATATTGATCTGGTTCAGATCAACGGACTCGCAAACCCACATGGTGCATTAGCAGCGAAAGGTGCTGATGTTCCTGTGGTTTGGCAGCTTCTGGATACATATTCGCCTGCTTTTCTACGGTGGACTATGAGCTGTTTGGTTAGACGTTATTCGGATGCGATAATGAGCACAGGTTATCGGGTAGCTGAGGTTCATCCCGGGATCATCAGAAATCCAAAGAAGCTAATCACGTTTTACCCTCCCGTAGATACTGAACTTTTTTGTCCTGATCCTATGATAAAAACCTTAGTTCGTGATCGCTTGGGCATAAGCGAAGATTCCATAGTCATAGGTACAGTAGGTAACATAAACTTACAAAAAGGACATCACAACTTCATAAAGGCTGCAGCTAAACTGCAGGCACACTTACCTAATGCTAAATTTATAATATTTGGTGCGGAACACAGTAATCATAAAAAACACATAGACAGTCTGTTAAAACTTTCAACCAAGCTTGGTCTGATTTGTGACTCAGACTTATTTAAATTAGATCCAACTGGAAATGTACATGAGTGGGTCCAGGCTTTGGATATTTTCTGGATGACACCCCAACCTCGCTCTGAAGGCATCCCTACTGCTATGGAGGAGGCAATGGCCTTAGAAATACCTGTAGTAAGCTTTGATGTGGGAGGTATTTCCGAGTTGGTTGAGGAGGGTAAGGCAGGATTTATAATTCAAGACCGGAGCATTGAAAAGCTGGTAGAAACTACATTGACTCAGCTTCTCGATCCTATAAGACGAAATTATATTGGAAAGCAGGGGCGAAAGTATATTACTGAAAATGCATCTTTGTCAGCCTGTATTGATAAGCATCTTCGCGCTTATCAAATAGCTCTTGGTAAGGAATAATCCTTACTTTGTTTGCTTATAGATGCCTTAAAAAAGATTTGGTTTCATTGGAGCATAAATTATCATCATGCGATATTAAGCTTGGCTAAGAAATAAACATTGGAGCTTACAAGTAGAAGTTCTCATTATCTCTAGGCTTACGATTTATTTAATGGCTATCATTTATGATTTTGTGCCTCTGACTAAACCTTCTAAAAATCAGTGTATATTGGTTTCGGCCCAAACTATAAGTACATATTTTAATTAATAGTCGATAAGGAAGCAGAGGAAATTCATATTTCTTTAAAAGATTATTCTTCGTTATTGCTGCCGTTTAAAGAAATGTAGAGCGTTTTTCAGTAGCAGAGGATGTGGTGACCAGAGAAATACCAATATGTGGATTGACAGATTTCCTAGGCCTTAAATAAATATCCTCTTTTATTTTGCTTAACGTTATTATGTATGAATATGAGCTGGAGATTTTCAAAAATTTGCGATTTATTGTGAATTTACAGGAGGAGTTATGTTGAATGCTTTTTTGTTGAGTATTATTTTGAGTAAGCTCTCGACGATAAGGTGATAAGCTTGGCCCTATCCACTGTAGCTCTCTTTACAGATGATGCATGATAAACCATATGGCAAACAGGGGCAGTCTATACTGGGTGACTTTCTATTTATAAAAGCAGTATGAATATCTTAATATACGGTATCAATTACGCCCCTGAACTAACTGGCATCGGTAAATATACAGGCGAGTTTGCCCCTTGGTTGGGCGAGTGCGGTCATGAGGTGCATGTAGTCACAGCTCCTCCTTATTATCCAGATTGGCGTGTCTCTTCCAGTTATTCCGCTTGGCGTTATTCACGACAATCGATAGATGGGGTAACAGTGTATCGTTGTCCATTGTATGTGCCTGCTCAGCCCTCCACAGTTAAACGCTTGCTGCATTTGTTCAGTTTTTCTTTTAGTTCATCTTTTATAATGTTCAGACACCTGTTCTGGAAACCTGATGTAATAATTTTGATAGTACCCACGCTACTCTGTGCCCTTGCTGCCCTGCTGGTTACACGATTAACGGGTGCGAAGTGTGTGATTCATATTCAGGATTATGAAGTGGATGCTATGTTTGGTGTTACTCTCGATACCTCCTATTCTTATGAAAACAAACCTAAAAGCGGTGTAGTCAGACGACCTCTCTATGCTATGGAGCGCTGGTTGTTATGTCGTTTTGACCGTGTTTCAACTATTTCAATATCTATGATGCAACGGGCAATCGATAAAGGAGTGCCAGAAGAGCGTGTTATTTTTTTTCCTAACTGGTCTGAGCTTGACTATTTTCTGGAAGCAAAGCGAGATTCAAAGCTACTGGTTGAATTGGGAGTTGGATCTAAAAAGCGGGTCGTGCTTTATTCAGGCAATATAGGTGAAAAGCAGGGCTTGGAAACTTTGATTGAGGCGGCGGAACAATTACAGCACAGAGATGACCTGGTTTTCCTGATAGTGGGAGAGGGAGCTGGAAAAGCTCGTATTATTACCAAGACTCAAGATTTGAAATTGACTAATGTGGTTTTTGCACCCCTGCAGTCCTATGAACGCTTACCGGCTTTACTGGCATCGGCTGATTGTCACATGATTGTACAAAAGCGTGGTGTAGCTGATGCCGTGCTACCCTCAAAACTTACCAACATACTTGCAGTAGGCGGTAATGCGGTGATTACTGCTGATCCGGATACCAGCCTGGGCTTATTGTGTGCAGAATTCCCAGAAATCGCAGTTTTGGTTGAACCTGAATTGGTTGAGGCACTGGTTGCTGGCATCACACTAGCACTCGATAAACCTTTGCCCAACAAGGTGGCCCTAGCCTATGCTCAGGAGCATTTGGATAAAGAACAGATTTTGAGGAAGTTCGAACATAACTTGCTAGAGTTGATAGATTGAATTCTCAAGGGTATCTCAGCTTTTGAACAGAAAACTTCACAAGTTTATAGGTTTCAACCCAACTGACTGCAATATATTCAAGGCTTGAAAGTTGCAGATCAACTTGACGATGAGAAAGGTAAGTTAAGCGGAAGCTTGCTGTCGGATTCGATTTCTCCTTTAGTGGTTTTGATATTGATTCAAAGTTTACCCCTGTTTAGTAGTAGACTTGTCTCTCATCAATCATTAGCATAATTTTTATGAAAGCCTCAGACCTCCTAGTCAAATGCCTCGAAGCCGAGAATGTGGAATACATCTTCGGCATCCCCGGTGAGGAAAACCTCGATTTACTCAATTCCCTGAAAGACTCGCCTATCAGGATGATTATAACCCGTCATGAGCAGGCGGCCGGTTTTATGGCTGCGACTTATGGGCGTCTGACGGGTAAGGCCGGTGTTTGCCTTTCCACCCTGGGGCCGGGTGCCACCAATTTTGTCACGGCTGCTGCCTATGCCCAGCTTGGAGCCATGCCGATGGTGATGATCACTGGACAGAAGCCCATCAAGCGCAGCAAGCAGGGGCAGTTTCAGATTATTGATGTGGTCGACATGATGCAGCCGATTACCAAGTATGCCCGGCAGATCGTTGGTGCTGACAATATTCCCTCCAAGGTGCGTGAGGCCTTTCGCCGGGCGGAAGAAGAGCGCCCTGGGGCTGTTTTGCTGGAGTTGCCGGAAGATGTCGCGGCAGAAGAGTCCGATGAGCAACCATTCCGTGCCAGCATGAAGCGTCGTCCTGTTGTTGAGGAAAAGGCGCTAAACCGCGCAGTGGAATGTCTGCAGAATGCCAAACAGCCCTTGCTGATGATCGGCGCCGGGGCCAACCGTAAACTGACGGCGAAAATGCTGCGCCTGTTTGTTGAGAAGCAGGGCATTCCTTTTATTTCCACCCAGATGGGCAAGGGCGTGGTCGATGAAAGTCATCCTCTGTGTATTGGCAATGCCGCGCTTTCCGATGGTGATTTCCTGCATCAGGCCATCAAGCAGGCTGATCTGATCATTAATGTCGGTCATGATGTGGTGGAAAAGCCGCCGTTTTTTATGCAGGACAGTGACCTGAATGTCATTCATATAAATTTTAGCGGCGCTGAAGTGGATCCCGTGTATTTTCCACAGACTGAAATGGTCGGTGACATTGCCAACAGTATCTGGCAGCTCAATGAGTTGCTCATGCCACAGGCTCACTGGGATTTCTCCTATTTCATGAAAGTTCGTGAAGCCATGGTCCAGCATGAGCAGAAGGGCACCACGGATGACCGCTTTCCCGTCTACCCGCAGCGCCTGGTGGCGGATGTCCGTAAAGTGATGGGGGCAGATGACATCATCGCCCTGGATAACGGCATCTATAAAATCTGGTTCGCGCGCAATTATCAGGCATATTCCCCGAATACCGTATTGCTGGACAATGCCCTGGCTTCGATGGGCGCGGGTCTGCCCTCAGCCATGGCCGCAAAGCTGGTATTTCCGGAAAGAAAGGTGGTCGCCATTTGTGGTGATGGCGGTTTCATGATGAATTCCCAGGAACTGGAAACGGCGGTCAGGTTAAAACAGGATCTGGTGGTCTTGATTCTTAATGACAGCGCTTATGGCATGATCAAGTGGAAACAGATCAATATGGGCTTTGATGAATTTGGCCTGGACTTTAACAACCCCGACTTTATTCGTTATGCTGAAAGTTATGGAGCCACGGGTCACCGTTTGGCGCAGGCAGAGGAACTGGTGCCGCTGCTACACGCCTGCCTTACGGAGGGCGGTGTGCATCTGATTGATGTGCCAATTGATTATTCAGAGAACGACTTGATATTGAACCAACAACTTCCAAAATTAAGTAAGCAGATTTAACGAGAATTTATGTTAGAAAAAAGCTATCCATTTTATCTGGCCAACAAGGCCGAAAAGCCCAATACCGATCTGAAAGTCTATGACAAATACAGTGGCAAGCTGGCCACGGAAGTGGCCATGGCCTCCCCGGAACACATTGATCAGGCAATAGGCGCTGCAGTAAAGGCACAGCAGGCCATGCAGGAGATGGCGCCTTATGAACGTCAGGCAGTGTTACAGCATTGTGTGGACAGCTTTAAGGAGCGTCACGAGGAACTGTCCCAGGCTTTATGCATTGAAGCCGGTAAGCCGATTAAAGATGCCCGTGGCGAAACCACCCGTCTGGTTGATACTTTCCGTGTTGCGGCAGAAGAAGCGGTGCGTTTTAACGGCGAGGTACAGAACCTGGAAATTTCTGCCCGTGCCAAAGGCTATCGCGGCATGCTCAAACGTGTGCCGATTGGGCCGTGCTCCTTTATCTCGCCCTTTAACTTTCCGCTGAATCTTGCCGCTCATAAAGTGGCACCGGCGCTGGCGGTGGGCTGCCCCTTTATTCTGAAACCGGCCAGTCTTACGCCTATCGGCGCCCTGATTATCGGCGAAGTGCTGGCAGAAACTGATTTGCCAGCAGGAGCCTTTTCCATTCTGCCCTGTAAACGCGATGGCGCTGAGCTGTTCACTACAGATGAGCGACTTAAACTCCTGAGTTTTACCGGCTCACCGGCAGTCGGCTGGAAACTGAAAGAACAGGCAGGCAAGAAAAAAGTTACCCTGGAACTTGGCGGCAATGCAGCCTGCATTGTGGATGAAAACTGGGACCTGGATGATGCCGTTGCCCGAATCGTGTTCGGGGCTTTTTATCAGAGCGGCCAGAGTTGCATCGGCGTGCAGCGTATTTTTGTGCAGGAAAATGTTTACGAGGAATTCAAACAGCGCCTCACGGAAAAAACCCGGGATCTGGTCATGGGGGATCCGGGCAAGGAAGATACTTTTATCGGCCCGATGATATCCGAGCAGGAAGCTGAACGTCTGCACGGCTGGATTGAAGAAGCCATCGCGGCAGGTGCGACACTGCTTTGTGGCGGCAAGCGCGAAGGTAATATGTTGCAGGCGACCCTGCTGGAAAATGTGCCAAAGGATCAGTCGGTCTGTACCGAAGAAGCCTTCGGCCCGGTTGCCGTGCTCAGTTCCTACAAAGACTTTGATGAGGCACTGGCCATGACCAATGACAGCCAGTTCGGGCTGCAGGCAGGGATTTTTACCCGTGACATGTATAAGGCATTTAAAGCCTGGGACACCCTGGAAGTCGGCGGGGTGGTCATCGGCGATGTGCCTTCCTTCCGGGTCGACAATATGCCCTATGGTGGCGTCAAGGAAAGTGGACTGGGGCGTGAAGGCATCCGCTTCGCCATGGAAGACATGTCGGAAATCCGCAATCTGGTCATTCGCAGTCCCTGATATTAAATAAGTCCATCAAAGTTATAATGTTGTTGTTATAGATTCACTTTTGGTGATTTGGAATTCCAGAAAGATGAAAATATTCCTTGCAGGCCATAAGGGAATGGTGGGCTCCGCTATTCATCGCTTACTTTCCCTTGATGATTCAGTGGAACTCATTTGCAAAAACAGCTCGGAACTGGATTTATCCAACCAGGCTGCTGTTGATAAGTTCTTCAACACAGAAAAGCTTGATTGTGTCTATCTGGCGGCTGCCAAGGTTGGTGGTATACATGCGAATAACACCTATCCTGCCGAATTTATCTACAAAAACCTGATGATAGAAGCGAATGTGATTCATGCGGCTCACGAAGCAGGGGTTCAGAAACTACTGTTTCTCGGCTCTTCCTGTATTTATCCCAAAGAGGCAGAGCAACCGATGGCGGAAGATGCCTTGTTAACGGGAAAACTGGAAGTAACTAATGAGCCTTATGCCATTGCCAAAATTGCCGGGATCAAGCTGTGTGAATCCTATAATCGTCAGTACGGGAGGGATTATCGTAGTGTGATGCCGACCAATCTCTATGGCCCAAATGACAATTTTCATCCGGAAAATTCCCATGTGTTACCGGCATTGATTCGCCGTTTTCATGAAGCCAAACAAAAAGGGGCTGCGGAAGTTGTTGTCTGGGGCAGTGGTAAGCCAATGCGTGAGTTCCTGCATGTCGATGATATGGCTGCCGCCAGTGTTTTTGTTATGAACTTGCCGAAAAACATTTATGCTGCTCATACCCAAGCTATGTTATCCCATATTAATGTGGGGACGGGCGAGGATTGCTCCATTCGCGAAGCAGCTGAAACCATTGCCAGAGTGATCGGTTATCAAGGCAGGATCGAATTTGATACCTCCAGGCCTGATGGCACCATGCGCAAGCTAATGAATGTCGAGCGCCTGCATAATCTGGGATGGCAGTATCAGATACCGTTTGAGGAAGGCCTGCGCCAGACTTACGAATGGTACCTGGCCAATCAGGACAGCTTCAGATCGGTCTGAACTTGTTTGATTCAGCTTATTCCCGGGTAATGGCGATCTTGAAGCCATGCTTTTTCAGCAGGGCATGCTGACGGGCTTTTTCCAGGTCTTCACTGACCATTTCCGCGCACATTTCCTCTACTGTAATTACCGGCTCCCAGCCAAGCTTTTCTTTGGCTTTTGTCGGGTCACCAAGTAACTCTTCCACCTCTGCCGGCCTGAAATAGCGGGGGTCAACTTTAACGATGGTATCGCCCTGTTTAATACCAGGCGTCTTGTCTCCCTCAATTTTAGAAACTGTTCCGATTTCATCAAGGCCTTCCCCTGAAAATTTAAGGGTAATCCCGAGATCTTTTGCTGCAAGTTGAACAAAATCCCTGACCGATATTTGTTTACCAGTAGCAATTACAAAATCTTCAGGCTGATCTTGCTGTAGCATCATCCACTGCATACGTACAAAGTCTTTAGCATGACCCCAGTCGCGCAAGGCATTCATATTGCCGAGATACAGACACTTCTCCAGGCCCTGAGCGATATTGGCCAGCGCCCGCGTGATTTTGCGGGTCACAAAGGTTTCACCGCGTCTTGGCGATTCATGATTGAACAGAATGCCGTTACAGGCATACATGCCATAGGCTTCGCGGTAATTGACAGTGATCCAGTAGGCGTATAGTTTTGCCGCTGCATAAGGAGAACGGGGGTAAAAAGGGGTAGATTCTTTTTGCGGATTTTCCTGAATCAGGCCGAAAAGTTCCGAAGTTGACGCCTGATAAAAACGCGTTTTTTTCTCCAAACCCAGTAGTCGTATTGCTTCCAGTAAACGTAATGTCCCCAGGCCATCTACATCCGCTGTATATTCAGGCTGCTCAAAGCTAACCTGGACATGAGATTGAGCTCCAAGGTTATACACTTCATCTGGCTGTACTTCCTGTAACAAGCGGGTGAGGTTGGAACTGTCAGTCAGGTCTCCGTAATGTAAAAACAAATGAGGATTTGAGGCGTGCGGGTCCTGGTATATGTGGTCAATGCGCTCAGTATTGAATAATGAAGTACGTCTCTTGACTCCATGGACTTCATAGCCCTTTTCCAAGAGAAATTCTGCAAGATATGATCCGTCCTGCCCGGTGATTCCGGTGATTAATGCTTTTTTCACAAAAGGCTTCCTACTTTGTGTTGAAGGCAGGGATTTTAATCGAATATTAAATGCTTATCGAATGAACATGGCAAAAGAAATTGATTTTCATACCGATGAATACCTTTATACCAGCTTGATCCTTATGCTAGTCTCAGCGAACGGTAGTTCTCGTAAAACGAAAATAAAATCAACAATCCGTTCCCGGAGAGATGCCATGACCCGATTATTTTCCTTTCTGTCTGTTATTTTAGTTCTGTTTCTCAGTGCCTGTTCCCAGGAAC
>TARA_R100001143_G_scaffold13771_2_pt1 | contig 11546 bp, 10 predicted proteins | sample TARA_R100001143 | Tara Oceans TARA_R100001143 (sample SAMEA2621300) | marine metagenome | biome: marine biome (ENVO:00000447); feature: mesopelagic zone (ENVO:00000213); material: "saline water (ENVO:00002010), including plankton (ENVO:xxxxxxxx)" | depth 800 m | reverse complement strand
GGGGGGGGGGGTGAAAATGACCAATGACCAATGACTAAAGACCAAGATCAAATCTTGTTATTGAGTTATATTCTAAAACAAACTTCTTAATAAAAATCAACAGTCGTGTTTATCCTATAAGACGGATACATTATGCGTTTACTGATTGCAATTTTGCTTCCCTTCTTGGCCTTTTTTACTATCGGTCGACCATTCGCCGGCATCATCTGTTTGATCCTGCAGATCACGCTCATTGGCTGGATTCCTGCAGCATTGTGGGCAGTCTATGCGTTAAGCCAATACAATACTGATAAAAAAATTCACAAAGCTTTTGGACAACGTCAGTAAAAAGTCGTTGACTACTCACGAAATTTTCTTACCACCTTGATTTGATATAAAGATATTTTATATTTTGGGAATGAGAGGCCTCCCCTTGAATAAGGCCGTGGGAATATAATTGAAATTATTAGAACTAATTTTTTTATGTTTTATAACATCGCTACTATCTTTTCCGTTAGCGAATCAAACTTATGCAGAATCAAATACTGAAATGTATATGTTGAGTCTAGATGGCAATAATTTTCATCTGCGATGCAGTAGCGAAGAATATACCAATCAAGGATGGTGTTTAGGTTATACATCAGGGATTTCGGACGGGATAGCTTTATCAAAGTTGACGGACCCTGAAAATTTTCCTTCGCTTTGCATTCCTAATGAGGCCACCGTAGGTCAAAAAAAGGATGTAATTCTTGATTATATTGAACGTAATCCAGCCGATCGCCACATAAGGCTTGCGCTATTGGCTTTTTCTGCGTGGAATGAAGCCTGGCCTTGTTGAACTGCAATTTTGCGATCACACAAGTGACCAAACAGCAACGACCTGTGACTAAATTGACCGGTCGGCTGTGCGTATCGATGGGATGATATGACCGATCGACTGCGTACGCATTTGAATGCTAATTAACCCAAGTGCATCAATAAGACTGCGTCTCAGATCATATCCGAGTAGCATATCCGAACATAATAAAAACGCACCGCAGCAACTCAATAAGCTGCCAATTTTGCCTACTTGTTTTCAAGCGCTTGAAGATTCCAAACGACCGCAATATGCACCCACCAAGCCTTAACTAAGCAACAAAAACCAACAACAAAACCAGCACTGTATCCTGAGCAATATCATAGATGCCCACCGAGGTCTGATCATTTCAGTGCAAGCTTGCCCCAAATAGATATCAAAACTATACTAATCTGGACATAACCCAATGGATCCTTCGCATGCAACGCACCGCTAAAATTTTTTATGTGTCGCTTAGCCTGATCCTGAGTACAAGCTACGCGTCTGCGCAAACACAATCATTCAATGCCCATGAGGTGTGTAAGGCAGGGATCGGGTTAGTGATGGGACGTGACGTATCCACGATCAGCGCTAAGTCTGTAGAAAATGAGGTAATACTCAACTACACGCGACCTGACGGTGATAAGTTTCAATACAAGTGTGTTTTGCCTCCCAACTCAAATCGCGTACTTTGGGCGGCGTGGATTGACGGCAAGTGGGGACGATGGCGGGACACCCCAGCAGACGGTGAGCTGACGTACAGGGAAGATAATAAAGAGCTAGTAATTACTGAAACGATGCCCAGCGCAAGAAAGCCATACTCCAAAAAGTACCAAAAATCAGATTTCTGATAAACGTAATGACTCAGCGATTACCTACGCTTCTTCTTATTGTTTTTGGAATCATTATTCACATGCCAGCTAATGCGCAATGGGAAGCCATGGCTGAATGCAATAAAAGCGCGTCAGACGTTAACGCACAACTTCCGATGCAACTAGATGCAGCAACAACCTGGACGAACGTCATATGTACCCCGGGAGGGGAAGGGGTGATAGCACGCTATAGCTATATTCTTCATTTTCCCACGGCCAATCTATACCCTCGGTATATCAAAGATACGGTTTTCACAGGTATGGTGAACACATGGTGCACTGACCCTGCTCAACGAGCCATGCTCGATCATATGGATGTAGAAACCGTTTATTTCCGACCTGACGGATCATTCATAACTAGCTTAAGAATCACTCCCGACATGTGTTAACTCTTTTGCTAGATGCTTACTTATGCCAAACATAGCCCAACATTGAAGTGGATATAAACGCTTTAAAAGTACCTGCCCGGCAACAGCCAATCATCACTCTCTTTCCTTAAACGAAGGCCGTGCCTATCTAACCTATTTACCCATTATGCGTAAGTTAATCTTTACTTTGTTGATAGCAGTTGGTCTAGTGCTTGGCTTTGTGTACTTAAAACCTGATCCTCTGAGTTTGGAAGAGTCGGCCGCCAAAGGTGACGTGAAGTCCCAGGCTCGTTTAGCCGCTCTGTACCGCCAAGGGGAAGGCTATCCCCGCGACCCAGCCTTAGCTCGTCAATGGTTTGAAAAAGCGGCTGAGCAAGGGGATGTTGAAGCTCAATTGCAATTGGGGCTGATGTATTACAACGCGGAAGGTGGTGAAAAAAATCATGCTCAAGCGCGACGGTGGTTGAAAAAGGCGGCAGAGAAAGGGAGTGCGCTAGCTCAATTCTACGTCGGGGTAATGTACCAAGAAGGCAAAGGCGGTAACACAGACTCAGAGCAAGCACTATCGTTGCTTAAGAAATCTGCCGCGCAAGGAAACATTGATGCTATGACTGTTTTGAGCGGAATGTATTTAAAGGGTGAGTCTACTCCCAAAGACTATGCGCTTGCCCGGAAATGGGCTGAACTACCTGCTACTCAAGGGGACGCTACTGCTCAACTTTATTTGGGGAAGATTTATAAAAACGGCTTAGAGATTGAGCAAGATCATACCTTAGCAAAACAGTGGTTTGAAAAAGCGGCAGAGCAAGATAATTCTCAAGCACAGTTTGAGTTAGCTACTCTTTTTTCTGAGGGGGTAGGTGTACCACTAGACTCTACGAAAGCAATCCAATGGTACAAAAAAGCAGCTGCCCTTGGCTATACAGAAGCGCAGTACAAACTCGGCTTACTTCACTACGACGGTAAGCAAGTTAGGCCAGACTATCCCGTTGCACTTGAATGGTTTAAGAAAGCAGCAACCGAAGACCACGCTGAAGCTCAAAGACTGATTGGGAAGATGTATGAATACGGCCTAGGCGTCAAGCAAGACCTCGCCCAAGCGGTGGAATGGTATCAAAAAGCTGCGGAGCAAGGCAATGCCGATGCCCAAAGCCACTTGGGGGTTAGATATTACAACGGCAAAGGCGTCAAACAAAACTACGCCCAAGCAGCAACGTGGTTTGAAAAGGCCGCGAAACAAGGCGATGCTACCGCCCAAAACAATTTTGGGGTCATATATTTAAACGGCGAAGGCGTCAAACAAAACTACGCCAAAGCAGTAAAGTGGTTTGAAAAGGCCGCGAAACAAGGCGATGCTGCAGCCCAAAGCAATTTGGGGGTCATGTACTTAACAGGAAGAGGCATCAAACAGAACTACGCCCACGCTGCAAAGTGGCTTGAAAAAGCGGCAGAGCGAGGTGATGCTGACGCCCAAAACAGTTTGGGGTTTATGTACGGCAAAGGTCAAGGCGTAGAACAAGACTATGCCCAAGCAATAAAGTGGTTTGAAAAGGCTGCGAAACAAGGTAATGCTTATGCCCAAAATAACTTAGGAATAATGTATCGCACAGGTCAAGGCGTAGAACAAGACTATGCCCAAGCAATAAAGTGGTTTGAAAAAGCTGCGGAGCAAGGCTACGCATCAGGTCAGTACAGCATGGGGTTGATGTATAAAAACGGCCTAGGAATAAAACAGAACCACACCCAAGCGGTGAAATGGTACGAAAAAGCGGCAGCGCAAGGCTATGCTAAAGCCCAAACCAGTTTAGGTGTTATGTACGACCAAGGTCAAGGAGTCAAACAGGACCACACCCAAGCGGTGAAATGGTACGAAAAAGCTGCGGAGCAAGGCGAGGTACATGGTCAGTACAACTTGGGGTTGATGTATGAAAAAGGCAGAGGAGTGAAGCAGAACTACACCCAAGCGGTAAAATGGTACGAAAAAGCAGCAGCGCAAGGCTATGCTTATGCCCAAAATAAGTTAGGTGTAATGTACGAGAAGGGTAATGGCGTTCAAAAAAACACGTCTCAAGCATTGCAATATTATCTGCTTGCCTGCAACGATGAAAACGAGCGGGGATGTAAAAACTATCGTGGACTACGAAAAAAGGGAGCCTCTGAACCGCTTGATGGATTTAATAGCCAACAATATTTTTCGAAAGTGGTTTTGGAATCTCAACGCAAGGGTAGAACTGCAGAAAATGATATGCAGCTTGGTGGTATTAAAACCGAACGCGATAAGAAAATCTGTAAAGTTCTTAAAGATACAACAATTAGGGGCTGGTCCGGAAAGGTGTCTCAAGTCAGCGCAAACAGAGAAGGCAAAGGCATATTGTCATTAGAGCTGGATAATGGGATTATTCTCACTACCTGGAACAACGCACTTTCAGATATTCGTTCAAATACATTAATTGAGCCTGGCTCTAAACTTTTTCAGTCTGCATCAGCATTAAAGGTTGGCGATCACGTTAAGTTCTCAGGTATTTTCATAAAAGATGAAGGTAATTGCCTTCGAGAGTCGAGCTTAAGACTGAAAAGCGATATCGAAGAGCCTGAATTTATTTTTAAATTTAACTCAATTGAAAAGCAATAAACGATTATTTGCAATTGACCATACTGTCAGCAAAAGTACAGGACCCAAGCGTGAACCTTGACGCCTTGGTTAATCCTGGTTTCATGCCGGTTATCGAAGATACTCGGGTAAGTTGCAAGCCTAGTGGGGTCACAGAAGTGACCGAAGATAGCTACATCAACTTGGGCGATGACTTTAACAAGGTTGTTCAGTTTGTAGAAACTCGATCGTATTTGCCAACCAACAAAGTGAACGTACCCACACTTATTGTTGCGGGGCTCACAGATGAATCCAGCGTATCAGCTGATCTAGCGCGCGATGAATCAAGAAAACGGTGTGAAGCGGGGTCGATGGTCGATTTCCAGACCTTCACGACACAGTCTCATCAAGACATATTGCCTCGGTCATTTGACAGGTCGGTTGAGTTCGCAAGCCACGTTAGTCAAAAAGTAGTTCCTGGCGATTTCGGGAACTGTACTGAAATTAAGGGATAAAAGTTGCGGCTAGCGCTTTTTAAGTAACGCTAGTCGCAATAGCTGAACGCCGCTAACCTTTCGCCGGTAAACTACGAACGGCAATATTTTTCTGACGCAAAAAATAGTCTATAAAAGTCTGGTCGATTCACTGGGCGTAACCTATGTAAATATGTTATTTTTAAAATCATAACAATTACCTCCGAAGAAGACATGTCGCTCCAGCACCTCGTTTATACGCTTACTTTTTTCGTATGCGTTATCTTCAGCGGCATCGCCGCTGCTGACAGTCAGATTGCCACTATCAACAAGTCTTCTCTACCTTACGAATTCTTGCCGTCAAACTACGACAACTCTCCGAGCAACTACAACAACAGCGCCTCGAACTATGACGACGGCCGTAATGGAAAGGACGGCTGCTTCAGTGGTGTGATTGCCAGTATGAATGGCGAGCTTTCGCTTGTTCTGACGGAACACGGGGTGAAGGTACTAATGCTCTCTCAATAAGACCTAGCCTGGAACTTGTATGCGAGGGGTATTTGAAGGTTAACGAACATGGATACGCCACGTTTTCGCATGGATCAGCCAAACGAATCGGCCAGGGTTTGCTCCGAACAAAAATCGTCGCCTCTCACGCCATGACGCTTGGTTACTTCAGCCACCGTGTCCTTATCCGTTTCGCCCAGGATCCGAACAATCTGCTCATCGCTGTATCGCTTCTTTTTCATTTGCTTCCCGCTATCGAAGAAGCCATTAACTCAAGTTACTGTGGATCGAAAAAGCCCGGACAGGTCACCTCCGCCATTCCCGGTTTGATTCACCAGAATGGAACACGGCATCGGCGTCCATCGCTCGACGCCTGATCTTTTTGAAATTGATGAAGAATTCGGACCGGTGATGAAATGACGATGAAGCAAGTTTTTAAAATACAAAAGGGAGAAGCATATGGCCGACTCTGAACAAACCACAACGACCCCCGAGACCATGAGGGATGCGGTGATCAGCATGGCGGTTGAATCCTGGCGCTTTGGCCGGGTGTTCGACCGTCTACTCACTAAGCTTGATGCCGGAGAACAGAACCGATACAAAAGCCAGTTCCGGTGGTTCATCAAAAAGGTCGAAGAGGCTTTGGAGCAGGCGGAACTGAGGATCGTCAACGTCGAGGGGCATCCTTTCGATCCCGGCATGGCCGCCACCCCGCTGAATATCGAAGAATTTGATGCGAAGGATGCCTTGATGGTCGATCAGATGCTCGAGCCGATCATTATGGGGAAAGAAGGTTTGCTTAAGACAGGAACCGTCACTTTGAGGAAGGTGGAACTATGAAAAACTTTGTTGGCATTGACCTGGGTACAACAAACAGCGCGATCTGTTCCTATGACGGTTCCGAAACCCGTATCTGGAAGAGTCCTGAACAGAATGATGTGACGCCATCAGCGATCTATATCGACCGACGCGGCAACAAATACGTGGGCAAGCGGGCCTACGATTCCGCTCCACATAGTCCGGATAACTCTGCGATGTTGTTCAAGCGGCTTATGGGAACGAGCACACCCGTTCAGCTTTCTGCGGTGAACCTCACAAAGACCCCCGAGGAATGCTCCGCAGAGGTTTTGAAGGTTCTATTCGGCTACATGCCGGAAGAAATCAGAAATGATCCAGATACCGGAACCGTCATCACCGTTCCTGCGGCGTTTAACCAGATGCAGAAGGACGCCACCATGCAGGCCGCCAGCATGGCAGGTCTCGGCAAGGTCGCGCTTATGCAGGAGCCGGTCGCGGCGGTCATGAGTGTGATGCGTGCCCGCAATACCGACGGCATGTTCCTGATCTATGACCTGGGTGGCGGCACACTGGATCTCGCCATTGCCGAAAGCATTGGTGGGCGGGTTAACCTCCTCGCCCACGGTGGTATCGCCATGTGTGGCGGCCGGGATTTCGACCGCGTCCTTGTCGATAACGTTGTCCGCCCCTGGTTGCTGGAAAACTTCGACCTCCCAGAAGACTTTTCTGTGAATCCGAGTTTCAAGTCGCTGCTTCGTCTGGCCATCTGGGCCACCGAACGCGCCAAGATCGAACTCTCAGCCCGCGAGGATTCGGTAATCAGCCTCTCGGAAACCGAGGCCCGGGTAAAGGATCTCAACGGCAATGAAATCTATCTCGATATTCCTCTGCAGCGTGACACCTACGACAAGCTCATTGCTGAACGCGTTGGTGAATCAATCGAGTCTGCTAGGGAAACGCTCAATAAGGCTGGTCTCTCTCCGCACGACCTGGAGCGCATTGTGTTCGTCGGCGGACCGACCAATTACAAACCCCTGCGCGACAAAGTTGCCTTTGAGCTGGGGATTCCGGGGAACACCGATGTAAATCCCATGACGGCCGTGGCCGAAGGGGCGAGCCTGTTTGCGGAATCCATCGATTGGAGCTCCCAGAACCGGTCACGCAAAAACACCCGTGGGCTGATTTCCTCTGGCGGTGGGCTGGCACTGTCTTTCAACTACATTGCCCGTACACCGGATGTTAAGGCTAAGATTGCTGTTCAATTGGCTGGCCAAGCTGCCTCAGGCTCAGAATTTCAGGTCGACTGCGTCGATACTGCTTGGACCTCCGGCCGCCTGCCGCTCAAGCATGGCGCAACCATCGACGTCACCCTGACAAAAACTGGTGACAACACCTTCAAGGTATTTGTTTTCGATTCCGTAGGCGGACCCATTGCCCTGGAACAGGACAAGATCGTCATTACCCGAACCGCTGCCTCAGTGGATGCCATTCCAGCCTCTCACTCGGTTGGCATTGAGGTATTGGAGAAACTTGGCGGGCGACCCGTACTCGACTATCTGGTTCGCTCGGGTGACTCGTTGCCCAAGAAGGGGAAAAAGGTATTCAAGGCCGCTGAGTCGCTCAAATCCGGTGCCTCGGGCTCGCTCAACCTGAAACTTTGGGAAGGCGAAATTGAAGACCCCATTACCGACAACCGCCCCATCGGGGTATTGAAGATTTCCGGCTCAGATTTCGATGACGGCGTGATTCCCGCCGGTGCCGATCTGGAATGTGAATACGAGATCCTGGACTCCGGCAACATCAACATTGAGGTCTCCGTGCCCTGCATCGGCGGCACCTTCCCCTCCGGTAAGAACTTCTATTCCCGCCAGGAGGGACAGCTCGACTACACCGCAGCGGCCGTCATGGTTGTCGAGGAAGGCGAAAAAACGCTGAATCGCATTGACGAGATCAACGAGGTGGTGGACAACCCGAAACTGGACCAAGCACGGCAGAAACTTGAATCTGCAGTCTCGCTCGATCCAGATGAAGCGGAAACAGAGAAATCCCAAGAGGCTATGGAGAAGGTTCTTGAGGCACGGAACCTTCTTGCCCAGGTCCGAAAGGAGCATCTGAAGGAAATCCGGCAGATTGACCTCGACGGCGTCGTGTCCTTTTTTGATGAGCATATCCGCCAACATGCCCGCCCGTCCGAGGCGTCGGCCTTTGACAATCTGGCGAAGACGGCTCAACGCTCAATCGACCGCAATGACAAAGACTTCGAGCACCACCTTGATGAGCTGAAAGGCAAAAACTTCGAGATCCTCTGGCGGCAGGATTGGTTCGTGGTCGAGCGATTCAAATGGATGGTCAACTCGCCCCATCAGTTTGCCGACAAGCACCGTTTCGAGGAACTCGCCCAGATCGGCACACAACTCATGCGCTCTGACGACATTGAAAAACTTCGCGCCGTTGTCGCCCAGCTTTCGATGATTCAGATCGGCGGCGGCCCAGACAACGAGATGTTCGATGTAGCCAACATTATCAGAGGATGATTTATGGCGAACGACTTATGGCTGCCTAAAGGGTACGAGTTGCCGGATGGTTCGAAAATCCGGTCACTCCTCTATTCCGGCGACGAGTGGCAGATTTTTGATACCAATGGCTCCAACAATATTCTGGTCACGCGTTCGGAGCTGATGCGGAAGTGGAGCGATTGCGCTTTTCTCGACGAATCCCTGTTCACAGAGCTCTCGTCTGGAACTGAATCTTTCCGCAGCCTGAGCAGCCATAAGAAGTACTCCCTGACTCCAGTTGAAAATGGCAAGTCGCCCGAAAGCAAGATTGATGCACTGGCCTTTGCTTTCGCTCTCAAAGAGTCTCGAAAGCTGTCGCAAGATGCCTCCTTTCATGATGCTGTTTATGTGGAGCAGTACTCCAGACTGCTCCCAGCCTGGACGCTGACACTCCACGTTGATGATGAAGTGGTTTTGGGTACCTGGATAACCGGAGGGGTCGTCATCTCCACAGCGTCCTTCAGGCGTTTGACCAACCTGACAGGGTGGATGCCTGCAGGCGATCTGGCAGAAATTGTAAAGGCAGCAGGGTTTAGCGTACCTGCTGATGCGAGTCTACTGGCTAAGCGCAAACCCGCCTCTCAAGCCAAGACCGACGCAAAGGCCGCCATTGTCAAGGAGCCTGCCAAACCTGAACAACCGCAATCGCCCGAAGAACCGGCCGAGGCCAAGGTGTTCAAGCTTCCAGGGCGACCACAGCTCGAGGAGTTTTTCAACGAACACGTCATCGACATCATTTTCAATGCCGAGAAATACCGGGCTTTGGGCATCGATTTTCCTTCCGCCATCGTTCTGCATGGGCCACCGGGTTGTGGCAAGACTTTTGCCGTGGAGCGGCTTGTCGAGTTTGTCGATTGGCCCAGCTACTCGATTGATTCCAACAGCGTGGGTAGCCCCTACATTCACGAAACCAGCAAGAAGATCTCTGAGGTTTTTGACAAGGCGATTGATGGTGCTCCGTCCGTCGTCGTCATCGACGAGATGGAATCTTTCCTTTCGGATAGGCGCTCTGGAAGCTCGTCCGGCTTGCATCACGTCGAGGAGGTAGCGGAATTCCTTCGTCGGATTCCGGAGGCCATCAAGAACAAGGTACTGATAATCGCCATGACGAACCTGATCGAGATGATCGATCCGGCCATTCTACGTCGGGGCCGGTTCGACCACATCATCGAGGTGGGCATGCCGTCGAGGGAAGAAGTGGCATCGTTGGTGGACTCACTCTTGAGCAAACTACCGAAAGCCGACGGCCTTAACGTCAACAAGATCCTCGATGTGCTCACGGGTAAGGCACTCTCCGATTCGGCTTTTGTTATACGTGAGGCCGCACGGCTTGCTGCCAAGGCCGGGAAGACAGAACTCGATCAAGAGAGCATCGTGGCAGCGCTGAACAGCCTTCCTAAAGACGAAGAGAGAAAAAGCGGACGCATCGGATTCGTCTGGGATGACAAATAACCGGAGGGGAGCATGGACCTTTTACAAAATCCTTTTCACATTCTAAATGCCAGCCCCCGCGATAATCGTCGTCGGATAACGGAACTGGCCGATGAACGTAGCCTTTTGCTCAACTCAAGTGAGTGCATGGAGGCGCGGTCGGATTTGACCAATCCCCGGAAAAGGCTCTCCGCTGAAGTCGCATGGCTGCCAGGCATTGGACCAAAACGTGTGGGAGAGGTGTTGTCGCTCCTTGAGTCCTCGCCAACGGATTTGCTCGCCGTCGATAAACTGTCGTCAATTGCTAGAGCCAACTTGCTTGCATCCGGCCTCGCTCGTTTGCCAAATCACAATGCCGATAACGTGGCGGAATGGATTCTCGAAATTTCGTGGGCATTTGAGGATCTCGACCCTGAAGAGCTGAGCGTGATCATCAACGAGGAACGGGTTGTCTCAGGGTTCCCGGAAGTATCGGACCTCTCGGCCGTCGAAGCTGAAATCCAGGAACGGCGGAGGTACTATCGCCAGATCATCAAGTCGGCCCTCGATAACCTTTCCCCAAAAGAACTCGTGGAGGCAGTCACCGTTGCCGTTGAGTCCGCAACTGACGATGGGGAAGAGCACGGCCCTATTCTTATAGCCGACATCATTGATTCATACGAGGTGGAGGCACAGGGATTTCTTGATAAGGAAGAAGGAAACATAAGAGTCCTTGTCGAGAAACTGCGGGCAGCCGTCGCTACAGAACGGCCCGATTCCACATTGGCCCCCATGGTGAATCAGCTGATCCAGGTTGTGAAGAACTGGGATACCGTCGCTCAGCCGATACAGGTCAGCACGAAAAGTCGAGGGCTCGATCACGATGCCAGTCACCGCGTTGCCGGTCTGGTTCGTGGCCTGGCCATCCAAATGTTCAACGAGCACGACAAGCTCAATTTCTCGCGGCAACTCACGAACATGTTGCAAGAAGTGTTTGCGGAGGTTGGTGAGGTTGCCGAACGCACCGCTGAGGACGCAGATGCACTTGGCGAGATAACGGAACAGCGGGTCCGTTTGATAGAGGACACAAAGAACAAAGCTGAAGAATGGCGAAGAGAAATAACCTATGAGGCTGATGTCGGAGCGATCTTCAAAGATA
>TARA_R100001143_G_scaffold63454_1_pt1 | contig 11547 bp, 9 predicted proteins | sample TARA_R100001143 | Tara Oceans TARA_R100001143 (sample SAMEA2621300) | marine metagenome | biome: marine biome (ENVO:00000447); feature: mesopelagic zone (ENVO:00000213); material: "saline water (ENVO:00002010), including plankton (ENVO:xxxxxxxx)" | depth 800 m | reverse complement strand
CCAGACTGCTTAACGCCGCAGCGGGATCCAGCGCACCAGCGCCCCCACCAATACCCCCACCAATACCCCCTGCCAATGGCCCCAACATTTCGCCAAGTCCTGCCATTGGATCGGCTCCTGTTGCTGCCCCCTGACCGTGCACAGCCTGGTTTTGTGCAATCGCCATTTCTTCCGGCGTGCGCAGCAAGGTGTCCGGGATGCGGAAGGATTTGGCCAGCCATCGCGCGGCTTCCTGTGGTTTGACGATCTGGGCGGCTTCTGGGCCAAACAGACCGATCATTTCAAACCATTGCATGGCTGATTGTGCTTCTGCCCGACGACGATGCAGGGCGATGGGCGATACGATCTGCAAATCAACCTCGTGTCCATCCAGCACGATATCTGGAATTTCGCCCCGTCGGCGCAAAATGGAGACGGCGCGCCGCACCAGGGGGAACATCAGTTCCGCCTGTAACCGCCCATAGGTCGCCCCCAATTGACGCGCCATTTCCGCCGATCGTTCCAACACTTCCGTCGCCGTCATTTTGGGCGCATTCACCTGGCCCAGCTTATCGGCCAGCAAGCTGGCGCGAATGCGACCACGCATATCGTCCAGCATCAATGTCGATACATCAAAATTGCCGGGCGCAGAGAGCGGGGTCAGACCACTGGACCCGACCGCCTTTGGAATAATTGTCCCCGGCAGCAATTTGACCGTCGCCGGGTTCAGCACGCCATCATCATCCGCCTGCCAGATGCCTGTCACAGCAATGGTGGCATTCTTCAGCACCAGTTCAACGACCTTGTTGGCGGTCTTTATATCCGGCAGCGCCTTCATCACGGGGGAGCGCCCATAGATCTCACCAGGGGCTTTCATCCACCGAAAATTGATAAACGGTGATGCCGGGAAACTCCCTTGCGCCAGCTCCGTGGCCCGATCCGCCGTATGGGACCCTTCGGTCAAAAGGGCACGATAGGTATAGCCGCGATCCGGATCGGGAATCACCGCCTCCAGCACGGCGTATTTTTTGTCCCCCTGATCGGTTTCACCGACCGCCTGATCGGTGATCACATCCGCTTTGGGGAAGCGCGCCTTCAAGGCATCTTCCGTAAATTCGCTGCGACGGAAACTGATATCCAACAGCCCAGTCGGCCCTTCTTCCAACACAGCCTCCCCCAGGGGAACGGCTGTAAAACGGAAGGCTGTCGACTCTCCCAGGGCGGCCTCTTCAAACAGCAGGCAGGCAGTCCCCACTGTCACAAGGTCCAGATAGCATTGATGAATTTCAACCGCGAAGTTGGACCGGTCAAAGTGACGCTGCAAGGTTGCCGACGCTTCTTCCAAAGGACCGGCAATCCGCATGGCGTCCTGTGCCGGTACGTCGGGGCCTGGCACCAGATCGAACCAGCGGCTCCAGGGCGGCGTCAATTCCGCCATCAGACTGGCCGCCAATTGATCCACCGCATCGGGTGCCGTGCCATCAAACAGCTTATCCGTCTTTTTCTGACCCGGAACCGTTTCCGATAAGGCCCCGTCCCGCTGAGGCATGGCATAGTCGTAACATTCACGCCAGTGACTTTCCCAGGCGGAACGGCGGGCTTTCGCCCGCTCGAACCGACCCAGGAGGGAGTCAGCCGGCATCGTTTCAAGCGATGTGACTGTCATATCTATTCCCCAAGGTAAGTCTTGCCGGGCTTGGTCGCACCCGATGTGGAAGCAGGCGTCAAAACACCCCGGAATCCCGTTTCAACGGTTCCGCTGCGCCCCCGGCGTCGACGATCCAATTCCTCAACCCGGCGATCCCGTTCCTCTAAGGCTGGATCTTTTTCCGGCAATGGATCGACCGGAACGATCGGGGGCGGTGTTGGTGCACTTGATGAAAAACCCATTTTAGACTCCTTTTGTTCTTTTTTAGTGTTGCGCGCAACCGACCAACAGACATCGCCCCCGGTCACGCAGATAGGACGTATGTGATTCAATCAGAATTACTCTTGCGGGTTAAACAATTGCATTGCTATTTTATGTTGTCAATATGTTTTTCTTAATATGCTTAAAAAGCTGATACGGCGTCCAGATTCGATAGCTCACAAGCCCCAGGGTTCGCTTAACAGCTTCGGTGCAGGTATAGGGCATGACACTGATTTCTCTTCTGGGGCTGCGGATCGTATAGGTCAATTGACACCGATATCCGTATTGATGAAGTGTCACCAAGTAATCGGCCAACCCTTTAAGATCTAACACAGAATGGGATAGTTTGTTTGAAATTGGATCAACCAGAACCCAATAAGGTGGGGCTGCGGAGATTGCTATGCAATGGCGAAAGCCTGGCCGCAGCCACCGTAAAAACGCAAAGCTGCTGCGGTTTGTATAGGCGATAATCACGGCCCGCCTTAAAGGAATTTGCCCTGTCGGTTTATTCACTTTATGTTCCTTTCATGGCAGGAAAAATTGCATCCCACCTGCATATCCTGATTATACCTGATGCGGGATCTCTGGGGTGCAGGGATGCTAAAGGGAGAAGCAGTCACAATTCCCTTCTCCTCCAGGGGGCCAGTCAGCTTTCCTAATGCCTGGGACCAATAGCGATCATCCTGAACTTCCTCCCAGATGCGCGCATCTGGGGGACGTTCTGCCGCACCATATCGACATAAGGTGCCAAATTCATACCCGCTCAACACCCCCGAACGACGCAGGCGACAGGCCACGGAAATTACATCCCGGGGCTCACATGGTTTTGGGGTATTTGATTTATGGGCGGTCAGGCTGCCCCCATCCGCCCCATGGCGCGTGATAAAGGCGGCCCATAACCAGGCCTCCTGTGCCGTATCGAATGCCACACCCTCTGACACAACAGTCGGGCGCGGGATGAGTCGCATTCGCGTCATCCAATCCTCCATTACAAATTTCATGGACTTTGCATTTCCAAACAGGCAATCAATCGTATTGCTCGAAATTTATATGGTCAACCACAAAAACGAGAAAATTAATCAATTATGTCATTTTATATTATATATGTTCTTTTTAATTTTTAATTTAATAAATTTAATAAGGCCATTTTGTTATCAAACAAACCCTGGTTCGGTCAACACATCATCAACCATGCGACCAAACGGTTTGCGCCCCCTCCATTCGTTCGAAAATTGTTTTTCTTGAGGTTTAGAATTATCCTGATTAAATGGATTTAATTAATCGTAAGTGTGAAAATATTAAATTTGCCACTTTAGGAAAGACATATGAAGCAAGAAGACATTTGGCTGGGCATTGACCATCTTGCAGATCAGGTCGGGGTATCCCCTGCGCGTCTCGCACGGATGGCAGGATTGGATCAGGCTGTATTCAGCGCGGGCCGCCGTCGGAAGCCCAATGGAGAGCTTCGCTGGCCGTCGATGGACAGTCTGGCAAAAGTGCTGGATGTCGCGGGTGTTTCCCTGGGGGATTTCGTGAATTACATGCATGGCAATCCTGCGGCCCGGTCCGGATTTAAATTGCCAACCCTGTCTTTGGAAAAAGCCGCCGATGAACAGAACTATGATGAAGATGGATTTCCCACAGGCGCTGGTTGGGACCTTGTGGAGTTTCCGGATGTGCAAGACCCCCATTGCTTTGGCCTGCACATAAAATCTGATCAGTATGCACCTATTTATCGTGCGGGCGACTTGCTGGTATGTGCGCCTGGAATCAGCGTTCGTCGGGGTGATCGTGTGGTCTATCGACACAGGAAGGACCCGACGGGACAAGGCGGGCTTTTCATCGGAACCTTGCTGCGGCAAACTCCGTACACCATTGATATTGCCTCCCTGGTTGGGGGCGATGTTGAAACCATCCAGGCACAGCATATTCCCTGGCTCACCCGCATCGCCTGGGCCCGTCAGTAACGGAATTTGGCTCCTTTCCGCCGAACTCCACACCACAGTGAAGGACCAATAGAATGACAACAACCACCGCGATCACCTATGTCGATGGCAAATGGGTCGATGCCAATGCCCCTTTGTGGAGTTCCATGTCCCATGGTGTTTGGCTGTCTTCTATGATTTTTGATGGCGCGCGTGCCTTTGAAGGCGTCACGCCGGATCTGGACCTGCATTGCCAGCGTGCGGTGCGATCCGCTGGGGCGCTGGGTCTGCGCGCCACGATGGGGGCCAAGGAGATTGAAGAAATTGCGCGCGATGGCGTTGCCCAGTTTTCATCCGATACCGCCCTTTATATCCGCCCGATGTTCTGGGCAGAAGTTGGCTTTGTGGCACCGGACCCGGACTCAACGAAATTTGCACTGACGGTCAACCCTCTGCCAATGCCGGGGACGAAGGGCTTTTCCGCCTGCCTGTCATCGCGACGCCGGCCAATGCCCGATGCGGCACCGACGGATGCAAAGGCATCCTGCCTGTATCCCAATGCGGGGCGCGCACTATTGGAATGCCGCGCCAAGGGGTTCGATAACTGTGTCATGCTGGACCCGCTGGGCAATGTTGCAGAATTTGCCACGGCGAACCTGTTCATGGCCAAGGATGGCGTGGTGAAGACACCGGTTGTGAATGGCACCTTCCTGAACGGCATCACCCGCCAGCGCGTTATCAAATTATTGCGCGACCGGGGGGAAACCGTGCTGGAAACCCGCCTGACCGCCCAGGATCTGATTGAGGCGGATGAGATTTTCAACACAGGCAATTATGGCAAGGTCATGCCGGTCATTCGCTATGAAAATCGTGACCTTCAGCCCGGGCCAAAATTCAAACTGGCCCATGATCTTTATTGGGAGTTTTCCCACAAAAAGGCTTAGTTGGTATCTAGAGCACCGCCCAGGACAAGGTTTCCCCGGCGTGATAGGGCAGGATCGTGTCACCGCCAGTCGTCACGGCATCCGGCACGGTCCAGCCGGTCTTGCGCAGGGTTATCTTTTCCTCATTAACCGGCAGACCATAGAATCTGGGCCCATTCAGGCTGGCGAATCCTTCCAGCTTGTCTAGGGCCCCATCGGCCTCGAACATCGCGGCATAGACCGACAATGCACCCGGCGCGTTATAGATCCCGGCACAGCCGCAGGCGGCTTCTTTCGCATGAACCGGGTGCGGCGCTGAATCCGTGCCCAGAAAGAATCTGGGATTGCCGCTGACCGCCGCCGCCCGAACCGCCTGGCGATGCTCCTCCCGCTTGGCGATGGGCAGGCAATACAGATGCGGGCGAATGCCCCCCCGGAAAATATCCGTGCGATTGATTTCCATGTGATGGGGGGTGATCGTGGCGGCCAGATGGTCCCCGGCAGTGGCAACATAGTCAACCGCCTGGCGCGTCGTGATATGTTCCAGCACGATCTTCAAATCTGGCAGGCGATCCATCAAGGGTTTCAGCACCCGCTCAATAAAGACGGCTTCGCGGTCAAAAATATCAATCGCTGGATCCGTGACTTCCCCATGGACCAGCAGGGGCATCCCGATTTCTGCCATCCGTTTCAGCGTCGCATCCACCTTGCGGATATCGCGCACACCGGCATCTGAATTTGTCGTCGCGCCCGCTGGATACAGTTTCACCGCCGTCAAATCACCAGCCGCATGCCCCGCTGCCAGATCATCCGGGTCCAGGGTTTCCGTTAGATAGGCGGTCATCAGGGGCTGGAAATCAGATCCCGGCGGGCAGGCATCCAGAATACGCTGGCGATAGGCCCGCGCGGCTGCCGCAGTGGTTACGGGCGGCACCAAGTTTGGCATGACAATGGCGCGGCGAAAGACGGATGCAGTGGCCGGAACCACAGTCTTTAGCATATCCCCATCACGGAAATGAATATGCCAGTCATCTGGTCGGATTAGACTGAGTGTGTCTTGTGTCATGCCGCCTCCAACGCTTCCAGGATTGTTGCCGAATGGGTATCGACCCGTTCTATCCAGGCCTTATGCCACAGGGCATAGAATAACAGAACCCAGGCCGCCTGCCCTTCACGCTTTTTATCTGCCGCTTTGAACAGGGCGATGACACGATCCGGATGGGCGATTTCCGCGATACAGTCCTGGCGGGCGACGGCTGCGCCCAACCGGGCGGCGTCTGATTTGATCCAGGCACCAACCGGGACGGTAAAGCCACGCTTACGGGCAAAGGCGTCGGCTTCCGGCAAATGCTGATCCAACCATTTTCTCAGGATCCATTTGCCGCGCCCGTCGCGAATTTTCAAAACATCCGGCAGGCGAAAGGCCGCCTGGGCCACGACCGGGTCCAGGAATGGGGTGCGCCCCTCCAGCCCATGGGCCATCAAACAGCGGTCCAGTTTAACCAGCAGGTCATTGGGCAGCCAATCCTGACAATCCGTCGCCTGGGCGGCCTGCAGCCGGTTCAGCCCATCCATGCTGTCCGATGCCTCGCGCCCCGCGATGCTGTCGCGCCAGGTTGACGATACATCACGCAAGACGCCCAACCGATCAAACACCCCCTTACCCCGGATGGACTTTCCCCCCATCCACCAGGGACGCAGAACCGATCTATAGCGTCCATATCCCCCGAACAGCTCGTCGCCCCCCTCCCCGCACAAGACGACCTTTAAGTCCTGTGCGGCGCGTTCTGCCAGGGCCCAGCTGGGCAAAACCGCATAATCTGCCGTCGGGTCATCAATGGCCGCCGCAATGCGAGGCAGCAATTGATTGAAATCCTTCTGTCCGAATGAAACTTCTTCATGCTGTGCGCCCAGGCGTTTGGCCAGCATGCGAGCATGGCTGCGCTCATCCTGCACGGTGGTTCCATCGAACCCTGCGGTGAATGCCACAACGGGGGCATCATTCAAATCCGCCATGATCCTCAGAATAGCGCTGGAATCGATCCCGCCGGACAGAAACATGCCATAGGGCACGTCGGATCGTTGATGAACCCGAACGCTGTCCCTCAACGCATCATCCAACCGGGCCAGCGCTTCGGCTTCGGTAATCGGCTCCGGTCCACCCTGGGGAAGTGCGGGCAGCCTGTGGCGCTCAACAATCCGGCCCTGCCGCACGATCAGCGTTTCCCCCGGCAGCACACGCTTTATGCCTTTCAGGGGCAAATCCCGCCCACAGGAAAACTGCAGCTGCAAAAAGGTATCCCGGGCTTCTTCATCCAGTTTTGGATCAATCAATCCCGCCTTGATCAATGCCCCCGGCTCAGACGCGAAGGCAAAGGCGCTGGGCGTTTCAACATAATACAGGGGCTTAATGCCAAACGGATCCCGGCTGAGGACCAGACTGCCCCCCGCTGTTGGATCATGGATCGCGATGGAATACATGCCGCGCAACGCCTTGGCATATTGCACCCCATCCCGGCGATACAGGAACAGCGCGGCCTCGCAATCGGATGCGGTGCGAAACGGCGTATCTGGCATCGCTGCCTTTAATTCAATGTAATTATAGATTTCCCCATTGGCGACCAGGGCCGCACCGCCGGGTTCATACAAGGGCTGGTCCCCGGTGGTCAGATCGATAATTGCCAATCGGGTCTGCAACAGCGCCGTATCGCCAGCAATATGACGGCCACTGCCATCGGGGCCACGATGACCCAAGGCCGTGATCAAGCGATCCAGAACCGCGTCATTCGGCGCGGACCCATCCCGCATCATAAGGCCAGCAATGCCGCACATATACTTTTATCATGCTCCAGGGATCGCCACCCCATCACGAGGTTTGGCGGATCTTTTCAAAAAATTCCTGATAGGCGGCGACGACCGGGCCTTCGGAGTATTTGTCGGTAAATTCCGCATGCGCATGCCCGGTGATTTCCTGACCAAGGCTGGGATCATCCAACAGCCGCGCAATGGCGCGCGACAACTCCTTGGCATTGTCAACAGGGGCCAACAGGCCGGTCTTTCCATCTTCAATCAACTGGCTGGGGCCTTGCGACGCCGCAGCGACGACCGGCACACCCTGCGCCCAGGCTTCCAGGACGATGTTACCCAAAGGTTCATGTCGCGACGAACAAAAGAATACATCCGCCGCAGACAGCAAGGCTGGCGTATCTTCACGCCAACCCAGGAAACGCACACGGTTGCTGATGCCCAATTGCGCCGCCTGCTGTTTCAGCGCCTGTTCTTCCTTGCCATCGCCTGCAATCCACAAATACGCCTTTGGCAATTGCGCCAGTGTTTCCAGCGCCGTGTCGAACCCTTTATTGGGATGCAATCGCCCAAGGCATAACAGCAGTGGCGCGCCCTGTGGCGTGTCAAATTCTGCACGATCCACAGGCGGCATGCGCCGATCATCAACGAAATTGGGCAGATACCACGCCCGCTCCTCCGGCCAGCCCTCCCGGATCAGATAGTCCCTGATATCATGGGTATTGGCGACCAGATGATCACAGCGCTTATAGTTCTTCAGCTTGTAATAGCCGCCCAATCGACCGACCACCGTCCAATCCCCCTTTGGGGCAATTTTGGCAGCGCGGTTCATCCAAACCAGCACAACATCCGGATTGAAACTTTTCGCCAGACGCTTAACGCTACCTTTGGTGATCATGTCAAATTTACCGGAAAACGCCAGTTCTGTGACGGGCACCCCGGCATCAATCAGGGTTTTGCGTCGACCGTCATGGTGGCGAATGGCTGCGTGTTGCGGCGTTCCTGCGCGCGCCAAGGCGCTGACCAAACGCACGAAAAAGGCCTCAGCCCCACCGGTTTGTGCCCCGGCCATCACTTGTAGAACGGATACTGACACTTGTTACTCTTTACCTCCGTTTGTCGGAATCCAGGGGATCGACATCAATTTGCCATTCCTCGTCTTCTTCCGATGTCTCAGTGCTTAAATGCGACCGTTCCATTGCGTGGGATGTCTGTCGGGCCCTATCAGGGGCCTGCCCGTCTGGATCATCCTCATCAAAACCGTCTTCATCTTCATGGTCGTATTCGTCTTCGTCTTCACGCTCGTATTCTGCGTCCTGATCGTCATCGTCATACAGATCATTATCGAAATGATAGAGGGTCGGATCATTTCTGGCGCTGTCAAAAATTGACCCTAGTGCCGCCCCTTTCGACTCAATGGGACGGCATCCCGCGACAGCAAGACCCGACAGGACAAATGCACCAAGGATCCAGGCCTGCCAGAAGCCCAGGCCGGATACAGCAACCGCCAGACCGGCCCCAATAACTGCGGCAGCCGACGGCACCCGCCATCCCTCGCGCGGGCCCTGAACACAGCGCAAGATCAGGAAACAGACGCCCAGAATCGCCAATATCAATCCGACAACGCCAGTTCCCAGCATCAATTCCAAAAATGCACTGGTTTGCACCGACGCGTTTGAAAAGGATTGTGCCCCATCTGCCGAGACAATGCCGGCCCCCCAGCCAAGCAAGGGCGAGTCAGCCCAGGATGCCAGACCGGCATACCACGCATCCAGCTTGGTGCCGAGGATTGGAAAGGCCGTTCCATTATCCAATACCCACTGGTTCAGGCCGTCCCCATATAATGTTACAGCGACGGCCGGGCCAAAACTGCATACCAATAAGGCCAATAACAGCATCAGGCGCACTAGAACGATGGAGGCAAAGCACAACAGGAAACACACCAAACCAACACCGGAGACGATCCGGGCAATTGGACCCGCCGCAATCACCATCACTGCCAGACAGATCACCAGCCACAGTGTCGCTTCTTTCCATCCATAGGCGCGCTGTACCAATGCCGCGACCGGCCACATAAAAATGCTCAACAAGACGTAAAGAATGTCAAATTGCGCCGCGTCGATCCGCAGTATACCGCGCAAGGCACCACCGGAGGCGGCTTCAAAAACAAGAATCGCGACCACCGCGAATGCACCATACAATGTGGGTACGACCGCCGCCGAGTCCGGTGTCAGACGACACCCGACCAGAATTGCAGGAACCCCCAGCAAGACGGCCCCGCATAGCACGATCACGAAGGGCGTTGAAACGCCAGGCTGGGCGGACCAGAACACACTGGCCGCAACCCACAGTGCCAATGCCAGCGCGATCCATCCCATTGACCCCATCGCCCTGGGCAGGGCCAACAGATGCGAATACCCGCGAATAATCGTGATAATACAGGCGCATACTGAGACCAATACGACGCCATAGGGCGCCCATCCCGGTGCCAGAACCAACCCTATCCAGGCCGCAACCAGCGCTGCGGCAAGAAACATGCGGCCATCCATATATTGGTCTGGGGGGCGAAGACTGCTTGGCTCTGTCATTAGCACGCGGACACTGGATCATCCGATTTTAAGAAGCGTCTGGGCCAGCCAGACGCGCGGGTTTCAGCGCGAGACTACAGATGCTCGTTTCCAGAGGCAAATTAATCCTTCCTTTTCGGGGTTGGAAATCTCGGATATACGCAAGGTCATGACGGAAAACACCACAGCCGAACGCAAGACCCTATCCTGCCTGATCGTCGCCCGGAATGAACAGGCGATGCTGCCCGACTGTTTGAAATCATTAGGGTTTGCAGACCAGATCGTTGTCGTCCTGGACCGCACGACAGATAACAGCAAAGCCATCGCAGACCAGGCCGGGGCCAAAATCATCGAAGGCAGTTGGCCGTCCGAAGGGGAACGGCGCAATACGGGCATTGCGGCCTGCACCAGCGACTGGATTCTGGAAGTGGACGCAGATGAACGCGCAACCGAGTCGGTCGCCCAGGAAGTGACCGGCCTGATCCAGACCAGCCCGGACGGATTATACCTGATCCCCATCCGCAACATGATCGGTGACCGCGAAGTACGATATGGCTGGGGCGCCTATAATGGTGCGGCCTCTGCACCCCGCCTGTTTTCCAAGGGGGCCAAGGTCTGGGGCCCGGAACGGGTGCATCCGTCCCTGCAAACCGGGGCGCGGTTGGGATCGCTGCGCCATGGCCTGATCCATCTGGTGGATAAGGATCTGGCCGATATGTTCGACCGGATGAACCGCTACACAACCCTGATGGCCCAGGATGCGGTGGATAAGAATACCGTCCCGTCCCTCAGTTCCGCGCTGCGCCGAATTCTGACACGCGGCTGGAAATCCTACATCGCGCGCAAGGGATATCGCGAAGGGATCTATGGCGTTGCCCTGGCCTTTTTCGCGGCGGGCTATAGCCTGCAAATTCATTTAAAGGCGCGTGAGATTCTGGAACGCCGGACTCACAACTAACCGCGCTGTTATTCCAGCAAATCCTTTGCGCCTGCAATAACCTGATCGGTGGACAGGCTTCCCATCAAACTTCCGACCGTATGCCGGTCATAGCCTGGAAAACCGATCAGTTCCGCCATGGTTTCCGGTGTTCGCAGAAAAGCGGCACGCGGCCCACGGGGCGCATACAGGGCATCTTGCGATGGCCCAAACAGCCCCAAAGTCGGGGTGCCGACCGCAGCGGACATATGCATCAGCCCGGAATCATTGCCAATATACAGGGCCATTCGCGACATTGCCGCCGCAGCGGTCAACAGATCTACTGTCCCCACCAGATCAATGCGCCTGTCTTCAGGCACCGATTGCAGGATCGGCAGTGCCTGTGCACGCTCCCCCGGCCCACCGAAGACCGCCACTTTCGCGTTGGGCAATGGACCAGTTGGGTCGGTCAAAGCCTTAATCACCGATACGAATCTATCGGCGGGCCATATCTTTCCCTCCC
>TARA_R100001143_G_scaffold36518_3_pt1 | contig 11608 bp, 12 predicted proteins | sample TARA_R100001143 | Tara Oceans TARA_R100001143 (sample SAMEA2621300) | marine metagenome | biome: marine biome (ENVO:00000447); feature: mesopelagic zone (ENVO:00000213); material: "saline water (ENVO:00002010), including plankton (ENVO:xxxxxxxx)" | depth 800 m | reverse complement strand
CCGCTCAATCCGCCACGCTCCCCCCTCTCTTCCCCCTTGCATCCCCCCCTCTCTTCCCCTATAAGCCGCTCGTTCTGGGATCAGGGTTGATCCTGGGCGACACTCCTTGCTGGTCTTTGAGGCGTTTTCGTCTTGCTGATAGGAGGCCGGCTAGGGCCGGGCGGCAGAGGTGGTTTGAGGTTTTGCTTCATACGACCCACTGCGCCGGACCGTGAAACAGCCATAGGGAGTCACATTGATGGCGCATTATGAAACCGTGCTGATCGCACGGCAGGACGTTTCGGCTGCACAGGTCGAAACCATTGCAGACATGGCTCAGGAAATCCTGACCGAAGCCGGTGGGTCAATTGCCCGCCGTGAATATTGGGGCCTTCGCAGCCTCGCCTTCCGCATGAACAAGAACCGCAAGGGACATTATGTCCTGATGAATTACGATGTCGGCTCGGATGCCGTTGTCGAAATGGAACGTCGCCTGCGTTTGCATGATGACGTATTGCGGTTCATGACCGTTCGCACCGAAGACCTGCCGACTGAACCTTCCGTGGTTCTGGCCCGTCGTGACGAGCGTGATCGCCCGGAACGCAGCGATCGTGGTGATCGCCCAGATCGGGGTGACCGTGGAGATCGCGGCGACCGGGGTGGTGATCGCCCACGGGGTCCGCGTCGCGAATTTGGCGACGATACCGGGATGGAGCGCAGCGAGCGCCGTCCGCGTCGTGAATATAATGATCGGGAGGAAAATTGATGGGTATGCGACCAGCAGCAACACGGCGGCCTTTCTTCCGCCGCAAGAAAACCTGCCCTTTCTCCGGCCCCAACGCGCCGGCGATCGACTATAAGGATGTGAAAACCCTGCAGCGCTTCATTTCTGAACGCGGCAAGATCGTTCCGTCCCGCATCACGGCGGTGAGCGCCAAGAAACAACGGGCCTTGTCCACAGCGATCAAGCGCTCCCGTTTCCTGGGTCTCATCCCCTACGTAATCCGATAGGAGGATACAGCTATGCAAATTATCCTTCTCGAACGTGTAGAGAAACTGGGCCAAATGGGTGACGAAGTCGCCGTAAAGCCCGGATATGCTCGTAACTTCCTGCTGCCGCAAGGCAAGGCTGTGCGCGCAACCAAGTCGAATCGGGAGCGTTTCGAATCCCAACGGATCGAACTGGAAGCCCGCAACCTGGAACGCAAGAGCGAAGCCGAACGTGTCGCCAATGATTTGAACGGCCTGTCGGTCGTCCTGATCCGCGCTGCGTCCGATACTGGCCAGTTGTATGGCTCCGTTACCGCCCGCGACATCGCGGATTCGATCATTGCCGCTGGCACCCAGATTGGTCGTGGTCAGGTGATGATGGAACGCCCGGTGAAAACCATCGGCATCTTTGACTTCCGCATCAAACTGCACCCGGAAGTGATTGTGACGGTTCAGGTCAACGTCGCCCAGTCGCAAGAAGAAGCGGAAGCCCAGGCCGAACGCAAGGCACGCGGCGAAGACGTCGTTGTGACCGAAGCCGAACGCGCCAATATCGACATGGCCGAAGAAGCCGAACGTCAGGCCGCACAAGTTGCAGCAGCGGCGGCGGAACTGGTCGATGAAGAAACCGCAGAACGCATCCTGGACGCCGCCCATCAGGACGACGACGAGGGTGAAGAAGACAAGTAAAAGCCAAGTTTGCTTTTACCGTTAAAAGAAGGCGCGACACTGGAAACGGTGTCGCGCCTTCTCTTTGTTATGATCTATTTCGGAAGGCCAGCCACACAGCTACCGATTGGTCTTAGTGGTTGGTCCAACGACACTCCACCAATCAGGCGGGCTTTCTTTGCTGCCAGCCATCGCAACCGTCATCAAGACATGCGCGGAATCTTTACCCCGGTTTCGGGCAAGATGTGGCAATTTCGAATCAATCATAATGCCGTCACCCGCATTGAGAATGTGGGTCGAACCATCGACCAAAAACTCAACACTTCCAGATAAAACGTAACAATGCTCCTGTCCGGCATGAGATACCATTGTTTCCATTCCACTTTTTGAAGGAAACACCAAATGGATAATCTCCAGATCATCGCGCATTTTGCCCCCGGCCAACGGTCGAAATTTGTACCCTGTGCTTTCGACGTCCAGCATCACCGCCCCAGGATTACCTGGCATCGCGCGATGCACTGACACATTCGTGCGCTGTGCGCCCAATCCTTTACTGAAAAGATTATCCATGCCGATCCCCAGAACGGCACAAATTTGAATCAGGTTCGCCAGCGAGCAATTTGCATGCCCTCTTTCAATTTTTGATAGGAAACTTTCTGACAAACCAGTTTCACCGGCAACATCAGATAGTGTTCGACCGGCCGCCTTTCGCGCAGCCCGCATGGAGTCCCCGATTTGCTCTGCAACACCAGACACGCCCTCTTGTGACAAAAGATCTTCCAACGCCAAACATCCCTAAAAGTTTCGTATGGCATACCTTACCCAGATTTTCACTCGTATGCATTCAACAATAATTTCATTACATGACATTTTAATTGACTCACAAGAAATTATTTCTCAGTATCGAACTAATAAAAGCGCACGGTTTGAGCAGGCGCATAAATTTGCCCGAACAGAACAGATTCAAAATTTCAACAGTGGAAGGGTTTCGAAAAATGGCGGAGATGCATCGGATGTCACTGGCGGAGGTTCATGATACCGCAAAGACATTACTATTGGCTCAAGGGTTCTCAGAGTCTCATTCCAGTGCCATCGCCAGAACGGTCACTGCCGCAGAACGGGACGAGTGCCGCCATCATGGACTTTTCAGAATACCTTTTTATGTCAACGGGTTACAGTCTGGACAGGCATCAGGCACAGAAGAACCCACAACAACCTGGCTGACCGATTCAATCGTCCGGGTTGATGGACATCGGGGATTCTCTCCTCTGGCTTTGGAACACGGGCATAAGCCTCTTGTTGAGCGTGCCCGCCGCCATGGTATTGCTGCCCTGGCAGTGAATAACACCCTGAATGTTGCCGCCCTTTGGCCAGAAGTTGAACGATTGGCTGATGAAGGTCTTGTTGGATTCGCTTTTGTTTCAGCCATCCCTTATGTCGCCCCATTTGGTGGAACCAAACCTGTATTCGGAACAAACCCGATGGCCTTTGCCTGGCCTCGATTGGGCAAACCAGCTTTGGTTTTTGATCAAGCTTCCAGCATGAGCGCACGCGGAGAGATTCAGGTGCGCCTTAGAGATGGCAAGCCACTTCCAGACGGTTGGGCTATTGATGCATCGGGCCAACCGACAACAAACCCGCTGGCGGCGTTATCAGGCGCACAGCTTCCTTTTGGTGAGGCGAAAGGATCAAATATTGCGCTGATGGTCGAACTGTTGGCGGGCCCGTTGATCGGGGACGCATTGAGTTTTGAATCGGGGGAAGATGATAAGGCGAAAACCGGTGCGCCGTGCGGTGGGGAATTTGTGATCGCAATAGATCCCTCAAAATGTATGCCTGGCGGATCCTTAGAGGCCCAAACAACCCATGCAGAGAAACTATTTGACCTAATCCTTTCCCAGGATGGCACCCGTCTTCCTTCAGACCGACGGTATCAGGCGCGCGAACGCAGTCTGAAACAGGGTGTTGATGTTCCCACCAGCCTGGTCGAAACGCTTAAGAAGCTGTCCACCGGAGCGCTGTATAGCAATCGTCAGTCCTATGAAGGGGATCCGATATCGGATTCAAATGGAGCGTGAAAATGACCCGCGAGAAGCAAAAGAAATCAAAACCTGTATCCGCCCGCAGCCGTGTCAGACTGCGTCCTGATAGGGGATCTTACGATATCGAAATCGCGAAGAAAATCATTGATGAAGCCTTGGTTTGTCACGTTGCAGTCAACTTGGACTTTGGGCCAGCCATCATCCCAACATCAATAATGCGTGCCGGTGACGATATTGTATTACACGGCAGCATCCACAATCGCGTGATACGAACCCTGCTGACAGGCCAGGAGACATGCATTTGCGTTACACTGCTTGATTCCGTCGTTGCGGGTCGTTCTGGGTTTGGGTGCAGCATGGACTATCGTTGCGTTGTGCTTTACGGCATGGCAACGGAAGTCACAGACCGCGATGAAAAAGAACGCTTGGTATATGCATTGGTCGATACCATTATCCCCGGCCATAACGTACGTGCGCCAAAGGAAAATGAGCTTTCAGAGACCATATTCCTGAAAGTACCTCTTAAAGAATTTTCAGTCAAAATTCGTGATGTCGGTGTGCTGGATGTCGAAGAGGACTATGCGGGAGATATGTGGGCTGGCCGTATTCCGCTTTCGCTATCCGCAGGTCCTGTCGAAGATTGCCCCCGACTGAAACCGGAAATTTCAACACCGGACTATGCCAAAACGTATAATCGGACACAAAATAAAGCTTAATCCGCCAGATTGTCCCCGCCGGGTTCCAGGGCGACTTCCTGATCGCGATACCGTGCAGCGGTCAGGTGCACGATCAATGTCCCGAAATCTGTATCAACCTCGACCCGCACTGGGATGGGCAGCGTGTCTGGGAAAGGGCTGGCGACCCAGACCAGCCGATTATGGGCGGTCTTTGTGTATTTATTGGATGTCTGTTCCCGAAACCCGCCGATGCGATCAAATTCCAGGCGACAGGCCATCGCTTCGCCCGAAAACACGGTGTACTCATTCCGCTCAAAAGTCCGCATGCCATCCGGTGTGACGGACATGTCATAGCGCCTGCGACCATCATAAACCGGGACGGTCCCCTGGCACTGCTCGCCCTGTTGGATCAGGCCAGACAGGGACAGAATGGCGGTAATCGGATCGATACTGCCTGGAATGCTGTCCTTTGGCACAGGGGTGACGATGTCATCCTCTTCAGGGGCATCCCGCGTGACATCCACCGTGCCATCTGGATTGAAGGTCAGGCTGTTGCGCCGTTCCTTGCCGCGCCAGACCCCATCATTGACATGGGTGTTGGGTTCAACCTTCAGCCCCTCTTGCACCTGACCGCGAGAGGATACCTGCCCTTTCCATTCGCTATACCAATCCAACAGCCCCCTGGCGCGGGCCTTTCCTTGGATATGATAGGTGGTCGCGTCCCGATAAATCTGTGTCCGTGCGGAGGCGACATGCATCCCCCCGAAATAGGCTTCATATTCCAGTGTCAGGTCGATTGGAACATCGGCCCTGACGGGCGACGCGCCGCTGAGGCACAAACAGACGAAACCAAAAACCAGACCACCGGGCCGTCGCATATCTCTTCCCCTGAAACGAATAACGAGACAGATATGGAGCGAAAAAAAGCGGTTTCCACCCGGATAGGATCAGAACAGCCATTTTGCAGTGCAATAAATTCTAATGGGCCACAAACAGCCCCCGTCCGTCCTGCTTGACAGACTATGACCCAGACTGTACCTCAGCCTCCCAATCAAGATGGGCGATTAGCTCAGCGGGAGAGCACTCGCTTCACACGCGAGGGGTCACTGGTTCAATCCCAGTATCGCCCACCATCTTTACATCCTTGATGTCGCGCACCACCGCTTGCGAACCCCGCGTTTGGGTCAGAACACGGCTGAACTATTTAGACCCCTGAATACCCGCTGACAAACCACCATCGGAAACGCCGACGGTGCTGTCACTCTGGGGTGGAACGATCCGATAATTTGGTAAATGGATAGAAACTGTTGTTCCTTTTGCATATTGGGAGGCGATGGTGAATTTGCCGCCATGCAATTCCGTCAAGGCGCGGCTGATATTCAGCCCCAGACCGGTTCCCTGGTTTTCCCGGATATGGGCGTCTCGCACCTGGCCGAAGGGCAGCAAGGCGCGTTCCAGATCCTCATCGGTCATGCCGATGCCCTGATCTTGAATGCGGATAACGAAATCTTCCGCCCCCTGGTCAATATCAATACGGATGAGCGTTTCTGGCTTGGAAAACTTAATGGCATTGGTGACAAGATTGATGAGAATTTGCTTCATCGCCCGTGTGTCACACAGAATCGAAATGGGTGTTTCTGTCCAATGCATGGCGATGCTTTTCTCATCGGCGGCGCGACTGACAAGTTTCAAGCATTGCCCAATCAAGTGATCCAGTGGCACGATTTCTTCAAACAACTCAAATCGCTTTGATTCGATCTTGGACATATCCAGGATATCGTTGATCAGGGTCAGAAGATATTGCCCGCTGTTATAGATATCATTCGCGTAATCCTTTGTTCGTTCAGGCCCCAGATTTTGAGTCGGAGGGTCGCGTATAATATCGGAAAACCCGATAATGGCATTCAGCGGTGTCCTTAATTCATGGCTCATTGTGGCTAGAAATTGGGACTTGCTGCGATTTGCAGCCTCGGCAAGGTTTCGGGCCTGCAGCAATTCGTCTGTCTTAGACTCTAACCATTTATGATAATTGTCGACCAGTTTCGCCGCGCGAAAGGTCCGCCAAATGATATAGCCCACCGTGCAGAGCATCAGGACAGAAATTACGATCATTGGCACAATTAAATTCCGCAGCATATCCGTGCCTGCCTCCCGCACGCGCCACTGTAACTTTCCTAAAACCGTGCCATCGACCGATTTCAGGGGCAATTGAACCATGGTCGCCGGGCTTGCATCTGTCTTCAGTTCCAGTCCTTTCAACAGAAACTGGGATTCAATGTCGCGTAACACCGGACCATCCATCGATTTAAAGAATATCAGAACACCCGGCACGCCCTGATCCAAAGCTGCGCCGCGTTCATCTTCCCACATGATCACCGCTGCGGAGGCCAGATACAGGCCGTGATCATCCTTAAAGAACCCGGATATCGAGGGGTTCACCTCTCCCAGTGCTTGTGGTTGCGCCCGGGCAGCATCAATCAACTTTGTCAGACCCGTTGGAAACAGGGATGGATCTGATAGGGTTTGCGTCCCATTGCGCTGGGCGTGTGCTATCACCCTGTTCCCATGTCCCACAGCCAGGACGCCGTCCATTTCCAACCCGTCAATGGCCCAAATCTCTATGTAATCCTTCACCCATTCTTCGTTGAAATTTTCAATCGTATTCTGGGCCGTATCATTCCAATAGGCATACTCACTGACAAATTTTGTGAGGGTGTTTTGCAAGACCATAATGCTGGATCGCGCTAAATGCTGCGCCGCCTGCTCCGCGATTGCATTGTGTTGCTTTACGGAATGATTCAGCAACGCACCGGTTACAAGAACGAATCCTATCACCAAGGCGATCACCGGCAAAAGCTCTCGCATCACGATATAGGGTTTTACCTGTTTTGGTTTTATATTTGGTGACCGATTTTCATTCATTCCGAGAAAATTTCCACTTACATCTGAAATTGCTCTTTATCATTGAAAAAGAACAGGGGGTATTGGCGGTCCATTGTCTGAGCATGCCATCAAAGGGCCGATAAAATTCAAAAATCAGAATAACTATTATTTGTAAATTTTCTTACTTTTTTCTTACCAAAAACAGAATTTAAGGCGTTTTTTCGATATTATCGGTGAGCATGTATATAGGACCCGTCGATTGCCACTGCGGCCCCGACGGATTGAAATCTTTCAGAATGATCGCAAAAAGGTGGGCGCGGATTCAAAATACGCCTAAACGGTCTTCCCTATTCGATCTGCCGCACGCTGTAAGGTGGGCAGATAGTTCACCACCATGTCTTCACGCCCGACACGTCCGGCCTGGGCGCTGATATTGATCGCGGCAATGGTAACACCCGACGCATCCTGCAGGGGCAATGACAAGGAAATCAGTCCGGCCTCCAATTCCTGTTCGACAAGGGCATATCCGCGCCCCCGGATTTCCTGAAGACGGCTTCGGATCTGGCCCGGCGTGGTCAATGTCCTGTCGGTGAACCGCGTCAGGTCCGCCGTCACCAGATAGGCATTCAAGGCCTGGTCCGATCCAAAGGCCAGCAGGACCTGGCCCAGTGATGTCGCATGGGCAGGCAGGCGCACCCCGACATAGATAGCATCAGACAGAATTCGATGGGGCGCGCTGGACCGGGCGACATACACAACCTCCCCCTTATCCAGAATGGCGATGCTGCAGGATTGCTTTGTTTCGCGCGTCACTTCTTCCAGATAGATACGCGCCCCTTCCCAGAAGCTCAGGCCCGACAGATAGGCCTGGCCCAGCGTCAGGACCAAAGGGGTCAGCTCGAAATATTTGCCGTCACTGGCCGCATATCCCAATTCCACCAGGGTCAACAGAAACCGCCGTGCCGTGGCGCGGGACGTGCCGGTGCGGTCGGCGACTTCCGTCAGGGTCATGCGCGGATTGTCCGGCCCAAAGGACCGAATGACCGCCAACCCCTTTGCAAAGGAGCCGACAAAGCTGGAAGTATCCACGCCCATAAATCAAACTTTCGAATTTGTTCGTAATATGAACATTATTCTATAATGCGAACATATTCCTTGCGTCAAGGAACGACCTGGCCCTATCGTCCTTTTCTTCACGTCATCATATGATGTCCCATGACCAACCGGCGAGGCACAGCATGGCCGCAATAACGACACTGAAAGACGCGATCCGGGATAATGTAAATTCCGGCGATACCGTCGCGTTTGAGGGATTTACCCACCTAATTCCCTTTGCCGCAGCCCATGAGGTCATACGCCAGGGCATCACGGACCTGACCCTGATCCGCATGACCCCGGATGTGATCTATGACCAGTTGATTGGCATGGGGCGTGTGAAGAAAGTTGTCTTTTCCTATGCGGGTAATCCAGGTGTCGGCCTGTTACGCCGGATGCGCGATGCGGTGGAAAATCAATGGCCCCGGGCGCTGGAGATGGAAGAACATTCCCATTCCGCCATGGCGCAAGCCTATGAAGCGGGCGCGTCGGGCCTGCCCTGTGCAGTCTTTCGCGGATATCTGGGCGCGGATTTGAAGCGGGTCAATCCCAATATCAAATCCGTGACCTGTCCTTTTACGGGCGAAGTTCTGGCCGCCGTCCCTTCCCTGCGGCCAGATGTCACCGTGATCCACGCCCAGAAGGCCAATCGCAAAGGCGATGTGCTGATCGAAGGCATTATCGGCGTTCAGAAAGAAGCCGCCCTGGCCGCCCGTCGCGTTGTGGTGACGGTTGAGGAAATCGTAGATGATTTTGGCGATCTGCACCCCAATCTGTGCATCCTGCCGAACTGGACCGTAACCGCGCTGGCCCAGGTTCCAGGCGGCGCGACGCCCTCCTATGCCCATGGCTATTATGATCGCGACAACAGCGCCTACCTGGAATGGGACAAGGTATCGGCGGATCGGGACCTGTTCACCACCTGGATGCAGGAAAATGTGCTGGATGCCACACCGGACACTTTTGCCGACCGCATTGCCCGCCTGAAGGAGACCGCAGCATGAGCAGCTTCTCAGCCACAGAAATGATGACCATTGCCGCAGCCCGCGCGTTGAAAAATGACGATGTGGTCTTTGTCGGGATCGGTGCGCCCTCTGCCGCCTGTAATCTGGCGCGCCTTACCCATGCGCCCGATATCACGCTGATTTATGAAAGCGGCACCATCGGCACCAAACCGGATGTGCTGCCCCTCTCCATCGGGGATGGGGAATTGTGCGAAACAGCGGTGACCACCGTCTCCGTGCCGGAAATGTTTCGCTATTGGCTGCAGGGGGGCCGGATTTCCGTTGGCTTCCTGGGCGGCGCACAGATTGACCGCTTTGGCAATATCAACACCACAGTGATTGGCGATTATCACACTCCGAAAATCCGCCTGCCCGGCGGCGGCGGTGCCCCGGAAATCGCGTCTTCCTGCCAGAAGGTGTTTATCACCATGAAGCAATCCTTGCGGGGATTTGTCGACAAGATCGACTTTTACACCTCCTTCGGACATGGCGAAGGCGGGGATCATCGCAAGCGATTGGGCATCACGACCCAGGGGCCGATGCTGCTGGTAACCGATCTAGCCGTCTGGGAACCGGACCCGATCAGCAAGGAATTCACTGTTACATCATTGCATCCAGGCGTGACACGCGACGCCGTACAGGCAACAGTTGGCTGGACTGTTGCTTTTGCTGACAGTGTGACTGAAACACCGCCCCCCACGACGGAAGAACTGGACGTCCTGCGCGCGCTTCATGCCCGCACCGATGCCGCCCATGGTAAAAAAGAGAAGGCTGCCTGATATGACTGATGCCTATATTTGTGACTATATCCGCACCCCAATCGGCCGTTTTGGCGGCATCCTGTCTGCCGTGCGTGCCGACGATCTGGGCGCGGTTCCGATCAAGGCGCTGATGGCGCGCAATGACAAGGTGGATTGGGCCGCTGTTGAGGAAGTCTATTTCGGCTGTGCCAACCAGGCCGGTGAAGACAACCGCAATGTCGCCCGGATGAGCAGCCTTCTGGCAGGCCTGCCGGTTTCCGTCCCCGGAACCACGATGAACCGTCTGTGTGGTTCGGGCATGGATGCCGTCATCGCCGCCGCCCGCGCCATCAAGGCAGGTGAAATTTCCCTGGCCATTGCAGGCGGTGTGGAAAGCATGTCCCGCGCGCCCTTCGTCATGCCAAAAGCGGATGCGGCCTTCTCCCGCACGGCAGAGATTTACGATACCACCATTGGCTGGCGCTTTGTGAATCCGCTGATGAAACAGCAATATGGTATCGATTCCATGCCGGAGACCGGCGAGAACGTAGCTGAAGACTTCAAGGTCAGCCGTGAGGATCAGGACGCCTTTGCCCTCGCCAGCCAGGAAAAGGCCAGCACCGCCCAGGGCAATGGTCGTCTGGCAAAAGAAATCACGCCCGTCACCATCCCCCAGCGCAAGGGCGATCCCATTGTCGTGGATACCGATGAACATCCCCGTCGCACCTCCATGGAAAAGCTGGCAGCCTTGGGCACACCGTTCCGCAAGGGCGGCACCGTAACGGCGGGTAATGCGTCTGGCGTCAATGACGGGGCCGCAGCCTTGATCATCGCATCCGAAGCAGCCGCCAAGGCCCATGGCTTAACCCCGATTGCCCGCATTCTGGGCGGTGCGACGGCCGGTGTTGAACCCCGCATCATGGGAATGGGCCCTGCGCCTGCAACCCAAAAACTGTGTGCCTTGTTGGGCCTGAAGCCCTCTGATTTTGACGTAATTGAACTGAACGAGGCTTTCGCATCTCAGGGAATTGCGGTCCTGCGGGAATTGGGTCTGGATCCAGCGGCACCCCATATCAATCCCAATGGCGGGGCCATCGCCTTAGGGCACCCGCTGGGCATGTCCGGTGCGCGGATCACCGGCACCGCTGCGCTGGAACTCAGCCTGACCGGCGGAAAGCGCTCCCTCTCAACCATGTGCATCGGTGTCGGCCAAGGCATCGCGATCGGCCTGGAAAGAGTGTAAAACAAATAAGATAGCGCCTGCCGCCTTGGATCCCGGATCAAGTTCGGGATGACGAGATCCCACACCCGTCTTACCCGCGCAGGCGGGTATCCAGGGCCACACGCATAGATCGCACCCGCCGCCCTGGACCCCGGATCACGTCCGGGATGACGGTATTTCGAGACATATACTCCTCACCCTGAGGAGCGTAGCGTCTCGAAGGGTGACCTTCCTGAAAGCACCGCACTTACAGCCCCTCCTTCGAGACGGCGCTACCGCGCCTCCTCAGGATGAGAATGGGGCCTCC